>OEOF01000092.1_pt1 | contig 15116 bp, 10 predicted proteins | sample 1539701 | NCBI WGS metagenome assembly OEOF01 (sample SAMEA3611561, study PRJEB23397) | activated sludge metagenome | biome: Urban; feature: Wastewater Treatment Plant; material: Activated Sludge | place: Slovenia | collected 2012-09-24 | reverse complement strand
GGGGATCTGCCGGTGAGATGTGTATAAGAGACAGCCGCTGCCCCGGCCGCGACCGTCGCCCCGGCCGCGACCGTCGCCCCGGTTGCCCCCAGCGCGCCGCCTGCCCCCGCCGCGCCGGACTATATTACCGAACTGAAACAACTGGCCGAGTTGCGCGATATGGGCATCATCACCGCCGACGACTTCGAGGCCAAGAAACGACAATTGCTTGGCCTTTAGAACATTGTATTAGACGAAAGTCTTCAATATAATGACGATAGGGTGCCGGGGACAGCCGCCCTATTTTACGTTGACAATTGAGAAACTTGGTTGGAGAGATCGCTCGATCTCCTCATTTCGTATGGGTGGGAGCCAATCGATCGTGCCGCCAGTTCTCTCATACATCTCGGTTCATCTCTTTCTCGATGAAGAGACCAGATAAGGAGTAACTACGTTCACATGGAAGAGTTGAGTACTGCGGCCCGCCAATATTCCCGCGAAAACGCCGAACGATTTAGGCTGGAACTGCACGAGATGTTGCGCATCCCCAGCCTGAGCGGCGACCCGGCCCACGCCGGCGACATCCGCCGCATGGCGGCGTGGCTTGATGAGCATATGCGCGGTCTGGGGCTGGACAACGTCGCCATCATGCCCACGGCCGGCCACCCCGTCGTCTATGGTGAATGGCTGGGCGCCGGCCCCGACAAGCCCACCGTGCTGGTCTACGGCCATTACGACGTCGTGCCCGCCCTGATGGAAGACGGCTGGCATACCGACCCGTTCGAGCCGGTGGAGAAAGACGGCAAAATCTACGCTCGTGGGGCCACCGACGACAAGGGGCAACTGTTCATCCACGTCAAGGCCCTGGAATCCTACCTGAAGACCGCCGGCCGCGCGCCGGTCAACGTCAAGATGCTCCTCGAGGGCGAAGAGGAAGTATCCTCGCCCAATCTGGTGCCCTTCATCAAGGAACACCTGGAGCTGCTGCGCGGCGACGTGTGCATCATCAGCGATACGTCGATGCGCTCCATCGAAGAGCCGGCTATCCTCCACAGCCTGCGCGGCATGACCTACGTCGAGATCGAAGTCCACGGCCCCACCGATGACCTGCACAGCGGCCTGTGGGGCGGCGCGGTGCACAACCCGGCCCTGGCCCTGGTCGAAATCCTGGGCAAGCTCTATAACGCCGACAACACCATCGCCATTCCCGGCTTCTATGACGACGTCGTACCGTTGACGGCCGACGAGCGGGCGATGATCGCCAAGACCGACCTGACCGAGGAACAGTACAAGGCCTCCACCGGCGTGCCCGCCGTGTGGGGCGACGCCGCGTTCAATATCCGCGAGCGCATCGCCGCGCGGCCGACGCTGGACATCAACGGCCTGTGGAGCGGCTGGACCGGCCCCGGCCCCAAAACCATCGTGCCCTCCAAGGCGGGCTGCAAGATTAGCTCACGCCTGGTGGGCAATCAGGACCCGCACAAGATCTTCGAGTTGCTCAAGAGCTACGTCGCGTCCATCACCCCGCCGACCGTGACCGTCGAGGTACGCCTCATCACCACCGGCAAGCCGGCGCTGTTCCCGTTCGACATTCCGGAGATGCAAGCCGCTTCGCTGGCCTACGAGAAGGGCTGGGGCGCGACGCCGGTGTTCACCCGCGGCGGCGGCAGCATCCCCGTCGTGGCCGAGATCGCCGACCTGATGGGCATCCCGGTGGTAATGATGGGCTACGGCCTGGACGACGACGGGCTGCACTCGCCCAATGAGCGCTTCACGATTGAGATGTTCCATCGGGGCATCGAGACGGCCATCGTCTATCTGGAAGAGTTAGCCCGCATGACCGATCAGTAGCGAATCATCATCATCATCGGACAAGCAACAAAATGTCAAAAAACGTGTCCCTCTCAAATGTCGTTGACAATGAAACCCGGGCCGGCTGGCTACCCCTCATCATTGTCATGTTGTGCCAGATACAGTTATCCTTCAACGCCTTCAACGTCTCCATCACCGGCATCACCCAGGATTTGAACATCCCGGCCACGTCCGTGGGGACGGCCCTGACAACCGGTACGTTCGCCATGGCGTCCTTCATCTTGTTGGGCGCGAAGCTGGGGGCCAAGATCGGCATCCGGCGCGCCTTCCAGATCGGCGTGCTCGTGCCCGCGCTGGCGGCGCTCATCATCGCCCTGGCGCGCAACGGAACGATGTTGTTCGTGGCCCAGGCCTTCTCCGGCGCGTCGGTGGCCCTCTCGGCCCCAGCCCTGACCGTGTTGATTGCCGCCAATTACAAAGGCCGGCAACAGGCGCAGGCCATCGGCTTTCTGGCCTCGGCCATTCCCTTGGCGCAGGTCATCTCGCTCATCATCGCCGGTTATCTGGCGACGACGGTCGGCTGGCGCTGGTCGTTCGTGTTGCTGGCCGTGCTGGGCGCGCTCAACTTCGCGCTCAGTTGGCGACTCAAGCCCATCGCGCCGCAGCGCGACCTGGTGATCGATTGGCGCGGCGCGCTGCTATCGTCGGTCACCGTCCTGCTCATCAGCATCGGCTTCAGCTTCCTCAATACCTGGGGGCCGTTACTGGCGACGTCGAACGCGCCTTTCACGCTGTTGGGGTTGTCGCCCGTGCCCTTCCTGCTGGTGTTGGCCGTCATCTTTGCCCAGGCGTTCCTGAGCTGGACGCGCCGGCGCATGGCCGAGAACAAGCCGGTCGTCTTCTCCCTGAAGGTACTCGACACGCCCCAGGAGCGGGCCACGGTGGCCTGCATGGCCCTCATGCTGTTCGTGGGCACCGGCACCAGCTTCCTGCTGCCGCTCTATATGCAGGTGGTGCAGGGTATGACGGGCATCGCCACGTCCTTCTCGATCATCCCCTATACGCTATCGATCTTCATCGCCAACACGCTCGTCGTGCGCCTCTACGATCGCTTCTCGCCCAGCCAGATCGCGCGGGTGGGCTTCGTGGTCGTGGCCGCGGCCCTCACCTTGCTGGCTTTCGCCATTCGCAACGAGTGGAGCCAGCCGGTGGTCGTGTTGGGGTTGATCACCCTCGGTCTGGCGCAGGGCTGTATCGTCGCCCTGGTATTCAACACGCTGCTCTCGGCCTCGCCCAAGGAACTGGCCGGTGATGTCGGCGCGTGGCGCGGCCTGACGCATAACATCTCCGGCAGCGTCGGCATCGCCGTCTCGACCGCGATAGCCGTGGCCCTGTTGGGCGGCATGCTGCAACGCGAGGCGGTCGCCAGCCCCGTCATCTCCCAGGAAGTCATCGACCAGGTGAACTTCGACAACGTCAACTTCCTGACCAATGGTCAGGTGGAGCAGGCCCTGGGCGGCACGTCGGCCACGGCCGACGAAGTAGCCAAGGCGGTGGCGATCAATGAGGTGGCCCGCCTGCGCTCGCTGAAGATGACGCTGCTGTTGCTGGCCGGGATGTCGCTGCTGGCGATCATACCCGCCGGCCATATGCCCGGATTCCAGAGCGGGGATCTGCCGGTGGGCTATCAACCCCCGGAACCGCCGCGCACTGTGAAACGAGCACCTAAACCAGCCAAGTCTCGCTAGGGCCATAGGCCAGGAGTAACCATGAATATCACTGTCAAATCCGGCAATGTACTGCGCGAGGCGTCCGATCTGGCCGTCCTCGCCGCCTTTGAAGACGCGGCGCTGCCCGACGCGGCGGCGGGGCTGCTGGAACCGGACGATTTTCGCGGCCGGGCCGGGCAGACGCTTTTGCTCTACCCACGCGGCGCGGTCGCCGCGCGCCGTCTGCTGCTGGTGGGGTTGGGCAAGCGCGATAAAGTGACCGCCGAGAGTGTGCGCCGCGCCGCGGCCACGGCCGTGAGGCAGGCGCGCGAACTTCAGGTGGCGGCCCTCAGCATCGGCGTGGTCGATGACCTGCCGCTCGACGGCGCGGCCACCGGCCAGGCGTTGGCCGAGGGGCTTCATCTGGGCGCCTATCGCTACTGGAAGTACCGCACCGGCCTGACCACCGAGCAGACGTTCGTCGTGGAGAGCGCCACCGTCTATACCGGCGACGAGCGCGAGGCCGATGTCCGCGCCGGTATCGCCACCGGGCAGATCGTCGCCCGCGGCGTGATGTTCGCCCGCGACCTGGTGAACAGCCCCGGCTACGCCATGACTCCCGCGCGCATGGGCGAAGAGGCGATTGAGCTTGAACAGCGTGTGGGTCTGAAAGCCACCGTGCTTGACAAAGCGCAATTGACCGAGCAGGGCTTTGGCGGCATCCTGGCCGTGGGCCAGGGGTCGGCCAACGATCCGCGCTTCATCATCATGGAGTATGGCGCGGCCCAAGAGGGCACGCCGACGATCTGCCTCGTGGGCAAGGGGCTGACGTTCGACTCCGGCGGCCTGTCGATCAAGCCGGCCGAGGCCATGGACACCATGAAGTCCGACATGGGCGGGTCGGCGGCCGTCTTCGGCGCGATGCAAATCGTGGCCGAGCTAGGGCTGCCGTTGCACGTCGTCGGCCTGGTGTCGTCGGCCGAGAATATGCCCAGCGGCACGTCCTATCGCCCCGGTGACGTGGTGACGACGCTGAGCGGCAAGACGATCGAGGTGCTCAATACCGACGCCGAGGGGCGCATCATCCTGGCCGACGCCCTCCACTACGCCCAACGCTATAACCCGGCGGCCATCGTCGAACTCTCGACGCTGACCGGAGCCATCATCATTGCCCTCGGTTCCCATGCCACGGGCATGGTCGCGACCGACGATCTGCTGGCCGAGCGCGTGAGCCGGGCCGGCGAGATCAGCGGCGAGCGCGTGTGGCAATTGCCCCTGTGGCAAGAGTACCACGACATGATCAAGAGCGAGATCGCCGATCTGAAAAACATCGGCGGCCGTGAAGGCGGATCAATCACCGCCGGAGCATTTCTGGCCGCCTTTGTGGGCGACTACCCCTTCGTCCACCTGGACATTGCCGGCACCGCCTGGGCCGGCGCGCCGTCCAAGCCGTATGACGCCCACGGCGGCACGGGCGTGGGGGTACGTTTGCTGACCGAGTTCCTGAGAGGCTACGCCCAGTAGCCTTACCTATAGCGGCTCTCGTCCGGCTGGAAAAGGGATTAGCCGGACGAGAGCCGGGCCTGTTCGTGATTATTGGCGACCGTTATTTATTGCGGAAAAAGAGGAGATTTTCATGTCCAAAGCCCCTGCAGCAAAGCCCGAAACCAGTGGGTGGCTGGGAACCGTCGAGCGGATCGGCAACAAGGTTCCCCACCCGGTGCTGATGTTCCTGTATTTGATCATCGGCATCATCGTATTGTCGGCCCTGATGGCCTGGATGGGTGTCAGCGTCACCGAGCAGATCGCCGTACCCATCACCGACGGCGCGGAAACGGAATTTTATGCCGATTCCACCGAGCCTCTGGAGGATTTCCCGGCCGAACCGCTGGATACCGATTTCGAGATTCAGGAGACGATCATCCCCATTCGCAGCCTGCTGGACACGGAGGGTATCCGTTTTATCTTCACCTCCTTCGTGTCCAATTTCGCCGGGTTTGGCGTGGTGGCCGTCGTCTTCGTGGCGATGATGGGCGCGGGCGTGGCCGAGGAGTCGGGGCTGATGACGGCCCTGATCCATAACCTGGTCGAAGTCTCGCCGCGCTGGATGCTATCGTTCATCATCATCTTTGTTGGTGTGTTGTCCAGCGTCGCCACGGACGCGGGCTATCTGATCCTGATACCGCTCGGCGCGGCCGCCTTCCTCAGCGTGAAACGCAACCCGCTGGTGGGCGTGGCCGCGGCCTATGGCGGTGTCAGCGCCATCTTCGCCATCAATATCCTGATCACGCCGCTCGACGCCATGCTGACCGAGATCACCAACGAGGCCATCGCCCTGGCCGGCGGCCAACCGATCACCATCGTCTCGAACCTGTACTTCCAGGTCGTCCTGTCGATCCTGTTGAGCATCATCGCCGCGCTCATCACTGACCGCATCGTCGAGCCGCGCGTGGGGGCCTTCGTGCCCGAACCGGGCGCGCAAACGACAACCGACGTCAAGCTGGACAAGGCGGCCCAGGGCCGCGGTATGCGCTTCGCCGGTCTGGGCGCGGGGGCCGTGATTCTCATCGTCTTCCTGCTGACCGTCTTCCCCGGCGCGCCGTTGCGCGACCCGGTGACCGGCGGCATCATCGGCGCCACGCCGTTCATGGACAGTCTGCTGTTCATCATCATGCTCGTCTTCCTCATGGCCGGCATCGGCTACGGCTACGGGGCCAAGACCTTCAGTGGCAGCGGCGACGTGATCAAGGCCGTCACCAAGACCTTCGCCGGTCTGGCCGGTCTGGTCTTCATGTTGTTGATGATCAGCCAGTTCATCGCCTACTTCAACTATAGCAACATGCCCAGCGTCATCGCCGTGACGCTGGCCGGCTGGCTGGAACAGGCCAACATCGGCGCGATCCCGCTTTTGGTCGGCTTCATCGTCGTCATTATGATGCTCGACATCATCATCCCCGGCGCGATGCCGAAATGGGCCATCTTCGCGCCTATCTTCGTGCCCTTGTTCATCCGCCTGGGCACCGCGCCGCAGACGGTGCTGGCCGCCTACCGCATCGGCGATTCGCCCATGAACGTCATCACGCCGCTCATGGTCTATCTGCCCTTCATCATCACGGTCATGCAGCGCTACCGCAAGGATTCGGGCATCGGCACGGTCATCGCCATGATGCTGCCCTACACGCTCATCCTGGCCGTGGCCTGGATCATCCTGTTCATCCTGTGGTACGTCCTGGGCATTCCGCTCGGCCCCGGCTACCCGCCGGTCATGTAGCCGCGCATTCCACCAACTACGGCGCAAGGGAGGCGGCCGGCGGCCGCCTCCCTTGCGCCAAACAATTGTTGAGAAGCCCACGGATTGCTGCTATGAATCTGTGTAATATGTGCAATCTGTGGATTCTCTTCTCTTCTACGAGGAAACAATGACAACCCAATTCGATGCCGAGGTCGAGGAGCGCCTGGTGCGCTATTGCAAGATCGACACGCCCAGCGACGAAAAATCCCCCACCTCGCCCAGCACGGAAATCCAGTACGACCTGCTCAAGCTGCTCGTCGACGAACTCAACGAGATCGGCGCGCAGGACGTGCGTCTGACCGAGTATGGCGCGGCGCTGGCGACCATCCCGGCCACCGTCGCCGGCGACATCCCCACCATCGCCTTTCTGGCCCACGTGGATACCTCGCCGGCCTTCAACGCCTTCGGCGTGAAGCCCATCGTCCATCGCGGCTACGACGGCGGCGACATCGTGCTGCCCGACGACCCGGAGCAGGTGCTCTCGGCCCAGGCGTTCCCCTATCTGGCGGCCAAGATCGGCGACGACATCGTGACCGCCAGCGGCACGACGCTGCTGGGAGCCGACGACAAGGCGGGCATCGCCATCATCATGGCCGCCGCCCGCCATCTGCTGGCCCATCCCGAAATCCCCCACGGCCCCATCCGCATCTGCTTCACGCCTGACGAGGAGATCGGCCGCGGCGTCCATGCCGATTTGCCGGGCGATCTGGGGGCCGAGTTCGCCTATACGCTGGACGGCGCGGAGCTGGGCGAACTGGTCTATGAGACCTTCTCGGCCGACAAGGCCACCGTCAAGGTGCAGGGCGTGTCCATCCACCCCGGCCAGGCCAAAGATCAACTGGTTAACGCCCTCCATCTGGCGGCCAAGATCATCGATACGCTGCCGCAGGTGACACTGACGCCGGAGACGACCGAGGGCCGGCAGGGCTTCATCCACATCTACGCCATCAACGGCGGGGCGGCGGCGGCCGAGCTGCATTTCATCCTGCGCGATTTCGAGATGGCCGAACTGGAAGCCCAGGGAGCCTTGATCCGGCAGGTCTGCGCCACGATCCAGGCCACCGAGCCGCGCGCCCACATCACCTGCGAGGTGACGCCGCAATACCGCAACATGCGCTACTGGCTGGAAAAAGATATGCGCCCGGTGGACATGGCGGTCGATGCCTACGCCGCGGCCGGCATCGAGCACTACTTCATGCCCATCCGGGGCGGCACCGACGGCTCGCGCCTGACCGAGAAAGGCGTGCCCACGCCCAATCTGTTCACCGGGATGCAAAACATCCACGGCCCGCTGGAGTGGGTCAGCGTCCAGGATATGGGCTACGCCACCGAGATGTGCATTAAACTGGCCGAACGCTGGGGCAGCGAAGGGCAATAATCAGATCGGCTGGAAGCGGCCCCATGAGTTGAGCCAACTTCCAGCCGCCGTCGCCATCATCTAGCCGGTAATGGTAAATTCTATGAGCAAACAAGCTGTAGCAAACGTCAATACGCCCGAAAAAGTCACGTGGCTCTACATGGGCATCATCGTCCTGGCCCAAATGCAAATGGCCTTCAACGTGAACGCGATTCCGGTCTCTATCGGGCCAATCGTCGAAGAGTTGAATGTACCCTCCACAGGTGTGGGGACGGCGCTGGTCGTCTACTCCCTCTTTGTGGCGGCCTTTGTCATGGTGGGCGCCAAGCTGGGCAAGATTTTCGGCGACCGGCTCGTCTTCCAGATAACGGTGCTCCTCCACGGCCTGGCGATGGCCGTCATGGCGATCAGCCAGAACGCCAGCATGATGAACGCGGCCCAGGCAATGGCCGGGCTGGCGGCGGCGGCGCTCGTGCCCACGCTGGTCGTGCTCATCGCCGCCAATTATAGTGGCCCGCAGAAATCGCAGGCGTTGGGCATCCTGGCGGCCACCCCCGCCCTCTCCGGGGCGCTGGCCTTTTTCGTGGCCGGCTTCCTGGGGACTTATCTCAGTTGGCGTTACTCGTTTGGCCTACTGACTTTCGTCTCGATTGTCGTGTTCCTGCTCAGCTTCCGGCTGCACCCCGTGCCGCGGCAGAGCGGGGTCAAAATCGATGCCATCGGCGTGGCCCTGTCGGCCATCGCCGTCATCCTGATCAGCTTCGGCTTCAACAACCTCAATAATTGGGGCATTGTGCTGGCGAGCAGCAACGCGCCGTTCAACCTGGTCGGTCTGTCGCCGGCGATGCTGTTCGTCGTCTTCGGCCTGCTGCTGTTCCAGGCCTTCTTCGCCTGGTCCCACCAGCGCGCGGAGTTGGGCCGGATGCCGCTGCTGTCGCTGGAAGTGCTCGATTCGCCCACGGAACGGGCGACGATTATCTGCCTGCTGGTCATCGGCGCGCTGGGGCCGGCGGTCAACTTTCTGATCCCGCTGTTCATCCAGATCGTCCAGGGGCGCACGACGATGCAGACGGCCATCGCTGTCGTGCCCTACACCCTGTCAATCGCCGCGTCGGCCATCTTCATCGTCCGGTTCTACGACCGCTTTACGCCGCGCCGCATTGCCATCGTGGCCTTTGCTCTGGTGGCCGCCGGCCTGACGCTGCTGTCGTTCGTGGTGGGCAACAATTGGGGCACGGCCATGGTCATCCTGGGCCTGTTGCTGGTCGGGCTGGGCGAAGGCTCGCTGCTGACGCTGCTGTTCAACGTCATGGTGACCTCGGCCCCCAAATCGCTGGCCGGCGACGTCGGCGCGCTACGGGGCGTGGCCAATAATCTCTCCACGGCGTTGGGGACGGCCTTTGCCGGGGTGGTGGCCGTGGGGCTGCTGAGCTTGTTCATCAGCAGCGCCATCGCTCAGGCCAATCCTCCGCGCGCGCTGCTGCGACAGGTCAATCTGGACAACGTCAACTTCATCTCCAACGATCAGTTGGATGACTTCCTGGCCCAAACGACGGCCACGCCGGAGCAGGTTGCCATGGCAGTGAATATCAACGAGATGGCCCGGCTGCGGGCGTTGCGGGCGTCGTTCCTGATCTTGGGCGCGTTCGCGCTGCTGGCGATCTTCCCGGCGTTGGGGCTACCCGATTACGCGCCGGGCGATGAGCCACCGCCGCCGCCGGTCGAGGTGACTAAGCCCAAACCTCGGAGTCGCAAGAAAGCGCCGGCCAAATAGGCGGGCGCGCCCCTTCCAGACCTAGACCTGGCAGGTCGGTGGTGCAGGAACAGGTTGGACACAGGCTCAGGCCGCCAACCTGTCAGGTCTATAGCGGTTCGTTATCAAGCCGACGCGGAAGCCAGCATATTCAGGCCCAACCGCTCCGAGAGGAACATCGTCGCCAGCTTGCCCCGGATGCTGTTGCCGGAGGGGTCGAGCGGCGGGGCAAAGGTGGCCATGCCGCCCTTGCCCGGCGCGACGGTGATGATGCCCCCACCCACCCCGCTCTTGGCCGGCAGGCCCACGTCGAACAGCCATTCGCCGGAGGAGTTGTACATGCCGGAGATGACCATGACGGCCAGGACGTGGCGGCAGTGGGAAGCCTCGATCACGCGCTCGCCCGTCAGCGGATTGACTCCGCCATCGGCCAGCGTGGCGGCCATGACCGCCAGATCGCGCGCCGTCACATTGAGCGACGATTGCCGGGTGTAGACGTCGGTCGTCTCCTCGGGATCGAAGTAGAGGCGCTTGTAGTCGTAGAGGATGCGCGAGATGCCCCGATTGCGCGAATTGGAAGCCGAGGCCGAGGCGTAGATCTGTTCGTTGAGCGTCAGTTCGCGGCCGGCGAAACGGGAAAGACCTTCGCGGATGAAGCTCCACTTGTCTTCGGCCGTCCGCCCCGGCACCAGGCTCACCGTCGCCAGCGCCCCCGGATTGACCATGGGGTTGGTCTTGCGGTCGGGGTGCAGTTCGATGGCCTGAACGGAGTTGAACGGCAGGCCAGTGGCGTTTAGGCCAACCTTTTGCCGCACGATCTCCGCGCCCAGCACCTGATAGATCAGGGCCAGCGTGAACGGCTTGGCGATGCTCATGATGGTGAAGTCAACGTCCACATCGCCGGCGGTGAATACCTGGCCATCCGACCCGGTGAGACAGATGCCGAACAGATCGCGCGGCACGAGGGCCAGAGCCGGATAGTGGGACGCGTTTTGCCCCTCGTCATTGTCCTTAAACCGTTCCCGCGCCTGATCGACCAACGCCTGCACCATTCCCGATGACGGTAAATGGCCGGTGGAGATAAATGTGCTGCCGACTTCCCCTTCGATTGGCTCTACCATAACTTCCCTCCGCAAAAGCGCCTCTTGTTTTGAACGACAGCATGAATTGTACCCGCTTCCGCCGGATAGGGCGTAGCAATTGACCATCGCGAATCCGTTTTGATTCCCGCCGCGACATGCTACTATTCCACCCTAAACCGCGCCGGGCGAGGCGCGACTGATCGGTGAGATAAACCATGACCGCGCGTGTTCATTCCCGAGGCCGGCGACGGGCCAAACCCAGCGAGGGCTTCCTCGATCATCTGCTCGATCCCATCGACCGGCTGGCCGAGACGATCTACAGCATCCTCATTCTGCTGACCTTCACCCTGGCTTTCCGCGTCATCAAGCTGGGGCCGGGCGAAGTTGTATCGGCCGACTATGTGAACGATTTGCTCGTCGCCGCCTTCCTGGCGATCCTGGCCTGGGGCATCATCGATGGCATCGTCTACATCCTCACCGAGGTGCTGGAACGCAGCGAGAAACACCGCGTGCTGTGGTACATCCAGTCGGCCGATACGGTCGAAGAGGCGATTAAGGCCGTAGACGACGAACTGGGCTTCGTGCTGGAACCGATCACCCGCGAAACGGAGCGGCGACTGCTCTACGTTGACCTCGTTGATCGCCTGCGCGAGAGCGAACCCCAGCCGGTGCGGCTTAAGCGCGAGGATTTCGCCGGGGCGCTGGCCTGCGTGTTCGTGGCCGTGATGGTTGTGCTGCCCTCGCTGTTGCCGTTCGCCGTGCTGCGCCACGATTATGCGCTGGCGATTCGCGTGTCCAACGTCATCTCCTTTGCCATGCTATTCTATGCTGGTTACCAATGGGGCAAGTATACGGGCACGCACCGGGTGAAGACCGGGCTGGTGTTGGTGGGTGTGGGGATGTTGCTGGTGTTGATTGCGATTCCGTTGGGAGGGTAGGTGTGAGTCAGCCAGGGGGCATTACTCCTCCACGATTATCTCTTCCAAAAATTCCACATAATCAGGCAATGGGCTATCGGCTGTTTGTAGCGCCGCTTCTACCTCAGCGATCGACGGCACAGATATGACGATGCGGTTTTGGCATTCGTCAACGCCGCCGCCCACGCCGTTGAAGCCCAGGTTAATGATGCGATTAATTTCGTCACGCAGGTTGGCTTCTAATAACGCCAGCGGGTAATCGGCCGTTTCCACACGTACCAGCCCTTCATATGGCTGGCCCTGCAAATAGCGTTGGCCGGCTTCCTCGGCATTGGCGGTGAAGGCGATCACCGCCTCGCGCTTCCCCGGCTCAACGATGCAATAACCGGCATAGGTTTCCCGTTCCCGAACAGCTAACATGCGGCCCAACTCACCCATTTCTTGGATAAACTCGGTGTAGGTCAATGACTGCGTGGCCGATGGCTTTGTACTTGCGGAGGGTGAAACCTGTGGGGTAGCGGTGACAGGCGCGGTTGTTTCCGCTGGCATTGTTGTGTTATTGGAATCGCTGCCGTTTATCGAGACAGAGGTACAATGAGCAAGGAATAGCGCCAATATTCCGATTACAAGGATGGAATTAGCTGACTTAATAACGCTCATGGTTGCACCAACCTTGCACCGCACAACAACATCATAGCATAAGATCAGAGGAATATTGTTGCAGTCCACTTCCTACTCGAAGATCAACGTCTTGCTGGACGAGCTTCTCCACAGCATGAAGGCCATCCTTAACGAGGAGTTGATCGGCTTCTACCTTGACGGCTCATTAGCCCTGGGCGACTTCGACCCGGCCACGAGCGACGTGGATTTCATCGCCGCCGTGGCCCGGCCGCTTGCTCCGGCGACCTTCGACGCACTGGCGGCCATGCACCGGCAAATGCGCGATAGCGGCCGGCCCTTCGCCACGGAGTTGGAGGGCAGCTACATCCACCTCTCGGCCCTGCGCCGCCACGACCCGGCCGACGCCGTCTTCCCCAACCTGGAGCGCGGGCCGGACGAGGTACTGAAGTATAAGGAGCACCACAGCGATTGGGTCATCCACCGCTATACCGCTGTCTCTTATACACATCTAGATGTGTATAAGAGACAGCACCATTCCCGATGACGGTAAATGGCCGGTGGAGATAAATGTGCTGCCGACTTCCCCTTCGATTGGCTCTACCATAACTTCCCTCCGCAAAAGCGCCTCTTGTTTTGAACGACAGCATGAATTGTACCCGCTTCCGCCGGATAGGGCGTAGCAATTGACCATCGCGAATCCGTTTTGATTCCCGCCGCGACATGCTACTATTCCACCCTAAACCGCGCCGGGCGAGGCGCGACTGATCGGTGAGATAAACCATGACCGCGCGTGTTCATTCCCGAGGCCGGCGACGGGCCAAACCCAGCGAGGGCTTCCTCGATCATCTGCTCGATCCCATCGACCGGCTGGCCGAGACGATCTACAGCATCCTCATTCTGCTGACCTTCACCCTGGCTTTCCGCGTCATCAAGCTGGGGCCGGGCGAAGTTGTATCGGCCGACTATGTGAACGATTTGCTCGTCGCCGCCTTCCTGGCGATCCTGGCCTGGGGCATCATCGATGGCATCGTCTACATCCTCACCGAGGTGCTGGAACGCAGCGAGAAACACCGCGTGCTGTGGTACATCCAGTCGGCCGATACGGTCGAAGAGGCGATTAAGGCCGTAGACGACGAACTGGGCTTCGTGCTGGAACCGATCACCCGCGAAACGGAGCGGCGACTGCTCTACGTTGACCTCGTTGATCGCCTGCGCGAGAGCGAACCCCAGCCGGTGCGGCTTAAGCGCGAGGATTTCGCCGGGGCGCTGGCCTGCGTGTTCGTGGCCGTGATGGTTGTGCTGCCCTCGCTGTTGCCGTTCGCCGTGCTGCGCCACGATTATGCGCTGGCGATTCGCGTGTCCAACGTCATCTCCTTTGCCATGCTATTCTATGCTGGTTACCAATGGGGCAAGTATACGGGCACGCACCGGGTGAAGACCGGGCTGGTGTTGGTGGGTGTGGGGATGTTGCTGGTGTTGATTGCGATTCCGTTGGGAGGGTAGGTGTGAGTCAGCCAGGGGGCATTACTCCTCCACGATTATCTCTTCCAAAAATTCCACATAATCAGGCAATGGGCTATCGGCTGTTTGTAGCGCCGCTTCTACCTCAGCGATCGACGGCACAGATATGACGATGCGGTTTTGGCATTCGTCAACGCCGCCGCCCACGCCGTTGAAGCCCAGGTTAATGATGCGATTAATTTCGTCACGCAGGTTGGCTTCTAATAACGCCAGCGGGTAATCGGCCGTTTCCACACGTACCAGCCCTTCATATGGCTGGCCCTGCAAATAGCGTTGGCCGGCTTCCTCGGCATTGGCGGTGAAGGCGATCACCGCCTCGCGCTTCCCCGGCTCAACGATGCAATAACCGGCATAGGTTTCCCGTTCCCGAACAGCTAACATGCGGCCCAACTCACCCATTTCTTGGATAAACTCGGTGTAGGTCAATGACTGCGTGGCCGATGGCTTTGTACTTGCGGAGGGTGAAACCTGTGGGGTAGCGGTGACAGGCGCGGTTGTTTCCGCTGGCATTGTTGTGTTATTGGAATCGCTGCCGTTTATCGAGACAGAGGTACAATGAGCAAGGAATAGCGCCAATATTCCGATTACAAGGATGGAATTAGCTGACTTAATAACGCTCATGGTTGCACCAACCTTGCACCGCACAACAACATCATAGCATAAGATCAGAGGAATATTGTTGCAGTCCACTTCCTACTCGAAGATCAACGTCTTGCTGGACGAGCTTCTCCACAGCATGAAGGCCATCCTTAACGAGGAGTTGATCGGCTTCTACCTTGACGGCTCATTAGCCCTGGGCGACTTCGACCCGGCCACGAGCGACGTGGATTTCATCGCCGCCGTGGCCCGGCCGCTTGCTCCGGCGACCTTCGACGCACTGGCGGCCATGCACCGGCAAATGCGCGATAGCGGCCGGCCCTTCGCCACGGAGTTGGAGGGCAGCTACATCCACCTCTCGGCCCTGCGCCGCCACGACCCGGCCGACGCCGTCTTCCCCAACCTGGAGCGCGGGCCGGACGAGGTACTGAAGTATAAGGAGCACCACAGCGATTGGGTCATCCACCGCTATACCG
>OEOF01000091.1_pt1 | contig 15128 bp, 15 predicted proteins | sample 1539701 | NCBI WGS metagenome assembly OEOF01 (sample SAMEA3611561, study PRJEB23397) | activated sludge metagenome | biome: Urban; feature: Wastewater Treatment Plant; material: Activated Sludge | place: Slovenia | collected 2012-09-24 | reverse complement strand
GTCCAGCGCGCCCGATTCTTCGCCAATCGCTGTCATTTGCAGCACCATATTAGGGAACACTTCAGCATTCTGCATGGCGACCGTCAAGCTTGTACCTGTGCTGATTTCACCCTGGATTTTCTTGGTGGCATCATAGTAAACCCGGTTGCCACAGGCGCCGGCCACAGAATCCAATGCTTCGACTAGCGGCACGCCAGCCGCAAACATAGTGGAAAGTGTTCTGGCAAAGCGTGCGATGGTGGCTTTACGAATGACTTCTCCGAAAATAGGCAATTTCAACATCATTCTGTCCATCGTGGATTGCATCTCTTCGGAACGTTTCCAGGTATAGAAGAAGAACCATAAGCCAAACCCGATAGAGCCGAAAATTGCCCACCACCACTCCACAAAGATATCCGATATTTTCATGACTACGACGGTTGGGGCTGGTAAGTCCGCGCCAAAACCAGAAAAGAGCTCTTTAAAGGCTGGGATCACGAAAATCATGATGACCGCGGTGATGATAAAGGCCACTACAATAATTGAGATTGGGTAGATTAAAGCGGATTTGATTTTACCTTTAATGGCCTGGATTTTTTCTTTATAGGTGGCCAACCTGTCCAGCAGGGTATCGAGAATACCTGCCTGCTCACCAGCACCGACCAGATTGCAGAAGAGGTTGTCAAAATATAGCGGATATTTACGGAACGCAGCACTCAAGCTGCTGCCAGTTTCGACGTCGGCCTTGATGTCGCTTAGCAGTTTGGCGACAGCCGGATTGCTATGGCCTTTACCGACAATATCAAAGGCTTGCAGCAGAGGCACTCCAGATTTCATCATGGTGGCCAGTTGCCTTGTGAACAGTGTGATGTCTTTGTCTGTGATTTTACCTTTTGAGGCAAAGCCGCTTTGTTTTTTGACCTTTGTGACAGTAATGCCTTGGCGCCGCAGGGTGGCATTAACCACCGCTTCGCCAGCAGCGCGCATTTCACCTTTAATGACTTTGCCTTTCTTATCTTTACCTTCCCATTGGTAGATAATCTGTTTAGCTTGACTGGCTGCCATGGCGTGTCCTTATTAAGTGTGATCTTGTCAGGTTATTCATTGGTGACGGCTTCGACTTCTTCAATGGAGGTGAGTCCTTGGATCGCTTTCATGATGCCGGAACGGCGAAGGTCATTCACACCTTCTAATTTTGCTTGGTCGGCAATATCATGCGCGGTGCCATTTTTCATGATAATACGGCTGATCGCATCGGAAATTGGCATGACTTGGTAAATCCCCACACGACCCTTATAGCCGCCCGTACACATCTCGCAACCACCCTCCTTGGCAGCGTAGAGCTGGAAGGGCTGATCAAAGTCTTCTTCGATAAAGCCAATCTGCAGTAATGCCTCTTTAGGAGGTGTCTCTATCGGGACTTTGCAGTTTTTGCAAAGTCTGCGCGCCAGGCGCTGTGCGGTGATAAGTGTTACGGCTGAGGCGATGTTGAAGGGCGCCACCCCCATATTCATCAAGCGGGTTAGTGTGGATGGTGCATCATTGGTATGCAGGGTGGAAAGCACCATGTGGCCGGTAGACGCTGCTTTGATGGCCATGTCAGCAGTTTCCAGGTCGCGGATCTCACCAATCATGATGACATCCGGGTCTTGCCGCAGAAACGACTTGAGTGCGGCAGCAAAAGTCAGCCCTTGCTTGTCATTAACGTTAACTTGGTTAATGCCAGGTAAAGGAATCTCAGCCGGGTCTTCTGCGGTAGAGATATTGATGTCCGGTTTGTTAAGAATGTTCAGGCAAGTATATAACGATACGGTTTTGCCTGAGCCGGTCGGGCCAGTGACCAGCACTAGTCCGTAAGGCCGGCTAACGGCTTTGAGTAAGGCTTCTTTCTGCGCTAGTTCATATCCCAGTGCTTCAATTCCCAAAGTGGCGCTGGTCGGATCCAGGATACGCATTACGATTTTTTCACCGTGAATCAATGGCAAAGTGCTGACACGGAAATCGATGGCGCGTGTTTTGGATAGCACCAGTTTCATCCGGCCATCTTGCGGAACACGTTTCTCGGAAATGTCCAGACTCGAGATTACCTTGATGCGTGACGCCAGTTTTTCCTTGATGGCGAGTGGCGGTTGTGCGATGTCACGCAATATGCCATCTATCCGGTAACGAATTCGGTAAAACTTTTCGTAAGGTTCAAAATGCAGGTCGGATGCTCCCATGTTAATTGCATCCAGCAGAATCTTTTGTAGGTATTTGACTACCGGCGCATCATCTACCTCTTGTGAGACGTCAGCTTCTTCTTCGGTCGCATCAGCGCCAAGATCCAGATCGAAGTCGTCTCCGGTATCGAGAGATTTTAGAGTGGTGTCTTTGGACTCGACGATCTTGTCAATCAGGCGTCCTAGCTTGTCGTCTTCGACAATAACCGGGGATAGTGTCATCCCCATTTGGAACTGTACGCTGTCGAGTGCATGCAGGTTCGTGGGGTCGGAAATGGCAACAAACAGTACGTTGTTGCGGCTTTGCATCGCCATTACGCGATGCGTTTGCATTAATTTGACATCAATGGATTTTGCCGGCAAATAATCCGGATTCAAGGAGTCCAGACTGAAATAGGGAAACCCAAAAGCCTTGGAGGCGGTATCCGCAATTTTTTCTGCTGTTATCTTTTTGCTGCCAATGGCCTGCGAGATAAAAGGGACGTGTACAGCGTTTGCTTGCGACTGCAAAGCATTGGCATCCTCTTCTGACAGCAGCCCCTCCTGCACCAGCATACGGGCAATACCACTTAATTTTGTCGTTGTAGCTGTAGCAGCCATATTGCGCTCTGAATTAGCCAGTTACCCTAAAATTTAATGCAATTGATGATCTATTCTATATAAACTATTGTGGCAAAACAATATTTTAATTGGAACATACCCAGCGTTTTTGCAGGGTTTTTTGGAAAAATACGAAAAATTGGCACTAATGCGACAGCTTGGAGCGTTTCAGGTAAATATGTTAAATAACCGCGTCATTATGCTTGACTTTTTACAATTTGTAACATATAAAGCGTGCAGGTGTTTGAATTCGAGCTTATGCTAGCCGACTATAATTAATTTAAGTTCTTGAATTTATTATTATCTCGACTTGAGTTCTTGAGACAAACTTTTTGGGGTGCCTCCCCGATGATTTATGTAAGGAAGTAGAAATGGCAACTGGTACCGTAAAATGGTTCAACGATGCAAAAGGTTTTGGTTTTATTACTCCGGACGATGGTGGTGATGATTTGTTCGCTCACTTCTCAGCGATTGTAGAGTCAGGTTACAAAAGCTTGAAGGAAGGTCAGCGCGTATCCTTTGACGTGACCGAAGGTCCGAAGGGTAAGCAAGCTTCGAATATTCAGAAAGCCTGATTCCAAGATTATTCGAAAATGGCTCGTATTGCGAGCCATTTTTTTATGTTTCCAAATCGAACTCCGGCAGTTCGGTAAATACGCGTTTTAAGCCTTCTGCCCAATGTTTGCGCAGTTGGTTAAAGTAAACATCGTCATCTACGATGCGACGCTTGTTGGACGCGTCGAAACTGTCTGATTTGTATTGCAACAGGTCGATGGGTAGCCCTACCGATAAATTGCTGCGTATGGTCGAATCAAATGAAATTAGCACGCACTTTGTCACTTCATTCAGATTGGAGCGGCTGCCAATGATGCGATCCAGTATCGGCTTGCCATATTTGGTTTCGCCAATCTGGAAATAAGGGGTTTCAGCGACAGCTTCAATAAAGTTACCTGCCGCATAGATATTAAACAGGCGAGGACGCTCACCCGCAATTTGACCGCCCAGCAGAATGCTCTGGTTAAAATCCGCCGCATGTTTTTTAAGATGTTCGGCGTCTTCCGCATGGACGGCCCTGAGAGCATCGCCTACGACATGTGCGGCATCCAGCAAGCTGGAGACTGTATGCATATTGGGTTCGATATTCTCGTTAATTCGCTGTTGCAGCAGGTTTACCACCGCTTGGGAAATCGCCAGATTTCCCGCGGTGAGCATGGTGATCACGCGCTCACCAGGTTTGGAAAACACGGTCATTTTAGGAAAAGTGGCAACATGATCCACCCCGGCATTTGTACGGGAGTCGGAAGCCATGACCAAGCCGGATTCCAGCAATACGCCAACGCAATAAGTCATTTATTTAAGGTTTGATAGAAACCCTCATTTTAACCTTAATTTTGGCGATATACCTATCTCTGGTGCAGAAGCTTATTGCTGGCTTTGGCTCATCTGTACTTTGACTTGCATTTGTTCATTGCCGCCGCCACGCCGGATGCCAGAAATCGGGCATGCGTCCTGATAATCAAGCCCGACAGCCAGGCGTACATGGATATCATTGGTGCGTTGTCCATTTGAGACGTCAAAACTATGCCATTGCCCCGCAATCCACGCATCGGCCCAAGCATGGCTTTCAACCAAATGACCGTCCTCTGTAAACAAATATCCGCTAACATAGCGCGCAGGAACCCCAACATAGCGACAGCAGGCAATAAAAATATGGGCATGATCCTGACATACACCTTCGCCTTTGTTGTACGCTTCAATAGCACTGGTATGAATATTGGTTGCACCACGGCTATATCTGACATGATCACGTATGGCTTCCACCAGAGCGTCCAACGAGGATGTATCTGTACCTTTTTGCCCAAGCGTCTGTTGTGCCAGTTGGCGTAGCGCATCATCGACCATGGTGAGCGGCGTGATGCGCAGATACACTGTTGGTGCTAAGGGTTCGAACTGCGGCACCATGTCCAGGTCAGTTTCGACTTCGCCATAGGCGGTGATGTTGATTTCCTGATGCGGCGAATCGATTACCAGCGTATGGATCCGATTGCCATGCGCATCCACATGCGGTAGCAACTTGCCATTGACACGTAAGTCCCAGTGTTTCACATGCTGCCCGAAGCCGCTTTGCGGGGTCATTCGCAAGTACTGAATCGTGTAATCCACTAGGCTTTCATACACATAACGTGTTTTGTGTTCAATTTGTAGATACATGATATTTTGAGGGTTCCAAGTTCCTTACGGCATAGAATCAAAAAAGGTATCCTGAATTTGCTTGCTCAGCGTGTAATGCTGACCAACAAAATCATCCAGAAACTCATGTAAGCCGTTTTGAAAAATATTCTCCATGCGGCCGTAATGCAGTTTTGCATGCAGTTCCCCGGCTTGCCGTAGGCATTCGTACCCCAGATTGCCACATAGTCTTTCGAGAATTGGCATGATTTCGTCGAAGCAGGCGTGCAGCGAGCGCGGCATATCGTGCCGCAGCACCAATAGCTCGGCTACTCGCCAGGGTTCAATGGTATCACGGTACACTTTCTGGTAGGTTTCCAGCGCCGATACCGAGCGCAGCAATGCGCTCCATTCATAATAATCCACAGCGCCGCCCACTTCCTCGCCAGAAGGCAGCAGCAGGTGGTACTTTACATCCAGCAAGCGTGCGGTGTTGTCTGCGCGTTCGATAAAGGTGCCTAAGCGCACGAATTGGTAAGCATCATCGCGTAGCATGGTGCCAACAGTGACGCCACGGAACAGGTGAGACCGCGACTTGATCCAGTCACAGAACTCATTGATATCCTCTTCGCGCAGGTTATCTTTCAGTCGCGGTTGCAGTTCCAGCCATAAGGCGTTGACGTTTTCCCACATTTCCGACGACATGGCGACCCGCACGGCGCGCGCGTTCTCGCGAGCTCTCTCCAGTGTATTCACGATGCTGGAAGGATTACGTTTATCAAATGCAATGTATTGCAACACGTTTTTGGCGTTGTAGTCTTGATAGATGCTGCTGTAAGCGCCTATGTCGCCGGTTGCAAGGATAGGTGGCCGCCATATGTCGGCATCGTTCTGTGTGGCGCTATGCACCAGCGACATGCGGTAGGTTACATCCAGTGCACGCGCCATATTCTCTGCGCGTTCGATGTAGCGGGCCATCCAGTAAAGATGATCTGCGGTACGGCTTAACATGTTGCGCCCTCATTCAATACCCAAGTGTCTTTCGTGCCACCGCCTTGTGACGAGTTGACTACCAGCGATCCTTTGCGCAAGGCCACACGGCACAAGGCACCGGGCACCAGCGTGACTGTTTTGCCAGAGAGCACAAAAGGCCGCAAATCCACATGGCGCGGTGCAATGCCCTGATTCACCAGTGTCGGGCAAGTTGAAAGCGCCAGCGTTGGCTGCGCGATATAGTTGCTTGGATCGGAAAGGATTTTTGCCTTGAAATCAGCCAATTGCTGTTTTGAGGCAGAAGGCCCGATCAGCATGCCGTAGCCGCCGGAACCTTGCACTTCTTTTACTACCAACTTTTCCATATTGGCCAGTACATACTGCAAATCCTCTTCAATCGCCAGTTTGTAAGTTGGTACGTTGGAGAGGATAGGTTCCTCGCCCAGATAGAATTTCACCATATCCGGCACGTAGGTATAGGTAGCCTTGTCGTCCGCAACGCCAGCGCCTACAGCATTGGCCAGCGTCACGCCACCTGCGCGATAAACCGACATTAAGCCGGGTACGCCTAGCATCGAATCAGAGCGGAACGAGAGTGGGTCGATAAAATCGTCATCAATGCGCCGGTAAATCACATCCACGCGTTTCGGACCTTCTGTCGTGCGCTTCCACACAGCATTGTCTTTTACAAACAGGTCGCGGCCTTCCACAAGCTCTATCCCCATTTGCTGCGCGAGAAAAGCGTGCTCGAAATACGCGCTGTTATACGCCCCCGGCGTCAGCACCACCACGGTTGGATCTTGCACACCGCTTTGCGCTACAGAGCGCAGGTTATTTAACAACACTTGTGGGTAATGCTCGACAGGTGCAACCGAATACTGGCGAAACAGTTCCGGGAAAAGGCGCATCATCATCTTGCGGTTTTCCAGCATGTAGGAGACCCCGGACGGTGTGCGCAGGTTGTCCTCTAGCACATAAAAGGTGTCTTCGGCCGTGCGGACAATATCAATCCCCGCAATATGTGCGTAAATACCGTTGGGCACACGGATGCCCTGCATTTCGGGGCGATACATTTCATTGGTCAGGATGCTCTCTGGCATGATGCCAGCGCGGATAATTTCCTGACCGTGGTAAATGTCTTCCAGAAAAGCGTTCAATGCCCGCACGCGCTGTATGGCACCTGTAGAAAGGCGTGCCCATTCTTGAGATGAGAGGATGCGCGGAATCGGGTCAAACGGAATCAGACGTTCCGAACCGGCATCTTCACCATAGACATTGAACGTGATACCAACGCGGCGAAACAGTAGCTCGGCCTCTTGTGTTTTTTGATGCAAAAAAGTACGTCCTTGCATATCCAGCCAGTTTTCAAAAGGCTGGTAAATGGCACGCGTACTACTATCGGCCAAACGCATTTCATCAAAAGCGAGGTTGTTTTCATTGGTATCCATACATAACTTTCAGCAATGTATGTGCCAACAAAAAAATGCTTAATAATCAATAGAGTATCGCCAAGTAAAAAACACAACGCCCCATTCTGGGGCGTTGTGTTTTGCATGTCGCACTAAGATGGATTGAATACGGCTACATGCTGGCGATGATCTCGTCGCCAAATTCAGCAGTGCCTACTTGGGTGGCGTTTTCCATCTGGCTGGCAAAGTCGCCGGTAACGCGGCCAGATTGGATGGCTTTTTCAACACCTTTCAGAATCAGGTTGGCTGCCTCTATCCAGCCCATGTGGCGCAACATCATTTCTGCGGAGAGAATCAAGGAGCATGGGTTGGCCAGATTTTTGCCGGCAATTTTCGGTGCGGTGCCGTGTGTGGCTTCGAACATCGCCACGGTATCGCTCAGGTTCGCACCCGGTGCAATGCCGATACCGCCCACTTGTGCTGCCAGCGCATCACTCATGTAATCGCCATTCAGGTTCAGCGCGGCTACCACATCGTGATCTTCCGGATGCAGCAGGATTTCCTGCAGGAAAGCATCTGCAATGCAGTCCTTGATGATGATGCCGTTTGGCAGTCTGCACCATGGCCCATTGTCGATTTCCACGGCGCCAAATTCTTCCTTGGCCAGTTGATAGCCCCAGTCACGGAAGCCACCTTCGGTGAACTTCATGATGTTGCCTTTGTGCGTGATGGTGACAGATTTGCGTTTGTTATCAATGGCGTACTGAATCGCCTTGCGAATCAGGCGCTTGCTGCCATCTATCGAAACCGGTTTGATACCAATCGCGGAGGATTCCGGGAAGCGAATCTTCTTGCGCACACCCATGTCGCTTAGGAACTGGATGACTTTTTCCACCTCGTCGCTGCCAGCCGCCCATTCGATGCCTGCATAAATATCTTCTGTATTTTCACGGAAAATCACCATATCAGTCTTTTCCGGATGCTTCACCGGGCTGGGCACGCCGGCGAAATACTGCACCGGGCGCAGGCATACGTACAAGTCCAGCTCCTGACGCAGCGTGACGTTCAGCGAGCGGATACCGCCGCCTACCGGTGTGGTCAGCGGACCTTTAATAGAGATGACATATTCCTTGAGTGCTTGCATGGTTTCTTTCGATAACCATGTATCCTTATCGTACACTTTGGTGGATTTTTCACCGGCATACACTTCCATCCAGGCGATCTTGCGGCTGCCGCCATAGGCTTTCTCTATGGCAGTATCCACCACCTTTTGCATCGGCGGGGTAATGTCCACGCCAATGCCATCGCCCTCGATAAATGGGATAATGGGATTGTTGGGGATGTTGAGCGTATTATCGTCGTTTACCGTGATTTTTTGGCCATGCGCTGGCACATTGATTTTAGAAGCCATTACAATTCCTTCATGTTAGTGCTATTCAATAAACCCTTTAACGTCGTATGCCAGTTCAGTGCCCATGAAAAGCATGCCACGTTAAAAGACTTTATCCCGATTCCCGGCATCTATGCTGCCGGGCGCCTGGATACCGATTCGGAAGGTCTGCTTATTTTAACCGATGATGGCGCGTTGCAACACAAACTCAGCCACCCAAAACACAAAGAAATCAAAACCTACTGGGCGCAGGTGGAAGGCGCGCCAACGGATGCAGACCTGCAGCCGCTGCGACAAGGCGTGGACTTGGGCGACTTTATTACCCAGCCTGCCCAAGTGCGGCTGATGGATGAGCCGACAGGGCTGTGGCCGCGCAACCCGCCCATACGCGAGCGCAAAGCCATCCCCACTGCCTGGCTGGAGATTAAAATCTCCGAAGGCAAGAATCGCCAAGTGCGCCGGATGACCGCTAAAATAGGCTTTCCCACACTGCGGCTGATTCGCTATGCGATAGGCAGCCATACGCTGGACGACATCCCGCCTGGACAATACAAGGTAATCAACAAATGAAGCTGATAGTGATTTTCCGCCACGCCCGCACCGAAGGTGCCGGCTACCTGGGCACTTTTCTGGATGAACAAAGCATCCCATGGCAAGAGGTGCGCATCGACAAGGCCGAGCCAGTCCCTGCATCCATCTTGCCTTTCAGCGGCATGGTGCTGATGGGCGGGCCGATGAGCGTGAACGACGACCTGCCGTGGATACCGCCGCTGCTGGAGTTGATTCGTGAAGCGGTTAAGCAGGATATCCCCGTGCTGGGGCATTGCCTGGGCGGCCAGCTCATGAGCAAGGCGCTGGGCGGCACAGTCAGCAGGAACCCCGTCAAGGAGATAGGCTGGGGCGCGGTGGATGTCAGCGATAATGCAGAAGCCAGAAAATGGTTTGGCGAGTTACAGAAGTTCAACAGCTTCCACTGGCACGGCGAAACCTTCACCCTGCCGCAAGGCGCAACGCATCTGCTATCCAGCGCCCATTGCCAGAACCAGGCCTGGGGCATGGGCAAGCACCTGGCGTTTCAATGCCATGTGGAAATGACGGCCGAGATGATTAAAACCTGGTGTGATGTGGGCGAGGATGAGTTGCAGGAAGCGGCGGCCAGTCCGGTGCATGAAAAATCAGTGCAGCAGGCAGAACAGATGCAGGAAATGCTGGATTTGCACTGCTTTTTCCTCAACAAAGTCGCCAGACAAGTCTATAGCGAATGGGTGAAAGGCCTGCAGGTTTAAGCGGGGTTTGACCGGTATTTTTCATTATCCAAAGCATCGGGCTGGAGGCCGCATCCAGATTGGCTTGCAGAGCCTGTCCCCGAATGGTTTAGTCGGGGAGCAGCGGTTTTGGTAATGAATGCGCGTGCACGTGTGAGGGTTTAATTGTCGGGGGTAGCCCGACAGCTAATCACTTTCTTTTGTTTGTGCAAAAGAAAGTAATCAAAGAAAATCACACCCCGCTGCCGCTTGTTTCCTTCGGTCTTAGCGCAACGCTGGTACGGCTGCGGAACTCGCGCTTTCAGCGCTCAGACAGTCCTCGCCGCTTAACCCAGCTTATGCTCAAGCCTCAGGCGCGGCAAAGGGGGCTTTATTAGGTACGTGGTTGACCTACTGAAAAACAGACGAAATTTAGTGGCAATGTACAGTGCCAGTGCTACGGTCTTTATGGCAACATTTCCCTGGAGGTGAGTCTTTCCTGCAGCCTCCGCCATGAGCAAATGTTATGCTGCTGGTAAGCGCTAGTATTAATGCAACGATTGTTATTCTCATGCTGCACTCCTAATAAGTGAATTCTAGAGCCAGATATTTGTTGCGATCCCGATATAATAACTGGTTGGAAACATCACTCTATACTATTTTGCAAAAATCCAAAACCAATCAGGTACGACTCAACGCTGGCATATGGCGCAGCCGCATCATCAAGTTTCTGGATGCAGAAGGCCTGCGCCCGACGCCTGACCGCGTGCGGCAGACGCTGTTCAACTGGCTGGAGCAGGATTTGACCGGTAAGACATGTCTGGATTTGTTTGCAGGCACTGGCGCATTGGGTTTCGAGGCGCTTTCCCGCAACGCCAAAGGTGTGACGATGGTGGAGTTTTCGCCCGCAGCTTGCAAAAGCCTGCAGCAGAACAAGGCCTTGCTGAAGGCTGATGCTGCGCAGGTGCTGCAGATGGATGCGATGCAGTTTCTGGCACAGAATACGCAAAAGTATGACGTGATATTTTGCGACCCGCCCTACAATAAGGGCTGGCTGGATAAACTGCTGCCGCCGTTAAGGACGCATCTGGCCGAGGGTGGCGTAGTGTATGCCGAGGCGGAATACGCGCTGCAAGGTACTGACGATTGGCAGGTGCTGAAACATGGCAAAGCAGGCGCGGTGTATTATCATTTGTTAAAATATAGTAAGTGATTAAGCATCTGATAAAGACCTAAAATTTTCTATTTTAGGAAGAAGTACAAGGCGCACGGAGCGCAGAAATCGAGACAGTACGCAGTTGTACGGCGAGATTGCGAGCACCGCGTAACGCAGTAATTCGCCTAAAAGAGGGAATTTAATATGAGCAAAAATCGTATCGCAGTGTACCCTGGCACCTTCGACCCCATCACTTTAGGGCACGAGGACATCGTGCGCCGCGCAGCCAGCTTGTTTGATGAGGTGATCGTTGCGGTGGCGGGCAGCACCAGTAAAAGCACGCTGTTTACGCTGGAAGAGCGAGTGGCGCTGGCACAGGGAGTGTTTAGCGCCAGCAACATCAAGGTGGTGGGGTTTGATGGGCTGCTGATGCAGTTCGTGCAGGATCAAGGCGCGCAGATGGTGATTCGCGGGCTGCGCGCAGCCAGCGATTTCGAATATGAGTTTCAGCTGGCGGGCATGAACCGCAAGTTGTATCCTAAATTGGAAACGATATTCTTGACCCCGGCGGAACAATATATGTTCATCTCATCCAGCCTGGTGCGCGAAGTGGCCAAGCTGGGCGGCGATGTGCATCAGTTCGTTTCCCCAACGGTGGAAGCGGCGATTTTGAAGAAATTGAAGGAATAGGTTTTGGCGCTTTATATTACCGATGAATGCATCAACTGCGACGTTTGTGAGCCGGTGTGCCCAAACAACGCTATCTCCCAAGGGCAGGAGATCTACCAGATAGACCCGGACCTGTGTACGGAATGCGTAGGGCATTACGATAAACCGCAATGCCAGCAGGTGTGCCCGATCGATTGCATCCCATTCGACCCTGAACATAAAGAGACCAAAGACCAGTTGCTGGAAAAATATCAACGCATCTGGCCATTGAATAAGGAATAGGCATGAGAATCTTACACACCATGTTGCGCGTGGGCGATCTGCAACGCTCGATTGACTTCTATACCAACGTGCTGGGGATGAAACTGCTACGCACGCACGATTACCCGGATGGTGAATTCACGCTGGCATTTGTCGGCTATGGTAACGAATATGACAATACCGTGCTGGAACTGACCTACAACTATGGTAAGACCAGCTACGAGATGGGCGGCGCATTCGGACATATCGCCATCGAAGTGGAAGATGCCTACAAAGCTTGCGAACAGGTGAAAGCCAAAGGCGGCAAGGTAGTGCGCGAAGCCGGGCCGATGAAACACGGCACCATCGTCATCGCTTTCGTGGAAGACCCGGATGGGTACAAAATCGAATTTATTCAGCGTGGTACCATCGACTATCCGCGTAATGTCTAACCGCGAACATCTTATCGAAGCCTGCAACCTTGCCCTGCAAGGCGAATGGGATGCCTCGCACAGAATCGCACAGGACTACAGCGACCCGATAGCCAACTGGATACACGCCGTGCTGCACAAGATTGAAGGCGATGTGTGGAACAGCAACTATTGGTACGCGCGGACAGCTGGCAAACGTTACGAGGATTTTCGTGACGCGAACGAAGAGTTAAAAGCGATTCAAAATATACTGAAAGAGATGCCCTGAAAGCCAATATCCATGCGGCTTCCAGGGCAGTGTTTTTTATCAGGCGGTATAGCCTGCATAAGCCGGATTCTGCGTCGGCTTGTTGCTGATCTGGTACCAATCTACTTTGCGGGTAATCACCATCGTCAACGCCAGCAGGCCAAACACGAGTAGCGAGCCCATCAAGAGCGCGTTGTCTTCCGACTGCAGAATGCCATACAGCGCGCCGTACAAAGCGGTGAGCAGCGTGGCGAATATTGCGCCGTTGACCTTGCTTTTCAGCACATAGCTTAGGTAATAGCCCAGCAAACTCACGCAAGCAAAACTCGCAATAAAGTAAGACGCGCCGAAGCTGATGTGCTCCGAAAGCGAAATCAGCAGCAGGTAGAACATCGCCATGGCAAGGCCGACCATGGTGTATTGCGCGGGGTGGATACGCAATTGTTTCATCAACTCGAAAATGAAGAACCCGGCGAACGTCAGGCCGATGAACAGCAGGCCGTATTTGGTCGCGCGGTCGGAAAGACTATACACGTTGATGGGTTCGATAAAACCAATGTTCATTGATTCCAGTGTCATCGCGGTAGCTGCATTCGCTGTCCTCAAGCCGTTAGTCAACTGGCTCTGATTGTTGCTGGAGATGGAGGAGACGCGCCATTCTGCCTCGAACCCTGCACTGTTTATTTTCTGGGTGCCAGGGTCTGGCAGGTAGTTGCCGCTAAAGTGCGGATGCTGCCAGCTTGAGCGCAGCAACACCTTGTTGTTTTCGGCAATCGGAGCAAAATTGAAATTCTCCATGCCGCGCAGATTCAGCTGAAAAGCAAACGGGATATCGTGTGACTGTGCCATATCGATTTGACCTAACTCGGCATGGATCCCTTTGCCTAAAGCTTGCAGTTGCGTGCCTTGTAAAAATCCGATGGTTTTCTCATCCCAGGTCAGTTCGGGTTTATCGGTAAAGCCACGTGGATCGCTAATGCTGATGCTGAGGTAAGCCGGCTTGATATAAACGGTGCCGCCCGCATGGCGCGGCAGAATCGGCTGGTTGAATTTAAAACGGCCTTGTACCTGGCCGCCAAGCTGATACATCAATGCCTTGTAGATGCCTAACTGCTTGTACTGGTTGGTGAATCCACCTTCCAGGTTTAGTTCTTCCGGTAAAATATAGACCGCGTCAGCATCTTGCCGAATCACGGTTTTCTTAAGGTTGTTTTCGGTAATCGTTTCCGGATACTGCTCCACATAAGGCACTACCAGCACTGGTCCGATAATGGTTTGCGCCCCGGCGGAACTCAGCGCAATCTGGTTTTTGACATCCTCTTGCCGGTATTGCCTTTCGCGTATGGTGGAATTGATGGAACTAACGGCTAAAGACATGAGCAGCGTTAGAAACAACACTCCCATGACCTTGAAAATAAAATTTTTGCTCATCGCATACTCCCTTTGGTTGATGGAGTATGCAGAATAGTTGGCTTAAATGAAGCCTTGATGCGCCGTGTGTGAAGCGAATGTGAAGAAACGCTTTGCTAGCGGCTAGGTGGATGCCAGGTGCAATACCGCTAAAACGCCGCCACCCGCATGGTTTTGCACTTGCACCGTACCGCCATGAAGCAGTGCGACTTCGCGCACAAAGTTAAGGCCAAGGCCGGTGCTTTTTTGGCCGTTTTGTGGGCGGGGCAGGGAGTAGAATTTGTCGAATATTTTTTCCTGAGCGTAGTCAGGAATGCGTATACCGTGGTCGCGGATGCTGATGTTCACGGTTTTTTCACCGCTGGAAATGTGTACCTCAATGCTTGAATCGTCCGCGCTGAAATCCAGCGCATTTTCCAGCAGGTTGGTGATGGCCTGCGCCAGCAAAAAGGCTTCACCCTGAATCTCGATATTTTTGACATCGGCCTGCAAGCCAAGCTGGATGCGGCGACTGGCGGCCTTGTCTTGCAGGTGTCTAATCTGCGTTTGCACCAACTCGACGATGTTGAGGCGGCTGGTTTGTGCGAGTCTCTGCTGGCTTTCCATCGTCGCCAGCCCCAGCATGTTCTGGATCATCTGTTGCAGCCGGGCGGTCTGGGTCTGGATATTACTGAGGAACCTGTGCCTGTCCTGCGCGCGCATTTCTCCTTGCAATAGCTCGCTGCTGGCTTGTATCGCGGTAATCGGGCTTTTCAGCTCGTGCGTCAGCTGGTGAATATAATCCTGCACGTATTGCTTGCCGTCCAGCTCGGTGCGCATGGTGTGCATGGCCTTGGCCAGTTCGTCCAGTTCATCATTGCGGGATGATGGCTGGGCGGCTTTTTTGCCTTGCGAGACCGCCACAGCATAATCGCGCAGTCTGTGAATAGCGCGGGTGAAGCGCCAGGTGAACAGCACGCCGATGATGACAGA
>OEOF01000090.1_pt1 | contig 15226 bp, 16 predicted proteins | sample 1539701 | NCBI WGS metagenome assembly OEOF01 (sample SAMEA3611561, study PRJEB23397) | activated sludge metagenome | biome: Urban; feature: Wastewater Treatment Plant; material: Activated Sludge | place: Slovenia | collected 2012-09-24 | reverse complement strand
CTTGTGCTCGGTGGCAACGGTAATGATATGCTTGCCTTTGCTGGCAGCATAAAAATGCACTGCGCCTTTAATAGCCAGATTGTTCGATTCTGTTGCGCCAGATGTCCACACAATTTCGCGTGGGTCAGCTCCGACCAGTTTGGCGACTTCTTCACGCGCATTTTCCACTGCTTTCTCTGCTTCCCAGCCAAATGGATGGCTGCGTGAGGCAGGGTTGCCGAAATGTTCCGTCAAATAAGGAATCATTAGCGCCGCCACGCGCGGGTCAACCGGAGTGGTGGCGGAGTAATCTAAATATATTGGTTGTTTATCCATGTTTTCTATCCATATTGCTTACGCTTACTTTCTATATTTGTTATGCCGCGACAGCAGTTAAATTTCTTAATCTTTTCAATTCGTTTTCCAGCACAATTAAAAAATGCTGCACTTGTTCCATGGTGTTGCTGGCGCCAAAACTTACGCGTATCGCGCCCCGTGCCAATTCTTCATCCACGCCCATTGCCAGCAACACATGGCTCGGTTCGGTGCTGTCAGACGAGCATGCCGAACCGCTTGCCACGGCAAAGCCTCTTTTATCCAGCGCCGTCACCAATGTTTCGCCCTCAATATTGGGGAAGGCGAAAAAGCTGGTGTTAGGGATGCGCCTGAATTCGTTGCCAAATAAGGTAGCGTTCATTTTTCTTAAGCCCGCTTCCAATGCATCGCGCAGATGTTGCGTGTGGTGTGCAAACGTAGACAGGTTCTTAATGGCGAGATCACATGCTGCGCCAAACCCGACAATCGCCGGTACGTTTTCTGTACCGCTACGCAGCCCTCTTTCCTGCCCGCCGCCATATAAAAGCGGCTGAATATCAACGCGCTTATCCAGCACCAGTGCGCCCGCGCCGAGCGGGCCGCCGATTTTGTGGCTGGAAACCGTCATGGCATGTACGCCCAATGCAAAAAAATCCACGGGAATTTTCCCCAAAGCCTGCACAGCATCGGTATGCACATAAGCATTGTGCTGGCGCGCCAATTGACTGATTGCGGCAATATCCTGTATTACGCCGGTCTCGTTATTCGCCAGCATTACCGAAACCAGGCCTGTTGGGGTTTGCAGCAGGTGTTGCAGGTGTTGCATATCGATCTTGCAATCTTTGTCGACCTGAATGCTTTTTGCCTGCCAGCCGTGAGCTTGCAAGGCCAGCGCTGGGCGCGACACGCAAGGGTGCTCGACCGCGCTGGTTAGAATCTGTTTTGGCGCCAGATTGCTGCAGATGCCGTGCACCGCAAAATTATTGGCCTCTGTGCCACTGGCCGTAAACACAACCTGGTTGGCATACGCACCCACCGCATTCGCCACCTGTTCGCGCGCATGCTCCACAGCGGCGCGCGCTATGCGGCCATAGCTGTGGCGACTGGTTGCGTTGCCGTGCTGCTCAACCATATGAGGCAGCATAGCTTCAAGCACTTCTGTCTTGAGTGCGGTGGTGCTGTTATGATCGAAAAATACCGGGGTCATTTAAGCTGCGATTCCTTCAGTGCCCGCTTCTTCAACACAGGCTTTGCGCGGCGCAAAATATACCTTGTTGGCGGTAGACCCCGCATCTTTCTGGCGCTGATTTTCAACCATGTCCGCCAGCGTGACGCCGGATAAATAATCTAAAATTTTGTTGTTAAGCGATGCCCATAACTCATGCGTCATGCAACGGCCTTCATCGTGGCAGTTTTCCTGCCCGCCGCACTGGGTGGCATCAATCAGCTCATCTACGGCAGTAATGATGTTCGACACAGAAATCGCATCATGTGGTTTTGCTACACGGTAACCGCCACCTGGACCGCGTACGCTGGTCACCAAGCCTTGCTTGCGCAAGCGGCTGAACAACTGCTCTAAGTATGAGAGTGAAATGGCTTGCCGTTCGCTAATGCCAGCCAGTGTCACAGGCTTTTCTACTTCATTCAAAGCGAGATCCAGCATAGCGGTAACAGCAAAACGGCCTTTGGTGGTAAGTCTCATAAAATTAAAATCACCTCTTTAAACTAGGTTAAATTATAGAATAACCTAGTGTTTTAGTCAATTATTATGCAGCTAAGTTCAGAGGTTAAGGTTTAGATTTTGCACGCGGTTTTACTGTGGTTTTACCTGAGGCTTTCTGGGCGCCAAATGCTTCGGCCAGTTCCGCATCAGATTTTGTATCCGACAATTGTGCAATTTGATCTTTAAGCGCCTGCAGATCAGCATCCTGCTTGGCAGCGTGATCCAGCAGCGAATGAATCGCCTTGATCATCGGGTCATTTTCGTCATTGCCAACCGCATAGGCAGCAAAACCGAATTTTTTTGCGGTATCTTCACGTTTTTTGGATTTTTCTTCTTCCAGAATGCGGGCGGGAATACCCACCGCTGTTGCGTTTTCAGGCACGTCTTTTACCACCACGGCGTTCGAGCCGATTTTGGCATTTTTGCCAATGGTAATCGGCCCCAGCACTTTCGCGCCGGCGCCAATCACCACACCCTGTTCCAGGGTTGGATGGCGTTTGCCTTTGTTCCAGGAAGTGCCGCCTAAAGTCACGCCATGATACAGCGTGCAATCGTCGCCAATCACTGCGGTCTCGCCAATCACTACGCCCATGCCGTGGTCGATAAACACACGGTGGCCAATAGTGGCGCCAGGGTGAATCTCGATGCCGGTAAGAAAGCGTCCGATATGCGAGAATAACCGCCCAAGCCAATAAAGACGAGATTTCCACAGCCAATGGCTGAAGCGGTGCATAATCAGCGCATGCACGCCAGGATAGGTGGTGAGAATCTCAAAATGCGTGCGCGCTGCCGGGTCGCGCTCAAATACGATAGAGATGTCTTCTTTGATGTGGTTAAACATAAGATTTAAAAATAATAATTTCCGGTTATATTATGCCATAAAAGTAATGGTTGACCAGATTACTAGGTTAATTATATGGCGCATGAATTATAAAAGCTGAGTTCGCCGTTTGATAAGTTGAACCCAGCTTGCGCTTGTTTATTTTTTATCAAATATTTCGTCAAACTTGACAGATTGGCTGATGAAAAAGATACATTCGTTAGGGGAAATGCATTTGGTTACATGGCGCTCTCCACCTTTTTGTGACCAATATGAGCCAACTGGAAGTGGAATGTCCTTGCTTCCTGGTAGCCCATTTACCCCGACACCGGAGATGACAACTGCATGGTACTCACCCTGTCTCTTATACACATCTAGATGTGTATAAGAGACAGCTTGTGCTCGGTGGCAACGGTAATGATATGCTTGCCTTTGCTGGCAGCATAAAAATGCACTGCGCCTTTAATAGCCAGATTGTTCGATTCTGTTGCGCCAGATGTCCACACAATTTCGCGTGGGTCAGCTCCGACCAGTTTGGCGACTTCTTCACGCGCATTTTCCACTGCTTTCTCTGCTTCCCAGCCAAATGGATGGCTGCGTGAGGCAGGGTTGCCGAAATGTTCCGTCAAATAAGGAATCATTAGCGCCGCCACGCGCGGGTCAACCGGAGTGGTGGCGGAGTAATCTAAATATATTGGTTGTTTATCCATGTTTTCTATCCATATTGCTTACGCTTACTTTCTATATTTGTTATGCCGCGACAGCAGTTAAATTTCTTAATCTTTTCAATTCGTTTTCCAGCACAATTAAAAAATGCTGCACTTGTTCCATGGTGTTGCTGGCGCCAAAACTTACGCGTATCGCGCCCCGTGCCAATTCTTCATCCACGCCCATTGCCAGCAACACATGGCTCGGTTCGGTGCTGTCAGACGAGCATGCCGAACCGCTTGCCACGGCAAAGCCTCTTTTATCCAGCGCCGTCACCAATGTTTCGCCCTCAATATTGGGGAAGGCGAAAAAGCTGGTGTTAGGGATGCGCCTGAATTCGTTGCCAAATAAGGTAGCGTTCATTTTTCTTAAGCCCGCTTCCAATGCATCGCGCAGATGTTGCGTGTGGTGTGCAAACGTAGACAGGTTCTTAATGGCGAGATCACATGCTGCGCCAAACCCGACAATCGCCGGTACGTTTTCTGTACCGCTACGCAGCCCTCTTTCCTGCCCGCCGCCATATAAAAGCGGCTGAATATCAACGCGCTTATCCAGCACCAGTGCGCCCGCGCCGAGCGGGCCGCCGATTTTGTGGCTGGAAACCGTCATGGCATGTACGCCCAATGCAAAAAAATCCACGGGAATTTTCCCCAAAGCCTGCACAGCATCGGTATGCACATAAGCATTGTGCTGGCGCGCCAATTGACTGATTGCGGCAATATCCTGTATTACGCCGGTCTCGTTATTCGCCAGCATTACCGAAACCAGGCCTGTTGGGGTTTGCAGCAGGTGTTGCAGGTGTTGCATATCGATCTTGCAATCTTTGTCGACCTGAATGCTTTTTGCCTGCCAGCCGTGAGCTTGCAAGGCCAGCGCTGGGCGCGACACGCAAGGGTGCTCGACCGCGCTGGTTAGAATCTGTTTTGGCGCCAGATTGCTGCAGATGCCGTGCACCGCAAAATTATTGGCCTCTGTGCCACTGGCCGTAAACACAACCTGGTTGGCATACGCACCCACCGCATTCGCCACCTGTTCGCGCGCATGCTCCACAGCGGCGCGCGCTATGCGGCCATAGCTGTGGCGACTGGTTGCGTTGCCGTGCTGCTCAACCATATGAGGCAGCATAGCTTCAAGCACTTCTGTCTTGAGTGCGGTGGTGCTGTTATGATCGAAAAATACCGGGGTCATTTAAGCTGCGATTCCTTCAGTGCCCGCTTCTTCAACACAGGCTTTGCGCGGCGCAAAATATACCTTGTTGGCGGTAGACCCCGCATCTTTCTGGCGCTGATTTTCAACCATGTCCGCCAGCGTGACGCCGGATAAATAATCTAAAATTTTGTTGTTAAGCGATGCCCATAACTCATGCGTCATGCAACGGCCTTCATCGTGGCAGTTTTCCTGCCCGCCGCACTGGGTGGCATCAATCAGCTCATCTACGGCAGTAATGATGTTCGACACAGAAATCGCATCATGTGGTTTTGCTACACGGTAACCGCCACCTGGACCGCGTACGCTGGTCACCAAGCCTTGCTTGCGCAAGCGGCTGAACAACTGCTCTAAGTATGAGAGTGAAATGGCTTGCCGTTCGCTAATGCCAGCCAGTGTCACAGGCTTTTCTACTTCATTCAAAGCGAGATCCAGCATAGCGGTAACAGCAAAACGGCCTTTGGTGGTAAGTCTCATAAAATTAAAATCACCTCTTTAAACTAGGTTAAATTATAGAATAACCTAGTGTTTTAGTCAATTATTATGCAGCTAAGTTCAGAGGTTAAGGTTTAGATTTTGCACGCGGTTTTACTGTGGTTTTACCTGAGGCTTTCTGGGCGCCAAATGCTTCGGCCAGTTCCGCATCAGATTTTGTATCCGACAATTGTGCAATTTGATCTTTAAGCGCCTGCAGATCAGCATCCTGCTTGGCAGCGTGATCCAGCAGCGAATGAATCGCCTTGATCATCGGGTCATTTTCGTCATTGCCAACCGCATAGGCAGCAAAACCGAATTTTTTTGCGGTATCTTCACGTTTTTTGGATTTTTCTTCTTCCAGAATGCGGGCGGGAATACCCACCGCTGTTGCGTTTTCAGGCACGTCTTTTACCACCACGGCGTTCGAGCCGATTTTGGCATTTTTGCCAATGGTAATCGGCCCCAGCACTTTCGCGCCGGCGCCAATCACCACACCCTGTTCCAGGGTTGGATGGCGTTTGCCTTTGTTCCAGGAAGTGCCGCCTAAAGTCACGCCATGATACAGCGTGCAATCGTCGCCAATCACTGCGGTCTCGCCAATCACTACGCCCATGCCGTGGTCGATAAACACACGGTGGCCAATAGTGGCGCCAGGGTGAATCTCGATGCCGGTAAGAAAGCGTCCGATATGCGAGAATAACCGCCCAAGCCAATAAAGACGAGATTTCCACAGCCAATGGCTGAAGCGGTGCATAATCAGCGCATGCACGCCAGGATAGGTGGTGAGAATCTCAAAATGCGTGCGCGCTGCCGGGTCGCGCTCAAATACGATAGAGATGTCTTCTTTGATGTGGTTAAACATAAGATTTAAAAATAATAATTTCCGGTTATATTATGCCATAAAAGTAATGGTTGACCAGATTACTAGGTTAATTATATGGCGCATGAATTATAAAAGCTGAGTTCGCCGTTTGATAAGTTGAACCCAGCTTGCGCTTGTTTATTTTTTATCAAATATTTCGTCAAACTTGACAGATTGGCTGATGAAAAAGATACATTCGTTAGGGGAAATGCATTTGGTTACATGGCGCTCTCCACCTTTTTGTGACCAATATGAGCCAACTGGAAGTGGAATGTCCTTGCTTCCTGGTAGCCCATTTACCCCGACACCGGAGATGACAACTGCATGGTACTCACCAGTGTGAATGTGAATATCACTGACGAAGCCCGCTGGCATTTTAATAAATGTTCCGTGTTCGCCATGCTGTAAGTCGCCATAAGAAGAAGCTGCTTTCAACGTACCAAGACTTTTATCGCTTCCGAAAATTCCTGTATCAAAATACTTAAGTTGCGTAACTGGTAAATTGATCGAAGCACCACCTACCGCATCTTTCATGTCCTTCATCATTTCTTTTTTGTCATCCATGGCAGCAGTTGCTGCCATGGATATGGTTAATAGCCCTATAGCGGCTAATAATTTGAGTTTGGTTGTTTTCATAGATTTATTTCCTGTAATTCAATTTATGTTTGGTATTCAAGTTTAGTTAAGGGTAGTTTTTAATTAGCCCAAACTGTCGCTTTTTCGGGCACAGTGGCATCGCCAAGCCCGTATTGCACGAGCGAGTTTTCTTTTACTTGAAGAATAATGTAAAGCAATGGTTCATTAGAATTGTTGCGCCAAGTCCGCTCGCCATTTGATGCAATGCGCACAATTGTGCCTTCATTAACATCAATCACCTGTCCATCTACTTGTACTTGGCCTTTGCCTTGAATGAAAATATACACTTCTTCATTTTGAATATGGTTGTGGTAAATCGGCATATCCGCCCCTGGCGCCATTGAGTTGACGGAAATTTCGCAACCAGTGCACCCCAGCAGGTCTTTTAAGAAAAGCTTACCTGGAATCGTTAAGCCTGGCAGTTCTACCGTATGTGCTGGCCAATCTCTTTTTGCACCTGTTTCATATGCCGTAAAGTTGGTTCCTTTTTTAACACCACATGCTGTTTTATTTTCTGACATTTGATTCTCCAATACCTACTAATAGGTAGTTTATTTGGCTAAAAAAAGAGGTTAGCCTTTCCTCGTTAAATTTGAAATAAGGAGTGACGTTGTTTGATTAAAGGCATCAAGGTTACCAGTGGCGCGCGCTATCATAAGCGCACCTTGTAGGGTAGAAACCAATAATCGCGCATGGTTAGCAGCACTACTTGATAAAGAAAAAATCTGCTGCGATTTTCCCTCTATCAGCAATTCTGTGAGCCAGTCGGTATTGATTGCGAAAAAATGTTGTAAGCCTGGCAGCATCACAGCATCTAAGGTGAGCGCTTCAGTAGCTAACATGCCACCCATACACATACGGTCAGCATCAAGCGTGTCGCGATAAATTGAGATATATGCACGCAACTTATCATCTGCTTGCACTGGCAAGCTGCCTATACGATTAAGTTCATTGCCTAATAGTGTTGAGTAACTTTCTATTAGCGCCAAGCCAAGATCAGTTTTGGTAGCAAAGTGGTGGTGCAGGCTAGCTTTGCGAATGCCAACTTCTTCAGCAATGTCGGCGTAGCTAAAGCCATTAAAACCGCGCTGTTGCACTAATTTTTGTGCGCTGTTTAGTATTTGATCTTTCATTTCCATTAACGGACTGTAATCTACCAAGTAGTAGGTTGTCAACATAAATTTCTGATAATGGATAATATGAGAAAAAAATGAACTAAAGGGGTCGTGCTAAATTGTTTTTTTAAACAAACTAGAGATTAATTTACGATAGTATTCAATTTGCTAGAGAATCAAATGTGTCGGCATGAGCTAACTCCTTGGCTGCATTGGCTCGCGGCTGAACGCATTGTTTGGTTTACGTTTGATTATGGCTAGTGTTTTCTTTGTTTGCCTAGTTAGAGCTTATTCACAAAGAGAGGGAATATGATAGGGCACGTAAAATTGGGACTGCGCATCATCATGATGATGACTTTGGGTTTGTTTATTGGTATGCCCACAACATTGCTTGCAAAAATGAAGCGTAATCACGCAACAATGACGGCCAATGTCAATAAGCCTTTCACTGGGCTGGCGTCGTATTATGGTGCCAAATTCCATAATAAACGTACAGCCAGCGGTGAAATTTTTAACAAAACGCGATGACAGCGGCTCATCGTGCTTTGCCATTCGGCACTCAAATTAAGGTGACGAATTTGAGAAATGGAAAATCGGTAACTGTTAAAGTGAATGATCGTGGTCCACACGTTCGTGGGCGGATTGTTGATTTATCTTTGGGTGCTGCGAAAAAAATTGGCCTGGTACATGCGGGCACGGCGCGTGTAAGGCTGGAAGTGCTTAAAAAGCAAAAGTGATTGTTCATGCCAAAGCTTAAAAATCCGCTTTAACTAATACTTTGTAAGCTTTTAGGCTCTTGCGTAACGTCAGTTCGCGCAGGGGTGGCTTATTTTTTCGAATCGCAAAGTGAATCAGCTAACGATTAATTTGCAGCAGTATTTCATTTGCCAGCTTTTCCATGCGATCCAGGCTCACGTCAGCCTTTTTCAAAAAGTCATCATCATAATGATCTGGGTTCGCCCACTCTTTGCCTTTGATTTGGCAGCGTTTTGCCAGCTTGTCGATGCCAATGTCCTGTAATTCGAACCCTAAATTGGTCCACAGCACGGATAGATGGGCTTCGATTTCGTGATTCCGGGCAACCGTATCTTGCATTTTGCGCATATAAACAGCCGTTTCTCTTGATGCGATAACCACTTCTCTCAGCGCTCGAATAGATTGCTGTTTTCTTTCTTTGCTAGCACGGTCCAGGTTGGCAAGCCACGACCTGACGTGTTTGAGGATTTCCCAAATCGAAACCGAGCCTAAAATATCCATGCATGCCTTCCAGTCATAGCTGATTTACAGCGTTAATATTTCGTATGCTTGCGCGGTTCCTGCGTCAGCGTCAGTACGCCTCTTAGCAAATTCACTTCTTCTTTTTCTAGTCTGGCGCGGGCGTAGATTCTGCGCAGGCGCTCGCTTAATTTTTTTGGCGCTTTGGGATTAAGGTAGCCGATGTGTATTAGCGTTTGTTCCAGATGTGTGTAAAAACGTTCCAGTTCATCATTGGTTGCAAGTTCCAGGCTTTCGGGCGCATCCAGTTTGCCTTCTAGAATTGCCATGCGCAATTCATAACTGACGACTTGTACAGCGGCAGCCAGGTTAAGTGAGGAATACTCCGGATTCGCTGGAATCATCGCCAGCAGCTGGCAGCAATCCAGCTCGGCATTGCTGAGGCCGCTCATTTCCGTGCCAAACACAAAAGCAACAGGCTGGGAAGCCGCGATTTTACTGGCCTGCAGGGCGGCCTCTCGCGCATTGACAGTTTCGTGCGATAAATAACGCTTGCGTGCGCTTAAGCCAATTGCAAATGCGCAGCCTGCCAAGGCTTCGCTCAGGGTTTCGGTGACAATTGCGCTTTCAAGCAAATCCGCCGCGCCGGTAGCAAGCGCAGTGGCGTGCGCATCGGGAAATTTGTCAGGTTTTACCAGGTATAAATGCTGCAAGCCCATGGTTTTCATGGCGCGTGCGGCCGAGCCGATATTGCCTGGGTGGCTGGTACAGCAAAGCACAATCCTGACGTTATCAAAAATGGTTTTAGAAAAGCAACTTTCGTCGCTATGCATCGTTGTTTGCAAAAAATTACTCCTTACATAAGAGAGCTATGCGCGTCGCAATTTTTTGCTCACGCCTTGCCTTGCTTAGAAACTTGCATTCTAAATAGTCAGTGCAGTCATATATATTTGGTTAAGTTGGCATAAATGCTAAAATGATATTTTAACAGCTCTTTAAAGATTATTCGTTATGCATCCAATGCTATCCAATGCAGTAAAAGCCGCGCGTGAAGCGGGCAGAATTATTAACCGGGCATCACAGGACGTGAACGCGCTTACTATCACCAGCAAAACCTTTAACGATTTTGTGAGTGAAGTGGATCATGCCGCAGAACGGGCGATTATTGATACGCTGAAAGCGGCTTATCCCGACCATGGTTTTTTGGGCGAAGAAAGCGGCAACACCAATCAAGAGTCAGAAAATATCTGGATTATTGATCCGCTGGATGGCACGACCAATTTCCTGCATAACTACCCGTTTTACTGCATCTCGATTGCCTTGCAGCAGAAAGGCGTGCTCACTCAGGCGGTGATTTACGACCCGGTACGTAATGATCTGTTTACCGCGACCAAAGGCCGTGGCGCGTTTTTAAACGATAAGCGCATTCGCGTGACCAATCGCAGCAAATTGCAGGATTCACTCATCGCGACAGGCTTCCCATTCCGCGATTTCACGCACTTGGATACTTACATGGCGATGTTGAAAGACATGATTAAAAAAACCACTGGCATTCGCCGTCCAGGCTCGGCAGCGCTGGATTTGGCTTATGTAGCAGCGGGTTTTACAGACGGTTTCTTCGAGATTAATTTATCCGCATGGGATATCGCCGCAGGCGGCCTATTGGTGCAAGAGGCCGGTGGCATTGTGGCTGATTTTGAAGGAAATGAGAGCTGGCTGAAAACCGGCAATATCGTGGCAGCCAACCCGAAGGTGTTTGCACAAATATTACAAGTATTGACGCCGCATTTGACCGAAAAACTGAAAACGCCGGTCGCGTAGGGCTTTTAGAGCACTTTAGCGCGCACGCAACATTTCATCGCTCAGCTGGCGGTCAACCGCTGCCGCCATTTGAAACAGCTGGTCGTCCGCGCTTAATTTTACGCTGTTAAAAAATTCTTTTTTGTAAGTTTCATCATAAGCCAGTCTTTCCAGATCGTACGAGCCCATCACTTCTTTGCAGTGGGCTAAAAACTGTGCATAAATGGTAATGCTGTCATTGGTCATGGTAAATGCCCTCATCAATTAGTTTGTAATGAGTAGAAGTTTGCATTTTTTGTGCCAAATATTTGGATAGGCATGATATTTTTAACTGGTTGATTTTACTAGACATTATTTATTTTTTTGATTTCTTGTCATACCTGGCTGATGAAAATCTCACATCAAATGTTGAGAAATTGAACAAACCATTCAAAATGTTTATAAAATGAGTCAAATCTTAGATTAAACCACTTTTTGTGTCTACCAAACTTTCATCGCCAGAAATAACCGCCAGCACGCCAGCGCCATTGGGTCATACACCGATGATGCGCCAGTATTTGGCGCTAAAAGCGCAGCATCCCGATATGCTGCTGTTTTACCGCATGGGCGATTTTTACGAACTGTTCTTTGAGGATGCAGAAAAAGCCTCGAAACTGTTAGGCATTACGCTCACCCGGCGCGGCACCAGTAACGGCGAGCCGATCAAGATGGCAGGTGTGCCATATCATGCGGCCGAGCAATATCTGGCCAAGCTCGCAAAACTGGGTGAATCGGTGGCGATTTGTGAGCAAATCGGCGATCCCGCGACTTCAAAAGGCCCGGTCGAGCGTGCGGTCACACGCATCCTTACGCCGGGCACGCTGACAGATAGCGCGTTGCTGGATGAAACGCGAGATAACCAATTATTAAGCGTATTCGCGGAACAATCCAATTCAGGGCATGGTGTGCTGGGTTTGGCGCGTGTTAATCTGGCTTCCGGCACGTTTATTTTGAGCGAAATTGCGGTTGGATGTTTAGCGCAAGAGCTTGAGCGTATTTTGCCCACAGAGATTGTCTGCGCGGATGATTTCAAGCATAACGCGCTCGAAGCGTTTGACTGTGCCAAGAAGCGTTTGTCGCCCTGGCAGTTCGATAAGGACAGCGCATTCAAAGCGTTGACGCAGCAATTTAACACGCTGGATCTATCAGGATTTGGCGCGCAAAACCTGACTGCCGCTTTGTGTGCTGCCGGTGCATTGCTGGATTATGTGAAACATACGCAACGCGCTGCCTTGCCGCATATTAACTCACTTAGTGTCGAACAAACCAGCCAGTATATTCAGCTGGGTGCCGCCACGCGCCGCAATCTGGAGATTGATGTTACCTTGCGCGGTGAGGCATCGCCTACCTTGTATTCGCTGCTCGATACCACGCAAACCGCTATGGGTGCGCGGTTGTTGCGGCATTGGCTGCATCATCCCTTGCGCGACAGAAGTCTGGTCACTAAGCGACATGACGCGGTTGCTGAACTGATCGACGCTGCTAAGTACCAAAGCTTGCAAAACCATTTAAAAGCCATTGGCGATATTGAGCGCATCACCACACGCGTGGCGCTGAAAACCGCCCGGCCACGCGATTTATCGGGTTTGCGTGAAAGTTTGCTGCAATTGCCACTGCTGCAGAATCTGCTGGTCAACAGCACGACCATATTGCTGGAAACGTTAGGCGCCAATCTGCAGGCGCCGCGCGAAGTATTGCAATTATTATCACAGGCCATCAGGCCGGAACCGGCATCAGTGCTGCGTGAGGGCGGGGTGATCGCGGATGGGTACGATGCTGAGCTGGATGAATTACGTGCTTTGCAAACCAACCATGGCGATTTTTTGCTGCAGTTTGAGGCGGCTGAAAAAGCCCGCACCGGCCTGGCGAACTTGAAAGTGGAATACAACAGCGTGCATGGTTTTTACATCGAAATCAGCCGTGCGCAGGCAGAGAATGCACCGCCAGAATATCGCCGCCGCCAGACCTTGAAAAATGCCGAGCGTTTTATTACGCCCGAACTGAAGGCGTTTGAAGACAAAGTGTTGAGCGCAAATGACCGTGCGCTTGCGCGCGAAAAAATGCTGTATGAGCAAATTTTAAGTGAATTAGCGCCTTTTATTGCTGCCCTGCAGACTAATAGCGGTGCGGTTGCCAGCCTGGATGTTTTGTGCTGTTTCGCCGAGCGCGCGCTAGCGCTGAATTATGTGCAGCCGCAGTTTGTGAATGAACTTGGCATCAATATTGAGACTGGACGCCATCCGGTGGTGGAAAATATTACCCGGCCGTTTGTAGCGAATGATGTTAGCTTGAATCCTTACCGTCAATTATTGTTGATTACCGGCCCGAACATGGGCGGTAAATCGACCTATATGCGGCAAATTGCGCTGATTGTGCTTTTGGCGCATTGTGGTGCCTTTGTGCCCGCAAATGCTGTTAAAATCGGCGAAATTGATCGTATTTTTACCAGAATCGGCGCTTCGGATGATTTGGCGGGTGGCAGATCAACCTTCATGGTCGAGATGACCGAGACCGCAAATATCTTGCATAACGCGACGGATAAAAGCCTGGTGCTGCTGGATGAGATTGGCCGCGGAACGAGTACGTTTGATGGCTTGAGCCTGGCGTGGGCAGTCGCCAAACAATTGCTGGAAAAAAATAAAAGTTTTACTTTGTTTGCTACCCATTATTTCGAGCTGACGCGTATTGTGGACGACTTTAAACAAGCTGCTAATGTGCATCTGGACGCAGTGGAACATGGTAACGGCATTGTGTTCTTGCATAAGGTGGAAGAAGGTGCGGCTAACCAAAGCTATGGCATCCAGGTGGCACAGTTGGCGGGTATTCCTAAAAGCGTAGTTGCAGCCGCTAAACGCAAACTCACGCAGCTGGAAAATAACCAGATAATACAAAACACCAATCAGCCGGATATGTTTGCCGCCAACATTGAGCCCACGCCGGAAGCCCTGCATCCGTTGATTGCAGAACTTGAGGCGATTCAGCCGGACGATCTAACGCCCAAGCAGGCGCTAGAGTTATTGTACGCGCTAAAAGCTAAGATTTAGTGATGATGCCCGCCCGCGCCATGCACATGCTGGTGCGACACCTCTTCCTGGTTGGCCGGGCGCACGGCAGTGATAGTGGCTTTAAACAGCAGGCGCTCGCCTGCCCAGGGGTGGTTGCCGTCTACCACTACTTTGCCATCAGCGATTTCGGTCACCGTGTATAAAATCACTTCGCCGGTTTCATCTTCACCCTCAAACTGCATGCCGACCTTTAACTCTTTGGCTGGAAAGGCGCTTGCAGGCTCGATTTGCACCAGTTCCTCATCGTAATCGCCAAAGGCATCGACAGGCTCCAGGCTCACTTCTACCGTATCGCCAACGTTCTTGCCATGCATCGCTTCTTCCACTTTTGGGAAGATGTTATCGTAGCCGCCATGCAAGTAAGCCACCGGCTCCTGGCTGGCCTCCAGCACTTCGCCATTGGCGTTTTTAAGTTCGTAAGTCATTGTTACTACGGTGTTCATCGCGATTTGCATGGTATGTTCCTGAGCAGAGGCCTATATAAAATTTAAGGTTAGAATTTTAATCTATTTTTGACATTTGCCTAAATGCCGCATGTAAATTATTTAAGCTTTAAGCCGCTTTGCAATAAAAGTATCCAGCGCAGCTGCAAATGCCTGCTTATCACCATGGTTAAATGCAGAAGGACCGCTGATATCTACGCCATTGCCACGCAGCTCTTCCATCAAATTGCGCATGGCAAGGCGCTCTTTAATATTGGCGACAGTGTAAAGCTCGCCACGCGGATTGAGCGCATGCCCGCCCTTTTCCACCACCAGGGCTGCCAGAGGGATATCGGCGGTAATCACCAAATCTCCCGTTTCAAGTTCTAATACGATTCTGCTGTCTGCCACATCAAAGCCGCCAGATACGCCAATAAACTTAATGTAAGGTGAAAACGGGATGCGTAAAAATTGGTTGGCAACGAGGGTCGTTGTGATTTTAGTACGCTCTGCCGCACGGAATAAAATTTCTTTTATGACGATGGGGCAGGCGTCAGCATCAACCCAGATTCGCATCTATTCAGCGGCCTCTGCCGCCGCTTCTATGCTGGCTGTTAGGGTTGCGATTTGGATGGTTATTATTAGGTTTTTTAGGTGCAAACAAAGCCCCCTGCGGCATGGCTTGATGGCGTGCCGCTTCTGACATGGGTTTGTTATTATTATGCGCAGGCTTTTGTCCGTTTTGCTGATTATTGTTATTGGGTTTGCGCTGTTGTTGGCCTTGACCTTGGCCATGGCCGCGTGGCGGTCTGCCATGCGGCTGCGTAGAGCGTGGCGCTTCAGG
>OEOF01000089.1_pt1 | contig 15284 bp, 17 predicted proteins | sample 1539701 | NCBI WGS metagenome assembly OEOF01 (sample SAMEA3611561, study PRJEB23397) | activated sludge metagenome | biome: Urban; feature: Wastewater Treatment Plant; material: Activated Sludge | place: Slovenia | collected 2012-09-24 | reverse complement strand
AAATGGCGTCTTGACGCGATTTTTGCCATCATCTGGCGCCCCGGCTACTGTACGGTGTGTCATGTAGATCTCCGTCGTACCTTCTTTCTCACCACGCTCCAAGCGAGTACGGAATTTACGCCTGTCCGCCAAGCCTGCCAGTTTATCCAGCCACTTGTCGAATTTTTCCGCATACCCGCCTTTATCTTCTCTGGCTTTAATGGCATCTGCCTGTATCCATTCGGTCTCCATGATGCCAGTTTCCGGGCTCTCGACACGCACAGCAAAGCCCTGGTCTAACCAGAATTCGCGTATCGCCGGCCATATTTTCTCAGCGGGCGCTTTCACCACCAGCCAGCGCTGCGCTCCAGCTTTTTCCATCCGCACCCCTTCCGGACTCAGCAACACTTTTTCCACACCGGCCTCTTCTGTCTCCTGCCCCTGGCTGTAGGTCGAATAGGTAGTGCTACCTGGAACACTATAGGCATCACTGGTCTGCACAGAGGCCAGATCCGGCGGCACCTCCAAAGGCCGCGCACGCCCCGCGCCTTTGTAATCGGAAGAATTATCAATGAACGGGATAGAGTCACAAGCGCTCAATAGCAGCATTGCCAAGCTTGTAACGGTTATCTTTATGATGTTCGTGTGTTTCATCTTTCACCTATTTTACAAATCATGCCACGCCAGCAGCCTTCATGGCAGCACGCAAGGGCTCATGAAATTGTGCAGACAACGTAACCAGAGGCAGGCGTATGCCGGGCTGTATCAACCCGATTTGCTGCATCACCCATTTCACTGGAATTGGGTTAGCCTCTACAAACAATTTTTGATGCAGTCCGAACAGTTTGGCGTTGATTGTACGCGCAAGTTCAAAATTTTCGCTGAAGGCAGCTTCACACATTTCATGCATCAAGCGCGGTGCCACATTAGCCGTTACGCTGATAACACCCCTTGCTCCCATCATCATTAGCGGCAACCCGGTCGCATCATCGCCACTGTATACCGCAAAATCTTTAGGCGCACGATTTATCAGGTCGGTACCGCGCTCCAGACCACCGGTCGCATCTTTGATGCCGACGATATTTTTAACTTGTGCCAGCCGCAATACCGTGTCGTTGCTGATATCACAACCGGTACGCCCAGGAACGTTGTATAGAATCTGCGGAATATCTACCGCATTCGCTACTGCAACAAAATGCTGATACAGGCCTTCCTGGCTCGGCTTGTTGTAATAAGGCGCCACCAGCAGGCAGGCATCGGCGCCCAGCGCCTTGGCGTGCTGTGTCAGCTCAATCGCCTCCTGCGTCGAGTTGGCGCCTGTACCGGCAATAACGGGGACACGCTTGTTGGTATGCTCTACCGAAACTCTGATTAACTCGCAATGCTCATCCAGATTGACGGTGGGAGATTCCCCCGTAGTGCCCACAATCACAATACCATCGGTGCCTTCTGCAATATGCCAGTCAATCAATTTGCGCAGTGCGGGCAAATCAAGACTGCCATCGGGTTGCATAGGCGTAACGATAGCGACCAAACTACCCTGAAACATAAACTTTAGCCAAAAATAAAATAATCGCGTATTTTAACCGAAACTGCCTGGAGTTGGCGAAAAGCACGCACAAGTATGCGTGATATAACCAACAAAAATAGCGGTATAGCCACTAATTCTTTGCTGCCCCGGTGCGCGCGCTATAAAATCCGCCTGCTTGAGCATTTGCAACTAGCGCATAAACACCTGTTTTCGTTGACTGTTAGATAAATGTGCTGGCAAATCCTAAGGTATAATTTTATTTTGACCATCTGGCAACCTGTATGACACAACAATACATTCTGATTTTGATTAGCACCGTATTGGTCAACAATATCGTGCTGGTAAAAATTCTCGGCCTGTGTCCGTTCATGGGAGTGTCCAAAAAGCTGGAGGCCTCGATTGGCATGGCCGCGGCGACCGCATTCGTGCTGACTGTCGGTAGCATGACCAGCTGGACTATCAACCATTATCTGCTAGAACCCAATAACCTGGTCTATTTACGCACTCTGTCTTTCATTATGATCATCGCTGCGGTCGTGCAATTCACGGAAATGGTCATGGAAAAGAGCTTCCCTCTGTTGTACCAGATGCTGGGTATCTACTTACCGCTCATCACCACCAACTGCGCAGTGTTGGGCATTCCCTTACTGAATGCGCAATCCAGTCACGGTCCGCTCGAATCCGGCTTGTACGGCTTGGGTGGCGCACTGGGCTTCTCGTTGGTCCTGATTCTGTTCGCATCCATGCGCGAACGTCTGGAAGCCGCTGATGTGCCTGCGCCATTCAAAGGCTCGGCCATTGCCATGGTCACCGCCGCGCTGATGAGCCTTGCGTTTATGGGATTTGCTGGCCTAGACAAATATTAAAGATGCAATTTTCGTCGCCAATCTACGTTGCTTACAAAAAATGTCTGCTTACATATACCCCGCATGCTGTCCAAACCTTTTTCGCGCACGCCTTGTTTCGCTTAGAAACTTCCATTTTTAAAGATTATTTGTTGAAAGATTACTTTATAGTCGTATGTTAACCGCGCTCTACATCATGCTAGGTCTAGCCTTGGTACTGGGTGCTGTGCTCGGTTACGCCGCGCTCAAGTTCAAGGTAGAAGGCGACCCGCTGATTGCGCGCATTGACGCCATCCTGCCACAAACCCAATGCGGCCAATGCGGTTATCCGGGCTGCAAGCCTTATGCCACGGCTATTGCCAAAGGGGAGGCAGACATCAATCAATGTCCGCCGGGCGGCGATGCCGGTGTACATGCCCTAGCTGATTTGCTAGGCGTGGAATATAAACCGCTGAATGCCGAACATGGCGTCCCAAAGCCCAAATCCGTCGCATTTATCGATGAGCAGGTATGTATTGGCTGCACGCTGTGTATCCAGGCCTGCCCGGTAGACGCCATTCTGGGCGCAGCCAAGCACATGCACACGATTATCGCCAGCGAATGCACCGGCTGCGAGCTATGCGTTGCGCCATGCCCGGTGGATTGCATCAGCATGATCCCGATTGGAGAAACGCCGGACAACTGGAAATGGAAATACCCGACCATTCCCATCGTACCTGCAGGATTAGTTAGCAAGTCATGAACGCACTGGTCAATTTCGTAAAAATATTCAAGTTCCACGGCGGCGTCCACCCGCCAGAGAACAAATCGCAATCGACGCAATTGTCGATTGCGTGTTTGCCCATTCCCGAAAAACTGGTGCTGCCGTTGCGCCAGCATGTAGGCAACCTGCCCAAGCTCAAGGTGGCCGTTGGTGAAAAAGTGTTGAAAGGCCAATTGCTGGCCGAGGCAGAAGGCATGGTCTCCGCAGCGATTCATGCGCCGACTTCCGGCACCATCAGCGCCATCGAAGACGCGATGATTCCACACCCGTCCGGCCTGCCGGACAAGTGCATCACGCTGGTACCAGATGGCCGCAACGAATGGATAGCGCATACGCCAACCGACTGGCGGAACGCAGACAAGAAAGAAGTTATCGCACAACTGCGCAATTCCGGCATTGTCGGTTTTGGCGGCGCCACCTTCCCGTCACACGTGAAACTGCGTTCCGATGGCAAATCGAATGTACACACGCTCATCATCAACGCGGCGGAATGTGAGCCTTACATCACCTGCGACGACATGCTGATGCGCGAACGCGCCAATGAAATCGTGCAAGGCATCCAGATTGCGCAACACTTGCTGGGCGCAGAGCAAGCCTTGATCGGCATTGAGGACAACAAGCCGGAAGCGGCCACGGCTATGGAAGCCGCCGTGGCCGGCACTGGCATTCAGGTAAAAGTCGTGCCCACGCTTTACCCCAGCGGCGATGCAAGGCGCTTGGTTTACCTGCTCACGGGCATGGAAATCCCGCACGACAAACGCACCACGGAAGTCGGCTTGCAGGTATTCAACATCGCCACCGTGCATGCCCTGCACCGTTATCTGGATTTTGGCGAGCCTGCCATCAGCCGCATCGTTTCCGTCACCGGTAATGTCACGCAACCGCAAAATTTCGAGGTGCTGTTCGGTACGCCTTTGCATCACCTCATCCATGCTGCAGGCGGCGCCAAAACTGACACCACACACTACATCATGGGCGGCCCGATGATGGGCTTCAAGCTGCCTTCGGACGACGTGCCCATCACCAAAGCGGCCAACTGCATCATCGCCTCGGCGCCTAATTTATTCGCACCGCCGCCTATGCCGATGCCTTGCATCCGCTGCGCACGCTGTGCAGAAGCCTGCCCGGTAAGCCTGCAGCCGCAGGAACTGTACTGGTTTGCCAAATCAGACAACTTCGAGAAAGCGCGCGATTACCAGCTGTTCGACTGCATCGAGTGCGGCGCTTGTGCCTATGTGTGCCCCAGCAACATCCCGCTGGTGCAATACTACCGCTACGCCAAGAGCGAGATCATCGCCGCAGACCGCGCCAAAGAAGCGGCCGACCTCGCCCGCCAGCGCAACGAGTTTAGACTGCAGCGTATCGAACGCGAGAAGCAGGAACGCGCCGCCAAGCATGCCGAACGCGCACAAGGCGCCAAATCTACCGAAACAACCACGCCAGAGGCCAAGCAGGATGCGGCTTCCAGGCCGGTTGTTTCTGATGCGGATGCCGCCAAAAAAGCCGCGATTGCCGCCGCGATTGAACGCGCCAAAGCAGCCAAGGCTGCAGCCTCCCAAACTGGCGAAGCGCCCAAAAATACCGAACCGGCATCCAATGCGGTGAAACAGGAAATCGCCGAGATTGACGCACGCCGTAAAGCGGCAGGCCTGGAAGGCAAGCAGGATGCGGCTTCTGGCGATACTCCAAAATCCGCGCCGGAAGCAGATGCAGAGAAACAAGCGAAAATCGCCGCTGCGATTGAACGTGCCAAAGCAGCCAAGGCGGCGGCTGAGAAAGCTAAAACGCAAGCCGATGAAGTAGCCGAAAAAGCCGTACCCGCGCAAGCCTCAATACCTGTTGCAGACATGGAAAAACAAGCCAAAATTACCGCTGCGATTGAACGCGCCAAGGCTGCCAAAGCCGCTGCAGAAGCGGCCAAGAAAGAGAATTCATAATGCTGCAATCGCCCTATATTTCCGAAGCGCCCAGCGTTTCAACCATCATGCTGAAAGTGCTGCTCGCACTCATCCCGGGTATCATCGCCTACGTGTGGGTCTACGGCGGCGGCGTGCTGGTCAACATCGCGCTGGCGACTATCACCGCGCTGCTGGCGGAACTAGTGATGCTGCGCCTGCGCGGCCGCCCGGTCAAGCCTTTCATCGCCGACTATAGCGCCGTGATTACCGCCTGGCTACTGGCGCTGGCGATTCCGCCACTTTCGCCGTGGTGGCTCATTGTCGTTGGCACACTGTTCGCCATCGTCGTGGCCAAGCAGCTATACGGCGGCTTGGGTTACAACCCGTTCAACCCGGCGATGGTGGGCTATGCAGTGCTGCTGATTTCATTCCCCGCGCTAATGACCAAATGGCCAGCCGCGCTGGCGATTGCCCAAACCCAGCTAAGCTTTGCCGACCAGTTGCATTACATCTTTAGCGGCTTGCTGCCGAGTGATGTCAAAGTGGATGCGGTAACCAGCGCCACGCCGCTAGATTACCTAAAAACCCAGCTCAAGCTGAATCACGAAGTAGCTAGCATCAGCCAGGCGCCTTTGTTTGGCGCGGTAGGCGGCAAAGGCAACGAGTATGTGACGGCGGCTTACCTGTTGGGCGGCCTGTACTTGTGGCAGCAAAAAATCATCAGCTGGCATTTGCCTGTCACCTTCTTGGGCACGCTGGCATTGATGTCCGGCGTTTTTTGGCTGGCTAGCCCGGCGCATTTTGCTTCACCGCTGTTCCATTTGTTCTGCGGCGCCAGCATGCTGGGCGCGTTCTTTATCATCACCGACCCGGTAAGCGGACCAACCACGCCGAACGGTAAGCTGTACTTCGCGGCGGGCGTGGCTATCATCACCTACCTGATTCGCGTGTATGGCGGTTACCCTGATGGTGTCGCATTTGCAGTCATATTCATGAATATTTGCGTGCCGTTACTGGATGCGCATACACAGCCTCGCGTATTTGGTCACACAAAATGAAAATAGCTTATGACTGAAACCATTTTCAAAAACGCCCGTAAAAATGCGCTCACATTGGTCGCGTTCGCAGCAGTGTTTACTCTTTTAATGGTATTTGTGTACCAAATCACCAAAACGCCAATTGAAAAAAGCGAAGCCGAGGCGCGCATGGCGCTGTTTGCGCAGATTATTCCGCCAGAGTTGTATGATAACGATGTGCTGAAAGACGCTATCATCATTGCGCCGAACACATTGCTGGGCAACAAACAACCCACTTTCGCCAATCGCGCACGCCTTGGCGGACAGCCGCAAGCCATTATTCTGGAAGCCATCGCGCCGGATGGCTACAGCGGAGACATCAAGCTGCTCATCGCCATCAAACATGACAGCACGATTAGCGGCGTACGCGTGCTGTCGCACAAGGAAACGCCGGGCTTGGGCGACTATATTGAAATCGCAAAAAACAACTGGATCAAACTTTTTGATGGCGAATCGCTCACACAAACAGGCGAAACCGATTGGAAAGTAAAAAAAGACGGTGGCAAGTTCGACTATATGGCGGGAGCAACGATTACGCCGCGCGCGGTGGTCAAGGCGGTGCGCAAAGCGCTACAATACTTTGAAGCAAATAAAGACACCTTGTTTGCTGAAGGAAAAAAGAAATGAGTCATCAATTCAAGGAGATCGCGCTTAACGGCCTGTGGAAGCAAAACCCCGGCGTCGTCCAGCTACTGGGCCTGTGCCCAACGCTGGCTGTTACGACTTCCGTAGTGAATGGCGTCAGCCTTGGCCTGGCCACCGCGCTGGTCATGGCTTGCGCCAATGGCGCGGTTTCTCCTGTGCGTAAATTCGTGCCAGACGAGATTCGCGTTCCCGTATTCATTCTGGTGATTGCCGCGTTGGTCACGGTGATTGATTTGCTGATTCACGGCTTTGCCGAGCCGCTGCACAAGGTGCTGGGGATCTTTATCCCGCTTATCGTAGTGAACTGCATCGTGCTGGCGCGCGTGGAATCTTTTGCCGCAAAAAACGAGCCTGCACCGGCCTTGTTTGATGGCTTGATGATGGGGTTGGGACTGACCGCAGTACTGGCGATTCTCGGTGGCATGCGCGAAGCGATTGGCAAAGGCACGCTGTTTTCCGGGCTGGATTTGGCTTTAGGCCCGCAATTCAAGCACTATGTCATTACGGTTATCCCGGATTATCACGGCTTTTTACTGGCCATTCTACCACCCGGCGCATTTCTGGGTTTGGCTTGTTTGATTGCCTACCGAAACTGGCGCGAGCTTAAAAGCACTGCCCGCCAAGCCAATATCCATGCGCCTTCTGGCGTGGTATCTCATAACTAAAACGTAGACTCAACAATGAATGCAGAAAAACGTTTTGAAATTTTTAAACGTCTTTCTGCTGCCATCCCAAAGCCGGAAACCGAGCTGGAACATAGCAGCCATTTTGAGCTTCTAATTGCCGTCATCCTTTCCGCACAAGCCACGGATAAAGGCGTCAACATCGCCACGCGCAAGCTGTTCAAGGTAGCCAACACGCCGCAAGCGATTTTCGGCTTGAGCATTGAAGGCCTGGAATGTTACATCAAAACCATCGGCTTGTATCATGCAAAAGCCAAGAACATCATCGCCTGCTGCCAACAGCTGATTGAAAAATACGGTGGCGAGGTGCCCGATACGCGCGAAGCACTGGAAGCTTTGCCCGGCGTGGGTCGCAAGACAGCGAATGTCATTCTCAATACCGCGTTCGGCCAGCCGACTATCGCCGTAGATACGCATTTGTTCCGCTTGGGAAACCGCATCAACCTTGCGCCTGGTAGAAACGTGCTGGAAGTGGAAAAGAAATACCTGAAAACCATCCCGCAAGAATTCCTGCATGATGCGCACCATTTGCTGATTCTGCATGGACGCTATACTTGCACGGCGCGCAACCCGAAATGTGGTGAATGCTGTATCGTAGACTTATGCGAATACCGCCACAAGAACATCCCTAAGCCTCACTTAATGGCTGGTGAAGCATGAGAATCGCCACCGGATTAGCCACAGGTACAGCTGCAACCGCCCTTCTGGCGAGCCAGGCGGTACAAAATGCGCTGGATAAACTGGACACTGGTCGTGCCAATAGTGTTTTGCTGTTCTTAACCGAAGCTTTTGCCAGCAACCCGGAAGCCGCTATCAAGGCTGCCGCCAAGACAGCCAGCACCATGCAAATTATCGGCTGTTCAGCACCAGGCATTTTCACTGATGAAGACTGGGTGATTGATGGTGCAGCAGTTGCTGCTATGGTATTCACCGGAGAAACCTCCCTTGAGGCTGCAACACCCAACCACCCTCAAGCCGACCTGCTGCTTACCTTGGCAGCCCCCAATGCCATCAACGCCACTTGGCTGGCCACGGAAATCCAGAAATTCGGCGGCGTATCCGGCGATGCCACTGGCCAGGGTCCATTTTCAGTCTGGCAGAATGGCAAAGGCAGCACTCAGGGATTGTGCGAAATCGTGCTGCACAACGTACGCGGCGCAGTAGCGCCGTCCCATGGGCTTAACCTCATTTCCAGCCCACGCCGCGTTACACATATTAACGGCTACGACATCAACACCATTGCCGAAACCCCTGCACTGCAAAGCCTGCAAGCTGCGTGGGACAAGGTCAGGAAACAACCCTCCCCCATTCCTTATCACCAGGTAATGGCCGTTTATGCCGACAAAGCCGCCAGTATTGAGCGTGGAGAATACCGGCCCTGCCCAATCATCTCCGGAAACGAAACCGAACAATCCGTGACACTGGCCAGCCAGCTCACAGAAGGACAATGGCTGAGCTGGGCGGTGCGTGACAAGGACAGTGCGCAGCTCGACATCGTCAAAACCGCCAGCCAGCTCAAACAACAATTGGGCAGAGTGCCAGATTTCGCGTTGTTCTTTTCCTGCCTGGGGCGTGGGCCCTATTTCTACGATGGCCTGGACCAAGACCTGGCCTTACTCAAAACCCTGTTTCCCAAGCTGCCTATCATCGGCTTTTACGGCAATGGCGAAATCGCCCCTATCCATGGGCACAATACCTTGCTGGATTACTCTGCCGTACTTGGATTATTCACCTGCGACGCACCATGAGCCTGTTTAACCCCAGCCGCGACGAAGTGCGCAATTTCTTTTTTGATGCCTGGCGCAAATCGAACGCGCACCAATCGCTCACAGACTTGGAAAAAATGGCGATGCAAATCATGCAACTGCATCCCGAATATCACGCCATTTTAGGCCGACCAGACCTTTACCTGCAGCAAGCCTATTTCCCGGAACTAGGCGAGACCAATCCTTTCCTGCATATGAGCCTGCACCTGTCTATTCTGGAGCAAATCAGCATCAACCAGCCGACCGGCATCACCGCCATCTACCGAAAGCTGTGTGTGATGCATAACGAGGAGCATGCCGCACAGCACGATATTCTGGATTGCCTTGGGGAAACCATCTGGCATGCACAACGCCACCAGACACCGCTGGATAACGAATACTATCTGCGTTTGCTGCATCAAAAAGCCGACTTGCAGCCACCGCCTTAACATGATTGAATACTGCCATGACAAGTACACACAACTGGTTAAATGAGCACGGTGATTATCTGTACCGCTTTGCGCTGGCGCGCTTGCGTGACCCGCATCAGGCCGAAGATGCAGTGCAGGAAACCTTTCTCGCCGCCATCAAAAGCCCGACTTTCGAAGGACAATCCAGTGCCCGCACCTGGCTGACAGGCATCCTTAAGCACAAAATCATCGACCTGATGCGCAAAAGCATCCGGGAGGTTGCGGCAAGCGAATTTGTTGAAGAAGATGCCAACATGGACGAATTCTTTGACACCCAAGGACATTGGACCGACAGGCCGCAACACTGGGGCATGCCGGATGGCTCACTGGAACAGCAGCAGTTTCTGGCGGTATTGCAAGAGTGTCTGGGCAGGCTGCCCGCCAAACAGCAAACTATTTTCATACTACGCGACGTGGAAGAAACCGAAAACGAAGAAATCTGTAAGGAACTGAATATTACCGCGACCAATGCTTGGGTGATGCTGTACCGCGCCCGAATGGGAATGAGAAAATGTCTGGAAATGAATTGGTTAGGAGGGAGTTGATATGTTGACCTGCAAACAAGCAAGCCAACTCCTTTCACAATCTCTGGATCGCCAGTTATCTGCCAGGGAACGATTTGCCTTGCGCTTGCATCTATTGATTTGCAAGTACTGCAAACGCTTTGGAGAACAAATCAAACTACTGCGCACCGCCATAAAGCAACTTGGCGAACGCGTAGAGGACGACACAGACATTCAACTCCCGGCCGAGGCCAAAGTACGTATCGCTGATTTGATAAAGTCTACTAATCTACATTAACTAAAAGGAACTTGAATATGAAAAACTCCCAAAAAACTTTGGCATTGGCTGTTGGCGGTGCATTGGCGATCAGCGCGAGTGCAGCTGTTTTTGCTGCCGGTGAAAACCCGTTTGCTTTGCAATCTCTCTCCAGTGGCTACCAAGTAGCGGATAACCACGAGAAAGCCAAAGACGGCAAATGTGGCACCGGCAAATGCGGCGCGAACAAGAAAAAGGCTGCTGAAGGCAAATGCGGTGGGGAAAAAGCCAAAGAAGGCTCATGCTCTGCCGAAAAAATGAAGGAAGGCAATTGCAGTGCTGAGAAAATGAAAGACGGTAAATGCGGCGGTGAAAAAGCGAAAGAAGGCAGCTGTGGTGGCGAAAAGAAAGCCAAAGATGGTAAATGCGGCCACTAAACCGGCTTCCCATCCAACAGCAACATGGCTAATTTAGCCGACATCAAAGGCGCGGGTTTGGGGTTGAAGCGCGAGCTGATTCCCCAGATCCAAAGCCGCTATAACACCCCTGAAATCGCCAATATCCACTTTCTGGAAATCGCGCCGGAGAATTGGATAGGTGCGGGCGGCAAAAGCGCGCACGACCTGGCGTGGTTTATGGAGCGTTATCCCATCGTCTGCCACGGGCTATGCCTGTCCCTTGGCGGCCTAAAGCCACTGAACACTGATTTCCTCAAGCAAGTCAAAACGTTCATGGCCGCGCATAAAATACCGCTCTATACCGAGCATTTGAGCTATTGCGGCGATACGCAAGGCCTGCTGTATGATTTGCTGCCTATCCCGTTTACCGAAGAAGCTGTGAAATATGTCGCTGCGCGCATCCGGCAGGCGCAGGATGTGCTGGGGCAGCGCATTGGCATCGAGAACGCATCGTTCTATGCCGCCTCGCCCATCTCGGAGATGGACGAGGCTACTTTTTTAAAAGCGGTGCTGGATGAAGCCGATTGCCTGCTGCATCTCGACATCAACAACATCTACGTCAATAGCGTCAACTTCAATTTTGATGCGCATGCTCTCTTGCGGCAGATTCCCAAGGAAAAGATTGTCTATGCGCACATTGCCGGGCACCTGCAGGTGAAGCCGGATTTACTGGTAGATACGCATGGCGAGGACATCATCGACCCGGTATGGGCATTGCTGGACGAGGCTTACCGCCTGTTTGGCACCTTCCCCACACTACTGGAACGCGACACCAACATTCCGCCGCTGGCAGAGCTGCTACCGGAAATCAATAAAATCGCGGAGTATCAGGCAAGGTACCTCAACTCGCAAAAGGCAGCCTGATGCTCACGTTTCAGCAATACCAAGCCCAATTCACAGCGCATATTCGCGACCCAAAAACGCACAAAAAACCTGCACGCGTCGTAGATAGCCGCATGGCGGTGTACCGCGAAATCGTCTTCAACAACCTCTTCGCCTCGGTCTCCGCCTGTTTTCCGGTGTGCCGGCAAATCATCGGCGCCCGTGCATGGCGCAAGCTGGTGCGCAGCTTCTTTGCAGAACATGGTTCGGACACGCCATTCTTTCGCGAGATTCCCGCGCAGTTCCTGAAATATCTGGACACACAGCCAATTGCAGAACACCTGAAGCAGCTGGCGCATTACGAATGGGCGGAACTGCACGTCAGCACCATGCATACAGAAAGCCCGTCCTTAAGCGCACACCCCGACCTGCCAAACGAACGCCCTATCCTCAACCCCGCGCATTTACTATTGCAATATGACTACCCGGTGCACATGCTCTCCAAAAGGCACAAAAGTGCCGAACCTGCGCCCACGCACATCCTGATGTATCGCGACGATAAATTTGAAATCAAATTCATCGTACTCAACGCCATCACCTACCAACTGCTCAACCTAATCCAACAACACGCTATCAGTGGCAAGCAAGCGCTACTGGAAATCGCTAAAACCCTGCACCATCCACAGCCAGAAACCATCGTAGACTTCGGCCAGCAGATTCTGCAAGATTTACTAGAGCAGAGCGCGATTGTGGGTAGCCAAAGAATAGTAAAAGCATAGATTTGTAAAATACAATGAAATAATTAGCGCATTACTGCCAGAAGGCTTTATTTTAGGGAGGATTCGCCATGCGTCGTCTATTTGCCTCTTTAGCCATCACAACTCTACTTGGAGGGTGTGTTACCGCAATAGAGACTGTAAATATTCCTACTGACCCTTCTGGCTGGAAATTTGGTTCAGGGTCGAATCGCCGTGGTCAGACCATCGCAGAATTCGTTCCTCATGATGAGTCAATTGACAACTGGACCAGACTATTGACAATTCAATTCTTAGAAACCGAGATTCGTTCTCCAGCAGTGGTAATGGATGACCTTAAATCAAAAATGCAGGCACGTTGTCCTGACTCATATTGGAGTATCATCAATCAAGACTCTGTAAGCATTCTATATGAATGGAACATCAAAAATTGTTCACTTAACCCGGATCAGCATGAAATAGCACGTCTTCTAAAAGGTAATGATGGGCTTCACAGAGTTGCATATACAGAATTAACTACAGCAATAAACCCGAGTACCCGCGAAAAATGGATTACTTCGTTCAAAGAAGCATATGTTGAAAAAAATGGCAAAAAAGTTGTGCTTAATCATTAACTCGTGGCGAATAAATTAATTTACACGAACAAAACAAAGTGATTAGCTGCCGGGCCACCCCCGACAAACAAAGCCTCACATATACGCACGCGCATTCATTATTAAAACACCTGCTCCGCAAGCCAATATGGATGCGGCTTCCAGAGCCATTACATCCATAATGAAAAATCCAGTTGAAACAAAAAAGCCAGCTTGCGCTGGCTTTTGCTTGTGTTGAAACTGCCTGTCAACCAAACTTGGCTTCTTGCCGCGCCCAGGTCTTTTTAATCACTTCGGCTTTCTGGTCAAAGCTCATGTCCCACCAGCCTTGAATTTCTTCCATGGTGCGATAGCAGCCCCGGCACAAACCTGTATCGGGGTGCATGCTGCACACGTTGATGCAAGGGGATTCGACTTGTGGCTCTTCAAACATGGTTGGTGCTTAGCTTAATGTCCCATGACATTGCTTGTATTTTTTGCCAGAGCCGCATGGGCATGGGTCGTTGCGGCCAACTTTCGCACCTTCGCGCACAACGGGTTGACCGCTGGCAAGTTGTGCTTGCTCTTCATCGCTGGGATTTGCCAGCGCTTCGTCATAATCTGCATGCTGATAATGCACGTTGGAGACTTCCGCATGTTCCACTTCTTGCGCGGCCATTTCCTCTTGTGTGCGAACCTGTACCAGCATGGTGACTTTGGTGACTTCGCTCTTAACGGTGTTCAGCAAGCCTTCAAACAGCTGGAATGCCTCGCGCTTGTACTCCTGCTTGGGGTTCTTTTGCGCATAGGAACGCAGATGGATACCCTGACGCAAATGATCCAACGCCGCCAGGTGTTCGCGCCAGTGGTTATCCAGACTTTGCAGCATCACCGAACGCTCGAAGTTGTGCATATTCTCCGCGCCGGCCAGCTGCTCTTTGGCTGCATAGCTGTTATCCGCAATCTCAAAGATGCGCTCGCGCAAAGTTTCTTCGTGCAGGTCTGGATTTTCTTCCAGCCACTGTGAAACCGGCATTTCCAAACCTGTTTCTGCCTTGATGGATTCTTCCAAAGCCGTAATATCCCATTGTTCCTCTACACTGCCCGGAGGAATGGCGCTGCTGAAGATGTCCATCAGCACGTCATGACGCATGGCGGTAATGGTTTCGGCAATATCGCTGGCTTCCAGCAATTCGTTACGCTGCTCGTAAATCACTTTGCGCTGGTCATTAGAAACATCGTCGAACTCCAGTAATTGCTTGCGGATATCGAAGTTGCGGCCTTCTACCTTGCGCTGTGCGTTTTCGATGGCGCGGGTGACCATGGCATGCTCGATCGCCTCGCCTTCCGGCATTTTCAGGCGCTCCATAATGGCGGCCACACGCTCGCCGGAGAAGATGCGCAGCAATTGGTCTTCCAGCGAGAGATAGAAACGGCTGGAGCCCGGGTCTCCCTGACGGCCGGAACGACCGCGCAACTGGTTATCCACGCGGCGGGATTCATGACGCTCGGTGCCGATGATGTGCAGGCCACCGGCGGCTTTCACCAGTTCGTGACGCTGCTGCCATTCGGCGCGTATTTGTGCGATTTTTTGCGTTTTCTGCTCCGCGCTCAGGTTCTCATCGGCTTCTATCACCTGAACATCAGGTTCAGGATTGCCGCCCAGCACGATATCGGTACCGCGGCCCGCCATATTGGTAGCAATGGTAATCACGCCCGGGCGCCCCGCCTGTGCGACGATGTGTGCCTCGCGCTCGTGCTGCTTGGCGTTCAACAATTGATGTTCCAGCTTTTCCTTGTTGAGCAAAGCGGAAATCAGCTCGGAGTTTTCAATCGAAGTTGTACCCACTAGCACAGGCTGCTGGCGCTTTTGGCAATCCTTGATGTCATCAATAACGGCCTTGTATTTCTCCATGGTGGTGCGATACACCTTGTCCATTGCGTCCTTGCGGATTCTTGGACGATGGGTTGGGATCACCACGGTTTCCAGACCGTAGATCTGGTTGAATTCGTAAGCTTCGGTATCCGCCGTACCGGTCATGCCGGACAGCTTTTTGTACATGCGGAAGTAGTTCTGGAAGGTGATGGAAGCCAGCGTCTGGTTCTCTTTCTGAATCTCCACGCCCTCCTTGGCTTCCACGGCCTGATGCAGGCCATCGGACCAACGGCGACCCGGCATTTTGCGACCGGAAAACTCGTCCACAATGACAATCTCGCCATCTTGCACCACGTAGTGCTGATCGCGATGGAACAGATTCTGCGCACGCAGGGAGGCATATAAAT
>OEOF01000088.1_pt1 | contig 15301 bp, 14 predicted proteins | sample 1539701 | NCBI WGS metagenome assembly OEOF01 (sample SAMEA3611561, study PRJEB23397) | activated sludge metagenome | biome: Urban; feature: Wastewater Treatment Plant; material: Activated Sludge | place: Slovenia | collected 2012-09-24 | reverse complement strand
GACCCGGACGGCCGGTCGTCACGGGTGGGGGCTTCGGCGCGGCCACTGCTGGGCCGGTCGCTGCCCGGCCGGCGGCGTTGGCCGCGGATGGTGCGTTTGGGCGGCGGGTTATCGTCGGACGCGAAATGAATGAAGGGCACATCGGGTGGGTTGCCGGAACTCGGGGTTTCCAAGGCTAACCGCGGCTTAACATATTGGGGGGCATTGTTCCTCATGGTGTCTTCCTTCCTTCCTCTCTGAGGGCTATGGCCTAAGTGTAAACAAACAAAGAGTAATGCGCTATTTCATCGACAAAGAAATGAGTTAAATCCAAGCCTAACGCCCCGGAGAGAAAAACGAAATAGACCAAAGATACAAGGAACCCGCGCTTGTGTGATGGGCCGAATTCGGGCATGATTGGGCTTATGGTTGACCGGCTGCCGGCGGCGAATACGGGTGACGAATCCACCGTCGAATGGGGACTGATCGGCCGTGTCGGGCTGAAGGCGCTGCTGCTGTTTGTGTTCTTGAATGTGGTCTTTGCCGCCGCGCGACCGCTCGACGCGCTCGGCCGCGTTTCGCTCTACAACCTGCTCTGGCCCGGCCGCGCCCGGCTGCCCTACGGCGAAATACCGGCCGAGGATTACAACCTGACGCTCAACAATCTGCCGGGCATGTTTGCCGCTCACGAATGGGCGCAGCCCAAGGCCGCCGACGAATACCGCGTGCTACTCATCGGCGACTCGGCCACCTGGGGCTGGTTTCTGGAGAATCGCCATACGCTGGCCGGGCAGCTCAACGACCTCGACCTGCGCGCCGCCGACGGCCGCCGCGTCGTCGTCTATAACCTCGGCTACCCGGTCATGTCGCTGACCAAGGATTTGCTGCTGCTCGACGCGGCGCTGGAGCGGGCCGATCCTGATCTCATCCTGTGGCCGGTGACGTTGCAATCGTTCGCCCGCGGCCGGCAACTGGAGCACCCGCTGCTGCACGAAAACGCCGGGTATGTGCGCGATCTCATCGCCCGCTACGGGTTGGCCCTCGACCCGACCGACGCGCGTTTCGTCGACCGGGGCCTGGGGCAGGAAACACTGGTCGCCCGGCGGCGCGATCTGGCCGATTTGCTCCGCTTGCAGAGTTGGGGGCTGGCCTGGGCCGCCACCGGCCACGACCAGGCCATCCCCGACCCGATCCCGCTGCGCCAGTCCGACCTGAAAGCGGATGAAAGCTGGCTCGACGTGGCCGCGCCCCGGCCGCTGACGGCCGATGACCTGGCCTTCGACGTGCTGGCCGCCGGCATCAGCCGCGCCGCAGACGTGCCGGTGTGGCTGATTAACGAACCCATGTTCATTAGTGATGGGGCCAACAGCGACATCCGTTACAATTCCTTCTACCCACGCTGGGCTTACGATCAATACCGGCAACTGCTGGCCGACCAGGCCGCCGCCGCCGGCTGGCACTATCTGGATTTATGGGACGCCATCCCGCCGGACGAGTTCACCGATACACCGGTGCACCTGACGCCGGCCGGGACGCGCCTGCTGGCCGAAACAGTGGCCGGGTTAATCTTCCGCCCGCCAACAGAATGATAAGGAGTTGATGGCATGTGCCGCAATATCAAGAAGCTTCGTGATCCCGAGCGCGCGCCGACCGATGACGAAATCGCTCTGGCCGCGCTCCAGTTTGTCCGCAAGGTCAGCGGCTACCAGAAGCCCTCGCGCGCCAATCAGGCCGCCTTCGATGCCGCCGTGGTCGAAATTTCCACTGCCACACGCCGCCTGTTCGATCAATTGCCCCTGCCGCCCGCCAATCCGCCCGACAGCCAGCCCGCGTGATGCGTGGCCGCAAACCCGCTTTGCTTCTAAAATCCCGGCTTATGAACGAATCGACCGTGCGCCAGACCTTGCGCGACTACATCATTACCGACCTCATCCGCGACCGCTCCTATCCCCTGACCGACGACGAGGGCATCATCACCGGCGGGATGATGGACTCCTTCGCCCTGGCCGAGCTGGGCGTGTTTGTGGAAAACACCTTTGGCGTCTACATTCCCGATCCCGATCTGACCGTGCCGAAGATGAACACGCTTGATCAAATCGTTGCTCGCGTCCTCAAAGGTTAAACGGCAGTTCAGCGATTGGGTATTATGTTAACCTTGTTCTCTCGCGACCACTTTACGACGCTGCTCGATGCCCTGACGCTGACCGCGGCCGACGAGCGCCCGGCGATCATCTTCGTGGCCACCGACCGCGAGCCGGAAGTCATCAGCCGCGGCTGCTTTCTGCGCCGCATCAGCGACCGGGCCGATGCTTTGCGTGGGCTGGGCCTTCGGCCGCGCGATCTCGTCGTCATCGCCCACGACCACAGCCTGGAAAGCATCTACTCCTTCTGGGCCGCCCTGCTGGTGGGGGCCATCCCCTCCATGTTCCCCACGTTGACCGAAAAGCTGGACGCGGCGGTCTACATGAGCAGCGTGGCCGAACTGGTGCGGCTGTCGGGCGTGGCCGCGGTGCTGACCAGCGATGACTTCGCCCCGGCCTTGCGCGGGCGCGTCCCGTGCCCGGTCTACGGCGCGGCGATGCTGTCGTCCGTTCCCGACGAACAGCCGTCGTCCTGGGCAATAGCCAGTCCCCCCGTGCCGGAAGAAATCGCTTTCCTGCAACACAGCAGCGGCACCACCGGCTTGCAGAAAGGCGTCGCCCTATCGCACACCGCCGTGCTCAACCAGTTGGCCGCCTACAGCGACGCCATCGCCCTGCGCGAAGACGACGTGGTGGTCAGTTGGCTGCCCCTCTACCACGATATGGGCCTCATCGCCGGTTTCTTGCTGCCGCTGGTGCAGGGCATCCCCCTGGTGCTCATGTCGCCCTTCGATTGGGTCAGCCACCCGGCCCTGCTGCTGCGGGCCATCCATGACCACGGCGGCACGCTTTGCTGGCTGCCCAACTTCGCCTACAACCATTGCGCCCGCCGCATTCGCCGCCGCGACAGCGACGGCCTGTCGGCGGCCACGATGCGCCTCTTCATCAATTGCTCCGAGCCGGTGAGCGACGACAGCCACCACTTATTTCTGGAGCGCTTTGCCGCCAACGGCGTGCGCCCGGAGATGCTGGGCGTCAGCTACGCCATGGCCGAGAATACCTTTGCCGTGACCCAGACGACGCCCGGCCGCCCGGCCCCCACCGACATCATCGACGGCCGCCGCCTGCAAGACGCGCACTACGCCCAGCCGGTGGCCGATACCCACGCCGACGCTCAGATTCGCGTCTCGTGCGGCCGCTCCATTGCCGGGACAGAGGTGCGGCTAATCGGTGAAGGCGGCCACTCAATACCCGACCGACAGGTGGGCGAGATCGCCATTCGCTCCGACTGCCTGCTGACCGGCTACTACCATCGGCCCGACCTCCAGCCCTTCGACGGCGAGGGCTGGTATCTGACGGGCGATATGGGCTATCAGGCCGAGGGGGAGTTGTTCATCGTCGGCCGGCGCAAGGACTTGATCATCAACGCCGGCAAAAACGTCTATCCGGCCGACATCGAGGCCATTCTCAACGAGATTCCGGGGGTGCATCCGGGCCGCGCCGTGGCCTTTGGCGTGTTCGACGCGCGCGAGGGCACGGAGCTAATCGCGGTGGTGGCCGAGGTCGCACCCGCCGATGAAGCGGAGCGCCACGCCATCGGCCGCGCCATTCGCCAGGAGGTGGCGCGGCAAATGATGGTCACCGTCAGTTACGTCCATCTCGTCGGTCCCAAATGGCTATTGAAAACGTCCAGCGGTAAAATCGCGCGCGACGCCAATCGGGCTAAATGGCTGAAGGAGGTTGCCCCATGACCGAGCGATTGCGTTGCCCCTGGGCCGGCACAGACCCGGACTACGTCGCCTACCATGATGAGGAGTGGGGCGTGCCGGTGCACGATGACCGCACGCATTTTGAATTTCTGATCCTGGAAGGGGCGCAAGCCGGACTGAGTTGGTCGACCATTCTGAAAAAGCGGGCCAATTACCGGCGCGCCTTCGATCACTTTGACCCGGCGACGGTGGCCGCTTACGATGAGGCCAAGATCGAGCAATTACTGGCCGATGCGGGCATCATCCGCAACCGGCTCAAGGTGACGGCCGCCGTGCGCAATGCGCGCGAGTTCCTGAAGGTGCAGGCCGAGTTCGGCAGCTTCGATGCCTACATCTGGTCGTTCGTCGGCGGGCGGCCCATCGTCAATGCCTGGGAAAGTTTGCGCCAACTGCCGGCCGAGACGGCCGAGTCACGCACATTGAGCAAAGACCTGAAGGGCCGCGGCTTTTCCTTCGTCGGCCCCACGATCATGTATGCCCACATGCAGGCCATCGGCCTGGTGAATGACCATTTGGTTTCCTGTTTCCGTTACCACGAGCTTCGCGCGGACCAGACGACGGGGGACATATGAGCGATATGTTGACGACAACGATTGACGCGCCGGCTTTGGCGACCAGACTGACCGACCCGCGCTGGCTGATCGTCGACTGTCGGTTCGATCTGACCAACGCCGCGGCCGGCGAAGAAGCCTATGGCGCGGGCCACATTCCGGGCGCGGTCTATGCCCATCTGGAGCGGGATCTGTCATCGCCGATGGGGCCGGGCGGTGTCGGTGGCCGCCACCCGCTGCCGACCACCGACCACATCGTGGCCGTCTTCTCGCGGTGGGGCATCGGCGGCGACACCCAGGTGGTGGCCTACGACGACACCAGCGGCCATTACGCCGCGCGGCTGTGGTGGATGTTGCGCTTCATGGGCCACGAGGCGGTGGCGGTGCTGGATGGCGGTTGGCCGGCGTGGGTCGCAGCCGGCTTGCCGGTCGAGATGGCGATCGTCGAGCGCGCCCGCCGGACTTTCGTCGGCGCGCCGCGCTGGGAGCGGGTGGCGACGATCGACAACGCGGCGACGGTGCGCCCGCTCATCGACGGCCGCGCCCCGGAGCGCTATCGCGGCGACGTCGAACCGATCGATCCCGTCCCCGGCCACATTCCCGGCGCAATCAACCGCCCCTACGCGGCCAACTGGACGGCCGCCGGGCGGTGGCGGCCACAAGAGGAACTGCTGGGCGAATTTCTGGAACTGCTGGGGCCGGCGGCGGCCGAGGATGCCGTGTTCTACTGTGGCTCCGGCGTGTCGGCCTGCGTCAATCTGCTGGCCATGGCCCACGCCGGTTTGCCGGACGGCCGGTTGTACGTCGGCTCATGGAGCGAGTGGAGCCGGCAAAACCAATCCTAATTCGGAACGGGGCCTCGCTCGCGAGTGGAGCCGGCGAAACCAATCCTAATTCGGAACGGGGCCTCGCTCGCGAGTGGAGCCGGCAAAACCAATCCTAATTCGGAACGCGGCCTCGCTCGCGAGTGGAGCCGGCGAAACCAATCCTAATTCGGAACGACAACCTATTGCTCAGAAACGTACACCTATGTTACACTGCCTTTGCCCGGCGAAAGCCCGGATTTCTTTAACCTGAAATGGAGCGTTAACATGAAAAAGCGGACATTGATGGAAAACGATTGGTGGCGACGAATCGTACTGCTGGCCGTAATGACCTGCATGCTGGCTTTCGTGGTTCAGATCGGAGCGGCCCAATCGAATGAAGCGCCGGCGGCCGTGACGAGCGGCACGTTGACGGTCGGCAAATCGACGACTCCCGCCGGCGGACAAGATTTCTGGGTGACGGCGGCCTCATTCCAGGGAGCCTGGGGGCGCGCCGGTTCCAGCAATGGCCGTTTCCGCCAACCGCGCGACGTGGAAGTCGACAGCGCGGGCAATATCTACGTCAGCGACCATCGCAATAGCCGGGTACAAAAATTCGAGGCCGACGGCGATTTTCTGATGGTCATCGGCGGCGCGGGCAAAGGCGCGGGCAAATTGCGGCGGCCGAACGCCATCGCCATATCCGGCAACAAGCTGGCCGTCGCCGATACCGACAATCATCGCATCGCCCTCTTCAATACCAACGGCAGCTTCATCGCCAATTGGGGCAGCCAGGGAACGGGCAACGGCCAGTTCAGCCACCCGCAAGGCGTCGTATTCGATAGCGCGGGCAACCTCTACGTCGCCGATACATTCAACCACCGTATCCAGGTCTTCGACACCGCCGGCACGTTTGTTCGCCAGTGGGGCACGCTGGGGTCGGCCGACGGCCAACTGCGCTTCCCCACCCACCTCGATTTCGACGCCGCCGGCAATCTCTACGTCGCCGATTCCAACAATCACCGCATTCAGGTTTTCACAACGCAGGGCAATTTTGTGCGCATGATCGGCGGACTGGGCAGCGGGCCGGGCCAATTTTGGGTGCCGGTCGGGCTGGACGTCGGCGCGGACGGCTTCGTTTACATAGCCGACACCTTCAATAACCGCGTACAAAAAGTAACGACGACCGGCGTCTACGTTGGCCAGTGGAAACAGGTGAGTGGCGGCAACGTCTCGCGGCCGAACGGCTTGCTGTCGGTTGGCGCGTTGGTCTATGTCGGCGACATCGACGCCAACAAAGTTCAGATTTTCGGCCAGACCTCGTTCCAACTCGACGACGGCCAACAACTATCGGCCAGCCTGCCGGCCGGTACCTATGACGTCGTTGAAGCAGCTCAGAGTGGCTGGACGTTCGGCAGCGCGACGTGCGCGGCCGGCAACCCCACGGCCATTGCCGGCGGCGTGCGCGTCACGCTGGCTGATAGCGCGACGGTTGCCTGTTCCTTTACCAACAGTCAGTGAGGTCCCTGCCCGGCACAGGCAGGCATAGCCGGATGATGGGCAGACCGGCGGCAATGAGCCGGATTTCTTAGCCGACAAGCGGCCTGGAAGCGTTCTTCCAGGCCGCTTTTTCATTCGCCTAGCGACCGGCGCGCAAGCGGGATTGAAGTTCGGTCATGGCGTCCCACATGCCCGACGCGCCCAATTTGGCCTGCTCCGGCCACGAACCGGGGTCGGCCAGACGAAAACGCCGCCCGGCTGCGCCCAAAATTTCCCTCAGCCGCTCGACCGGCGTCTGGGCCAGATCGGCCAGATTGAAGATGTCGTGGGCGATGAGCAGTTCGGCGATCTTGGGGCCGATGCCCTCGACGCGTTCCAGGTCTTTGGCGCGGGGCTGTCGCTCGGCATCGCCGGCAACGGGTGCGGCGCGCGAATCCGGCTCCGCCGGCGCGCCGATGCGGGTGGCAATGGCGACGACCGCGCCGTACGACTTCTCGGTCGTTTCGTCTTCGCTGATCCCGGCATAGATGGTGACTTCCACTTCATCGACTTCACCGCCGATCTCTTCCAGCAGCGTCTCGATAGCCCCTTCCACCGCCTCATCTTCCAGCGCCGCCATGTCGTCGTCCGATTCGATGGTGTCGCTGACCATCACCGCCGCCTCGTCGGCGTCGTCGCCTACGGTCTCCACGCCGCCCGTTTCGGCGGCCACGGCCAGAACGATGGCGATGGTCTGGCCGTCCTCGCCATTGTCGAGCACCTGGGTGTAGATGGCCGCGTCAACTTTGCCCTCCTCGATCTCCTCGCCGCCCAACCCGGCGATGGCCTCGGCCAGAGCCACGTCTTCCAGATGTTCCAGGGCTTCATTGGAGGCGATAATCTGGCGCTTGACGACGACCGAAGCCGGCAAGGCTTGTCCTTCGCCGGCCAGTTCCATCCAGGTGGCGCCGTCCTCGTCCGTCTCGTCTTCCTCCGCGACGGGTGGCGGCGGCTCGGCAACCGGCTGCCGGCGCGCGTAAATCCCCAGGCCATCGAGATACCAATCGGATCGCCCAAAAAAGCCGCTGATCAGATGGCCTTGTGGCGCGGCGAAAGCGTAATCCCGATCACCGCCGCCGCCGCCAAAGGCCGGCGAGACGCGTTTGTTGGTGTGAAAGCGAATCGAGTCGATGTACCAGCCGGCGCGCCCACTGATGCCGGTCAGATATTCGTCCTCATCGAGGTAAAAGGCGTGATGCTCGCCGCCCAGCCCGCCAATGGGCGGCCGCCCGTCAGCTGTACCGGTGGCACTGATGTAGTCGATTTGAATGGCGTTGACCACCCATTCGGTATAGACGTGAATGGCGCTCAGGCGCGCGCCGTCTGGGATGACATAGTGGTCGAACGGTTTTCCCCCGTTGCCGCCTGCCGGACCGATTTGTATCTGTTCCATGCGTTAGCCTCCATCTGCCTCTACTGGTTTGCCGTTAATATTCCTCTCCCGTTGGCTCTCTATTGTGGCCTACTTCACCCGGTTTGCCCACTCTATTCGGGCGATCCGGCCGCAATGTAAAAATATCGCCCGTTGCTTGCGGAACCGACCACCCTCCGGCACAATTGTTGCAACGGTACAACACATTATGGCTGACGATCGCACCACCCTGCTCCATTTTCTGGTGCAACATTACACGCTCGACGGGCTGAAGACATTATGCTTCAACCTCTTTGTCGATTTCGAGAACCTGAGCGGCGACACCAAGAACGCCAAGGCGCGGGAACTCATCTTGCAACTGGAACGCGCCGGCCGCCTGAGCGACCTGGAGGCGGCCCTGGGGCGGGAGCAGCCGCGCGCCTACCAGCGCGAATTTACCAAAGCGCCACCCGTGCCGCGCATCCCACCCCGGCGCAATCGCGACGCCAACCAGGTATTCGTCAGTCATGCCCACGAGGATGACGCCTTTGCCCGCCGTCTATCGGCCGATTTGCAGGCCGAGGGCTGGTCGGTATGGATCGCCCCGGACAGCATCCAGCCGGGCGAAACGTGGGTCGAGGCCATCAATCGCGGACTGGAGGAAAGCGGCTACTACCTGCTGGTGCAGACGCCGGCCGCCGCCGCCTCTCCCTGGGTGGTCACGGAAACCAACGTCGCCATCAGTCTGGAACACCAGAGGCTGATGCGCTTCATTCCCCTCGACGTGGCCCCCAGCCGCCCGCCGCCGCTCTGGACGGCCTATCAGAACGTCTCCTTCCGCGATAATTACCTGCGCGGCCTGGAGCATCTGCTGGCCCGCCTCAATGGTCGCCCGCCGCGGCCGTGGCCGTCGAATGGCAATGACCGGCCCAACGGCCAGGGGGCGGACAAAACGGGCGAGCGCACATTCGCCGATCGGCGACTCAACCAGCGGGCGCGCGTCGAATTGATCCGCATCCCCGCCGGCAACTTCATCTTTGGCGCGCCGAACCCTGACCCCGAGCACGAACTCGCGCGGCGCACCATTCATCTGCATGAATACTGGATTGGCGGCCAGCCGGTGACGAATGCCCAGTTCGCCCGCTTCGTCGAGGCCACCCACTACCAGACGACGGCCGAAGACACCGGCTTCGCCCGCGTCTGGGCCGCCGGCCGCTGGAGCGACGTGGAGCGCGCCTACTGGCGGCGGCCGGAAGGGCCGCGCAGTTCCATCGATGAGCGGCTCCATCATCCCGTCGTCTGCGTCAGTTGGTACGACGCCCAGGCGTACTGCGAATGGGCCGGGCTGCGGCTGCCGGCCGAAAAGGAATGGGAAAAAGCGGCGCGCGGCGCGGAGGGGCGGCTCTATCCGTGGGGCAACGAGTTGGCCGCTGCCCATCGGGCTAACTTCGCCATGCGCCACGGCACGACGACCGCGGTGGGACAATTCTCGCCGGCCGGTGATAGCCCCTACGGCGTGGCCGATCTGGCGGGCAACGTCTGGGAATGGACGGCATCGTGGTTTGACGCGCCGGGCCGGCCGCAGCGTTCGCGGGTGGCGCGCGGCGGGGCCTGGCCCAGCGACGCCGACAATCTGCGGGCCACCTATCGCGTCGACGTCGATCCGCAATTGCGCTTCAATACACTGGGCTTCCGCGTTTCGGCCCATCTGGGCGACGCGGGATTCTAGAAGTCAACAAAAAAGGCCGGGTGCGGTCACCACACCCGGCCTTGTCTACTAACGTCAGCCTCTAAAGGCCGGAGGCCTTCTTGCCCGGCGGCGGCCTGTGGGATTTCTCGGCCCGTTTGGCGTCGGCCTGTTGGCGCTCTTTGGCTTCCCATTCCTGGCGTGCCCGGCGCAAGTCATTGCCGGTCATCACGTTCAGATTCACCTCGCCACCTTCCTCGTCATGGCGCACCTGGAGCGGCACGATGGTGACAACCACGCGCTCCAGCCCCGTTAGCCCCAGATTCAGGATGAGCGAGCTATTCTGATGCAACGCCTGGGTGAAGACCGAATCCATCGCCAGATGGCCCATCACGATGTGGACGATGGCGGTGGGATTCTCGCGCAGCAGGTTCATCACGTATTCGCGGATGGGGGCCATCAGATGGCGATAGGGCGAGGGGATGATGACCAGCCGGTCATCGCCGACGTATTGATCCCATTTATCCTGCGTTCGTTGCGACTTTTCCGGATTCACCCCGACGTGGATGGCCCGCCACGGGCTGCCCAGTGACTTGGCGAAGTTGACCATCTGCAACGTGCCCATGTGGACGCCATCGACCAGCAACAAGGTAATCACCTCATCGGTGCGTATCTGATAGCGAGCATTCTCCAAGCTGAGGGCCTGGGCCACGTCTTTATAGTGGCGGTGGATGCGCGAGAAGATGAACACCAGCGTCGGGATCAGGATGATGACCACCCACGCGCCGGAGGTGAATTTGGTGACGGCGAAGATGATCATCACGATGAACGTCAGGGTCGCGCCCACGGCGCTGATGATCATGTGGGTCCGCCAGGTTGGCTCATATTCCAGTTCGACTTCGCTGCCCTTCAGCTTCTCGCCGGGCTTCAGCCGGCCAATCTTTCGGAAATGGACGACCATGCCGCCCTGCGACAGGGTGAAACTGAGGAACACGCCAATGGCGTAGAGCGGGATGAGCGCCGTTGTGCTGGCACGCATAAGGATGACCAGCACCGAGGCGGCCAGGGCCAGCGTCATGATGCCCCACGAAAAGACGAGCCGGCCGCCCCGATAGGTCAGTTGGCGGGGCAGAAAGCCGTCGGCGGCCTGGAGCGCGGCCAGGCGGGGGAAGTCGGCGTAGCTGGTATTGGCCGCCATCAGCAGGATGAGCGCCGTGCCGGCAATGACGAACAGATACAGGATGCTGCCGTCACCGTAGACCGTGCGGGCCAACTGGGAGATGATCGTCTCTTCGTGCGACGGGATGGCTTCGATGTGGCGTGACAGGAAGGTGATGCCCAGAAACAACAGCACCAGCAGCGTGCTCATGGCCGTCAGGGTGGCCGCCGCGTTGCGGCTCTTCGGCTCCCGGAAGGCGGTGATGCCGTTGGAAATGGCCTCGATGCCGGTCAGGGCCGTGGAACCGCTGGAGAAGGCGCGCAGGATGAGGAAGAGCGTCAGCGGCGCGGCCGTCTCCGTGGTGAACTCGACGCCGGTTACCGTGCCCAGCGTGCCCGTGGCCCAGCGGAAAAAGCCAAAAGCCAGCGTCAGGAACATCATCACCACAAAGAAATAGGTCGGAATGGCGAAGACAGTGCCGCTCTCTTTAACACCGCGCAGGTTGATCATGGTGACCAGGCCGATGATGACGACGGCCATCGGCACGCGCCAGTCGGCCAGATTGGGAAAGGCCGAGATGATCTGGGCCACGCCCGAGGAGACCGATACGGCCACGGTCAACACGTAATCGGTCAGCAGCGCCGAACCGGCCACCAGCGCCGCCGTCTCGCCCAAATTCTCACGGGCCACGATGTAGGCCCCGCCGCCGTTGGGATAGGCGAAGATCGTCTGGCGATAGGAAATGGTGACGATGATGAGCAAGACCGAGATGGCGATGGCGATGGGGATGGACAAACCCAGGTGGGCCATCGTGCCGGTCAGGGCCAAGATGACCAGGATTTCCTCGGTCGCGTAGGCGGTCGAGGAGATGGCGTCGGAGGCGAACACGGCCAGGCCGACCTTCTTACTGATGACCTGGTGGGCCAGCGTCCGCGTCTCCAAGGGTCTCCCAATGAGCAAACTGGAAATATTGGGGCGCTTGGGTTCGTTCTGCGCGTCTGGGTCTGTTGACATAATTTCACAATCCTGAGTCGTCCGCCGGGATCGTCCCCGAGGCGGTTGGTTTTCGTTCCTCTATTCGGTTGGGCAGCAGCGTGTGGGAAGAAAGATCATCAGTGCGCTCGGTAAAACTGCTAACGAATGAATATAGCATGAGGGGCGCGGGGCGGCAAGAGCGGTCATCACCAGCAAAATACAATTACCGCCCGGCGAATGATATTCCAAGATCGAATAAGTACAACATCACGGCTATAATAAGCGTTAACAGCGCTGCATTGCGGCGGCCGGCAATGGTTGATAAGCCTCAGCCCATGACGCCAACATCCTACGATTATTCCACCCGCAAGGGCATTCTGCCAATCTCCTGGAACGATTTCCACGGGTTGGTGAAGGCGCTGGCGGTAGCCGTTGCGCCGTGGCGGCCGGAGATCATCCTGCCTGTTCTGCGCGGCGGGGCGTACCCTGGGGCATTGCTGGCGCAGATTCTACAAGTCGAAGTCTATCCCGTACGACTTTCGCGGCGGGAAAACGACGTCGTCGTCCACGAGTCGCCGCGCTGGCTGGTGGAACCGCCGCCGGTCGTGGCCGGGCGGCGTGTTCTGGTGGTCGATGAGATGTGCAGCACGGGCGAGACAATCACGTTGGTGCGGCAGCGGGCACTGGCCCTGGGCGCGGCCGAGGCGCGCGCCGCCGTCCTCTATGCTCATACCTGGGGCGTGGCCGTTCCCGACTATATCGGCCTAATCACCGACGAACTGGTGCTGAACCCGTGGGATCGGGAGATCTTCACGGATGGCGCATTCCGTTTTCATCCGGAGTATGTGACAGCCTTGACGCAACAGGGAGTAGCCGCCGACTCGTCGCTGCTCGTTCCCACCACGCAATTTATAGCCCAAAAGGTTTCGTAAAGCCGGGTTCCTCTCATGTCCAAAATCGATCAATACCGCGAACACCTGCGCCAGATGTGCGATTGGGACTCCTTCCTGCTGGCCGAATCGCGCCTGCCGGGGCCGCGCTCCAATCTGGAGCTGGCCCAGGCCGCGGCCGATGAGGGCGACATCACCCAGTTTCTGTCATGGCTGGCGCTCGATGCCACCGCCGCGCCAGTCAATACGCCCGGCGAGTTTCTGCCCCTGTGTGGGGCGATGGGGCTGGGGCGCTTGCTGGCCGAGGGTGATCTCACCCTGCTGCCGCGCCTGCGGGCCGCGGCCAATGATCCGCGCTGGCGCTTGCGCGAGGGGGTGGCGATGGCCCTGCAACGCTGGGGCGCGGCCGACATGCCGGCGCTGCTGGCCGAGATGGCGCGTTGGGCCGCCGGCAGTCGCTATGAACAGCGGGCCGTCGTCGCCGCGCTGTGCGAGCCGCCGCTTCTCCACGACCGGGCCGTAGCCGAACAGGTGCTGGGCATCCTGAATGGCATCACGGCCACCATCCCCGGCGCGGCCGACCGACGTGAGGACGGATTCATCGCCCTGCGTAAGGCGCTGGGCTATGGGTGGTCAGTGGCCGTCGTCGCCGCGCCGGAAGCGGGCCGGCTGATGCTAGAGGAGTTGGCCGGCAGCGCCTCGACCGACGTGCAGTGGATCGTGCGCGAGAATCTGTCCAAACAACGCCTAAACAGATTGGACGCCGGTTGGGTGCCTGCATTGCGACAACAATTAAAACAAGAGGCCACATGATCGCCATCCGCCCCATGACCTTTGACGACTACGATGCCGTGCTGGCCCTGATGCGCGGCGCGCCGGGCGTGGCCGTGCGCGCCGCCGATTCGCCGGCGGCCATTCAACGCTACTTGACGCGCAATCCGGGGCTGAGCTTCGTGGCCGAAAGTGACGACCGCCTGATTGGTTGCATCTTCGGCGGCCACGATGGGCGGCGCGGATCGTTGCTCCACCTCGCCGTCGCGGCGGACTTTCAGCGGCAAGGCGTCGGCCGACGGCTCGTCGAGCGCGCCCTCGCCGGCCTGGCGGCCGAAGGCATACTCAAGAGCCACATCGACGTCTTTGCCGACAATCGAGGGGCTATTGCCTTCTGGCAGCGGCTAGGCTGGGTGAAACGGGATGATATTTGCCGCTTTTCATTCAACAATTCATCCGATCCCAACGTCTAAAGATGAGTAGTTGCCAATTGCCGGGCAAAATAGTGGTAATCTCGTAAAAAGTATGTATACTGTGATTAGTTGTTGTCCGGGCCTGAGTGTGGGTACTGCAACGGTGCCTTAGCGCTCTTGGCCCGATTTTAGTTTCAAGAGAGAGAGTTAGAATTGACCAAGAAGATTTATGTAGGTAATTTGTCGTTCGATGCCACGGAAGATCAGGTTCGCGAACTGTTCAACGAGTTCGGTGATATCCAATCCCTGGCCATGATCAATGACCGCGACACCGGTCGGTTCCGTGGGTTTGCGTTTGTCGAGATGGAAGATTCCGCGGCCAACGCGGCCATCAAGGCGCTGAACGGCAAGGAACTCGATGGGCGTGAGTTGAATGTCAACGAAGCCCGTCCCCGTGAGGATCGTCCCGCCGGCGGCGGTGGCGGCTATCGCAGCGGTGGCAGCGGTGGTGGCGGCAATCGTAGTGGCGGCAGCGGCGGTGGCAATCGTCGCAGCGACTACGGCAACCGCGATCGCGGCAGCCGCAATAACTGGTAACACCCGCGCCGTCACGGCGCTCTAGTCTGCAACGGTAATCTGGCCGTCCCGTCCATACGGGGCGGCCTTTTTGTTTTCCTCGGCTCAGAGTAACGCCGCTACGTCGGCCGCTCCCTTTTCCTCGGCCAATTCGCGCGGCGGCCGGCCCTGGTCATCGGTCAGCGCCGGATCGCCGCCATGGGCCAGCAACAGGCGGGCGATCTCGGCGTTCCCGTTTTGCGCGGCGGCGTGGAGTGGGCGGAAGCCATCCTGCTGGGCGGCGTTGGCATCGGCCCCGGCGGCCAGCAGCAGCGCGACGACGGCCGTGTGGTCGCCGGCGACGGCCGAATGGAGCGGCTGGACGGCCATCGCATTGAGCGAGACGGCGTTGACGTTAGCGCCCTTCTCAATGAGATAACGCGCCACCTCTTCCCGCCCAAAGAAACAGGCCAGTTGCAGCGGTGAATAACCGTCGCGGCTGTACTCGTTGAGGATGAAATCCCCCCAGCCCTTGTGGTTGGCCTCGACCACATCCGCGCGGCCGAGCGCCGCCCCATCCCATATCTCCAGCGCAATGCCTTCCGTATCGCCCAGCATCCCGGCGATGACCTCTTGCCCGTAATACGTCGCCAGACGGATAATGGGCACACCGTCGCGGCTGATAGCATTGGCCAGGCGCGGCTCCTCGGCCAATAGCTCGCGCACGCGCTCGCGGTCGCCGGCGGTCACGGCCGCCACCAAGGCATTGGCCTGGGTC
>OEOF01000087.1_pt1 | contig 15505 bp, 19 predicted proteins | sample 1539701 | NCBI WGS metagenome assembly OEOF01 (sample SAMEA3611561, study PRJEB23397) | activated sludge metagenome | biome: Urban; feature: Wastewater Treatment Plant; material: Activated Sludge | place: Slovenia | collected 2012-09-24 | reverse complement strand
TCGGGGCAGGTATTTTCGCCACAACCGCTTCCAGCACGTCGCGCACGCCATCACCGGTCTTGGCGGAACAACGCACCGCATCAGTCGCTTCCACGCCAATCACATCCTCGATCTCCTGAATCACGCGATCAGGGTCGGCCGATGGCAGGTCGATCTTGTTCAAGATGGGCACCACTTCCACACCCAAATCAATCGCCGTGTAGCAATTGGCCACGCTTTGCGCTTCCACGCCTTGCGAGGCATCCACTACCAGCAGCGCGCCTTCACAGGCGGAGAGCGAGCGGCTGACTTCGTAGCTGAAATCCACATGCCCGGGCGTGTCGATCAGGTTGAGGTTGTAGATTTGGCCGTCATTCGCTTTGTAGCTGAGCGCGGCGGTCTGCGCCTTGATGGTGATACCGCGCTCGCGCTCGATATCCATGCTATCCAGCACCTGCGCCTCCATCTCACGGTCTTCGAGGCCGCCGCAAAGCTGAATGATGCGGTCTGCCAGCGTGGATTTGCCGTGGTCGATATGCGCGATGATGGAAAAATTTCGAATATTGTTCATGTGGTCTGCATTAAAAAACACAAGGCGCGACATAAGCGCGCCAAACCGCGCTATTTTACAACAAACACAGGCCAAGCATGTAATCTATTCATGAAGATAGGCAAGATGGGGCCGCATAGAGCGAAAATGTAAATGCAATCTACTCACGCGTGCGCGTTCATTACTCAAACACATGCCCTGCAAGCCAGTCTGGATGCGGCTTCCTGGCCTATGATTTCAATAATGAAGGTCTTATAAATCCTGCTCCCAGGCGTTGCCGTACACCTTGCCATTGCGTGATAGCACCAGCATTTGATACATGCTGACAAACCACATATAGGTGGAAGCCATGCCATAGCCGATGCCGCCGATGATGGTGAGCCATGCGAACGACGGCGACAGCTTGGTGAGCCACCAGGAGAAAATATCCAGCAGCAAAAAACCAAACGGGAAAGCAATGGCGAGCACCTTGATGCGTTTGGGCACATGCACGGCAAAGCTGAAAATCAGGCCGATAAAGAAAAAGATAAAACCAATGCCAAACAGGTGGATGTGCGAGACCCGCGTCAGGCCGCTTACCGTGGCGCCGGTGTTCACTTCCGCAGTTCTTTTCACTTCTTCAAACTTGGTGAAATCGGGAATGCCGGGAATCTGGCTGTGGCACATGATGCAGTGCTGCGCAAACACGCCCTTGAAATGCGGCTCCCATTCCGATTCCGGCGCGCCCTGCTGCGCCCATTTAATGATGTCCTGACGCACCTCCAGCGGCGCCTTGTCTATCATGGAACCGTTGAGCTTGCTGGCGAGTTTGGTGCCGCTGCGATCGCCATAATAGCTGTAAACAATATCGTTGACGGACAAGCCCACCTTGCCATCCGCCATGCCGTGCGTCAGCATGATCTGCAGCCCCGCCATACACAGGCCAACGCCAATCGCCAGCAGGTAGCCCACGAACAATGTCTTGAGCGGGAGCGGTAAATTAGGCAAGTTCAGCCATTGCAAATTGCTGTTGTGTGTTTGCATGAAAAAACCCTTTATTTTTATCAGGCGGACGGGTATTAGCGTATCACCGATTGCGCCAAACACAAATGCCATACGTGCAACAAAATAAAAAACCCGCTCGATTTGAGCGGGTTTTTACCAGCCTGGCTTGTTACTTAGTGACCTTGATCGGCACGTACAGTGTGTTCTCGCCACGCTGCACTAGCACAGCCACGGTTTTGCCGGCAGGCACGGCGTTGATTTGCTTGTTAAACAACTCTGCGCTCTGCGTTTCGCTGTTGTTGAGACCAAGAATCACATCGCCACGACGGATGCCGGCCTGTGCAGCGGCGCCTGTGCTCTCGATCACCAGCAGACCGTTCTTGCCATTGAGTTTTTTCTTCTGCTGTGGCGTCAACTCTTTCAGCGTCAAGCCAATCTTGTTAGGCTCAACCTTGGCGGGCGCCTTGCCGGCGCGTGGCGCGTCATTGTCATCGCCTGGCATCTCGCCCACGCCCATGTTCAGTGTCTTTGCGGCACCTTTGCGCAGAATCTCGACCGGAACGACCTTGCCGGGCTTGGTGCTGGCCACCGCGCGCGGCAAGTCTGCCGAGGCAATGATAGGTTTGCCATCAAACTTGGTAATAACGTCACCCGCCTCCAGACCGCCTTTATCGGCCGGGCTATTTTTCTCCACGCCCGCAACCAGCGCGCCGTTGGTGTTCTTCATACCAAAGGATTCGGCCAGTTCCTTGGTCAACTCCTGAATGGCAATACCCAGCCAGCCGCGCGTAATCTTGCCACTGGCCTTAAGCTGGTTAGAAATGTCGATCGCCACATCGATCGGGATGCTGAACGACAAACCCATGGAGCCACCGGAGCGGCTGTAAATCTGCGAATTGATACCCACGACCTCACCCGCCAGGTTGAACAGCGGGCCGCCGGAGTTGCCCGGGTTGATCGCGACGTCAGTCTGGATGAACGGCACGTAGTTCTCCTGCGGTAGCGCGCGACCCTTGGCGGACACGATACCGGCGGTCATGGTGTTCTCCAGCCCGAAAGGCGAGCCAATAGCCGCCACCCACTCACCCACTTTCAGCTTGGACGGGTCTCCAATGGTCACCTTTGGCAACCCGCTTGCCTCGATCTTGATCAGCGCCACATCGGTACGTCTGTCAACGCCGATAATCTTGGCCTTGAACTCGCGCTTATCGGCCAGTTTCACCAGCACCTCGTCCGCCTCGTTCACTACGTGGGCGTTGGTGAGAATATAGCCATCATTGCTGATGATAAACCCGGAACCCAAAGACTGGCTTTTGTATTCCTGCCCACCCTGACCAGGCGGCATGCCGGGGATGCCGAAACGTTTCAAGAATTCCTGTAGTTGCTCGTCCTGCTCCATGCCCGGAAACCCGAATGGCGCGCCAGCGCCACCCTGCATCACTTGTGTGACGCTGATATTGACTACTTCAGCGCCATGTTTCTCTGCCAGCGCGGTAAAATCCGGCAACGCAGTTGTGGTGCCGCCGCCTTGCGCACCCGGGCTCAAAAACAGGCTTAACGCCAACCCCAGCGCGACAATATTTTGTTTCATCATTCCATTACCTTTCTTACCAAAACTCATGTGTTATCCAAACGCAAAATTTTGGGCTGTTGCCCTAAAAAATATGATTTTCCGGCGATGGTATGTACCTTGACCCACAGCAGCCCTGACACCAGCCCCAGCACAGCAGCCAGCAAAACAGCCAACTGGCTGGTCGTTAGGCTGGACACCACTATCGCTGCTGCAAACATCACTGCCAGCGGCAACATATACAGCAGCAATGCACTTTTCATCACCGCAGATTCGTCTATCCCGACAATCACTCCATCACCCACTCGTGCATTGATATGGTTTTGAGCGACAAAGTTGCCGGATCTGTGCGCAAAAACCTTACCCCAAAGGCTGTTGCCGCAACCACGAGTTTGCCCGCACAGGCCACAGGCCGTTTTACGGGTGATTTCCAGTCTTGCGATAAGGGAGCCATCCGCGTCTTGCTCTACCGCCAAAATGACAGCGCGTTCTTCCAGCATAATGGTCTATTTATTGACAGGCTTCTTGAAAGTGACAGACTTGGAGATTTGCCTGACTGTTTCAGCTGGCACCTCGCCCACCACGATGATTTGATGCCCTTCCACCACATGGGCGCACATATTGGTGGACCCCATCAGCTTGCTGCCAGTTTTAGGGCGTATACCTTTACCGATTGGTTCGATAAACAGAGATACTGAAGCAATTCCATCAGAAAAGATGATCTGACTCACTGGTGTAGCCTTGCCAGGCACTACGCGTTCCACGTGGTCGATCTGGTGGTATCCGGGTGGCAGCTGCGCCACTACCCACTCATTGGTCACATGCTGGGGGGCTTGCTCGTTCTGCATCACATACTGCTTGGTCATATCGATTTTAGGCTGTACAGAGTCGGCATCGGCGCTACCGATCATGTTCACCTGGGTGAAGCCGATCTGTTCCAGCGGGATATTGTCCGCACTACCGAGCGTCATCTTCAAAAGCAGGCCTGTCTCTCCATCTACCCACACCCTGTAGCGATAGCGATAGGCATCCTTCGGCGCCAGTTCAATGATATAAGCTGCCCTGCCAGCAACATTATCGCTTCCTACCTGTGTTGCATTGTAACTAGATTTCAGCAAGGTCATATCGGCGGGCAACATGGCAGGAAATAGATTCTGACCACGCCTTCTCTCGACCAGCACTTTTTGCTGATATGGATGAAAGATGACCACATTATCACCCTGACTATACACTTCTCGCGGGTTACTACCATCCATCACCAGATTACGCGTCATCTCCTGCCCACCCGTATTCATATGGGTAATCTGGATCGAGCGCAACTGACCGCCATTCTGATATAAGAACACACCCTGGTAATTGAGTTGGCGTGCCGCACCGGCCGTTTTTTGCAAGAGCGCCCATGGATCATCCTGAGCCAGCGCATTTGCACTCAGGCAAACACTCAAGGCCAGAAAGAAATTACGCACCGCCACTTTCATTATTATTTGGATTCGCTGTAAGTTGCAGGCTGGATATAATAGGAGACGCCGCTAGATGCCGCAGCGTGGTGTGCCGCCAGATATTCGACTGGCACTTCCTGGGCGATCTGCACCGGTGCCATATCATCAGCCTGGAACTCCTGATTTTGCCAAACCATCACACCAACAAACATCACTGCCGCCACTGATGCGACCATAGACCACCGCCGCTGGAAGCCTCGCGCAGGCTTGTCTGCAGATGCATTGGAGCGACTTGCGCCAGGTGCCAAGATGGTTGGCTCAGACTCAATGGCCCCCATGATTCTGGTCGTCATGTCGTGATGCATGTGCACATCGCCGCGCATTGCATCGCCTATCAAATGATAATGTTGCCACGCTTGTTTAAGCTCGCCGCCGACACTGACGCCGGTCATTAGATGCTGCGCATCACTCAGCGCGATTTCACCATCCATAAATGCAGAAAGTTGATCCTTCATATTCATTTACCCCAAACGTTACCAGCGCTTATGCTCTGGCGTATCCAGCAACGGCCGCAGCCTTGCCGCAATTGTCTCACGAGCACGGAAAATCCGCGAGCGCACCGTACCGATTGGGCACTGCATCACGTTCGCGATCTCCTCGTAGCTCAGCCCTTCAAGCTCGCGTAGCGTAATTGCCACTCGCAACTCTTCTGGCAGGCTTTCTACCGTATCGTTCACCGTTTGTGCGATTTCTTTAGTCATCATCGCAGTTTCAGGTGTATCCAGAGTACGCATTTCATCGCCACCCTCAAAATTCTCTACGTCCTCGATCTCAACTTCCTGCAGCACCTGTGGCCTGCGCCCCATCGAAACCAGATAATTCTTGGCGGTGTTGATACCGATACGATACAACCAGGTATAGAAAGCGCTATCGCCGCGGAAACTTGGCAAGGCGCGGTACGCCTTGATGAAGCTCTCCTGCACCACATCTTCCACCTCGGACTGGTCACGTATCATCCTCGATAGCAAGCGGCCCAACTTGCGGTGATATTTTTCCACCAGCATGCCGAAAGCCCGCTTATCGCCCTGCTGGGCGCGCTCGACCAAAGCCTGGTCCAGTTCGCGGTTTGCCGTTGCCGAATCTGCCGTCACTGAAATACTGCTTTCTCTCGTTTTTGTAGTGGAACTTAAACTATTTCGCACATTATACGAGATTACAGAAGGCGCAACGAAATTCGGTCGCACCAGTTCTTCCAATTCTTTCCCCGTTGGTAACATATTTATCTCTCTCAACCTCGCTAAATCACTAGCTCAACCATAAAGACAAAGCTAAACTAGCGTAAGTTCCAATAAGGCAGGCACCTTTTATCACCCACGCAACTTATGACGAAGCAAACGTTCGATGTCCTGATTATCGGCAGCGGCCTGGCTGGCCTGACACTAGCTTTGCAGATTGCCGACCAGAAAAAAGTTTGCCTCGTCAGCAAACGCCAAGTCAACGACAGTGCCAGTAGCTGGGCACAAGGTGGCATCGCAGCCGTGCTCAATTCCGATGACTCCATTGAATCGCATATTCAGGATACCCTGGTTGCTGGTGCCGGATTATGCGACGCGGAAGTGACGCGCATGGTGGCCGAGCATGGCTGCGAGGCCGTGGAATGGCTGATCTCCCAAGGCGTGGGCTTCACCAAAGAAGCCGGGCATGACACCTTGCACCTGACGCGCGAAGGCGGCCACAGCCACCGCCGCATCGCCCATGTAGCCGATGCCACCGGCCAGGCTGTACAAAAGACGCTTAGCCAGCGGATTCGCGAGCACACCAACATCACGATACTGGAAAACCATATCGCGGTAGACCTGATCACCAGCGCGAAACTAAAGATGCCCGGCGCTAACCGCTGCCTGGGCGCCTATGTGCTGGATAACGACACCGGCAAAGTGAATACCATCGCGGCGCAACAAACCGTGCTGGCCACCGGCGGCGCGGGCAAAGTCTACCTGTACACCACCAATCCGGACGTCAGCACCGGCGATGGCCTCGCCATGGCCTGGCGCGCCGGCTGTCGCGTCGCGAACATGGAGTTCGTGCAGTTTCACCCGACCTGTTTATACCATCCGTACGCCAAATCGTTTTTAATTTCGGAAATCGTGCGCGGCGAAGGCGGCACCTTGCAATTACCCGATGGCTCCCGTTTCATGCTGGAGCACGACCCGCGCGCAGAGCTGGCGCCGCGTGATGTCGTTGCCCGCGCGATTGACTTCGAGATGAAAAAGCGCGGCCTGGATTGCGTCTATCTGGACATCACGCACAAACCGGCGGAATTCATCAAGGAGCATTTTCCTAACATCTACGCACGTTGTCTGGAGCTGGGCATCGACATCACCAAACAGCCGATTCCCGTCGTACCCGCCGCGCATTATTGCTGCGGCGGCGTGATGACAGACATGCACGGCTGCACGGACATCCCTAACCTGTATGCCATTGGCGAGACCGCCTGCACCGGTCTGCATGGCGCCAACCGACTGGCCAGCAACTCATTGCTGGAATGCCTGGTGTTTGGCCGTGCTGCCGCGCAGCATATCCTGCAAGCCGCGCCAGAAACACTTCCCAGCCTGCCGAATTGGGATGAAAGCCGCGTGACCGACGCCGACGAGGAAGTGCTCATCACCCACACCTGGAACGAACTGCGCCGCTTTATGTGGAACTACGTGGGCATTGTGCGCACCAACAAGCGCCTGAGCCGCGCACTGCACCGAATTCATATGCTGCGTGATGAAGTACACGAGTTTTACTGCAACTTCCGCGTCAGCAACGACCTCATCGAACTGCGTAACCTGCTGCAGGTAGCCGAGCTTATCGTCAATAGCGCCATCGAGCGCCACGAAAGCCGCGGCCTGCATTACAGCAAGGATTATCCCGACATGCTGCCGGAAGCCATCCCCACGGTACTGGAGCCGGGCGAAAGCTACAGCCTGCTGGATAGCGAGCATGGCCACCACTAAGTATTGATGAGGCTTGCAGGCGTATTGCTGCTATTCATCTCCCTTGGCGCACAAGCCGCCAGCATCGGCTATTTTTACGACGGGGATACCGTCAAGATCGAAGACAACGGCCAAGTGTTCAAGCTGCGCATCACTGACATAGACGCGCCGGAACGCAACCAAAGTTACGGCCAGAAATCACGCCGCGCATTGATGAAGCTCTGCCAAAACACCCGCATCAGTTACCAATTCATCGGCACGGACAAATATCAGCGCAGGCTGGGAAAACTTCAATGTAATCAAAAAGATGCCAGCTTGCATATGGTGCAGAACGGCCATGCATGGTTTGCCAACCGCTATTCGGCCGACCACACGCTGCTGCTGGCACAACAACAGGCGCAGCAAGCCAAACTGGGATTATGGCAGCTAGAAAACCCCATGCCGCCATGGAAATGGCGCAAAAACAACCGGCAAGCACATACAAAATAGATTAAAATTCCACTATTCACACCCCTTCAGATTAAGGAACTGCCATGCAAGTCGCCATGAACACCGTTGTCACCATGACCTATCAACTTTTCAACGCCAACGGCGACCTGCTGGAAGCTAGCCAGGATCCCGTTGCCTACCTGCACGGCGGCTATGATAATATCTTCCCGAAAGTGGAAGAAGCGATGCACGGCAAAAACGTGGGCGATAGCATCGAAGTAACGCTGGAACCAGCCGATGCGTTTGGTGACTACGACGAAGAACTGGTGCAAATCGAGCCGACCAGCGCATTCCCGACCAAAGACCTGAAAGTTGGCATGCAATTTGAAGGCGAAGATGAAAGTGGCGAAGTGATTCTGTATACCATCACTGAGATCGCCGACGGCAAAGTGGTCGTAGACGGCAATCACCCATGGGCTGGCGAGCGCCTGCTGTTCAAAGCCACCATCACCGCCGTACGTAGCGCGCATCAAGAAGAAATCAGCCATCAGCACGTGCATGGCGCGGGTGGGCACCATCACTAACTGCGCGAACATAAAAAATAATAATAATCAGTGAGTTATAAAAAATGTTTAGCAGTTGCTAAACATTTTGTTTATAATGCCGTCTATATTCAATGTAAGTTCAATTTCAATTTGGAGAGCATTATGTACCCAGCAGGTTGGTTTGGCTGGAAAACTCTAGCCAAGATTGGAGTACCAATTATTGTCACTTTTGCTATCGCTAAAGATCCTGAGACAAACCTCTATATCGGGAAGTCTGTCGGACTCAAAGGCGTATTCGCCGAAGCAGAGACGCTAGATGAATTAAGCAACCGTCTAAAATCCGCTTTTGAGGACATTATTGAATTGGAATTGTGTGATGGCGATATTGACGTTACAACAAGGTATGAAGAAAACGATAAACTAGCATTTGTATGAATTCTTTTTACCCCATCGTAAAAGCCGAGTTATTAAGACTCGGCTTTTTGCTACATAGACAAGGCAAAGGATCGCATGAAATCTATATCAAAGGTAAGAATAAAATTACTTTGCCTCACGGATTAAGAGCCAGGCCTCTAGCAAATGCGATTCTTAGACAAGCAGGCAGCGAGAAAAGAGTTTAAGTATAATAACTTCACTTAATTGACCTAATCGTCGATAAAATTATTTTGCAGCTTCATTGTCAAAACAGATGCTCTGTAAGCCAAGCTGGATGCGGATTCCAGGCCGATGGTTTCACCAATGAAAAAGGACGCAGTTGCGTCCTTTTCGTTTCAAGCCAGACTAGCCCTAACCGTAGTTCAACCCCATCACATCGCGCACCTCGCGCATGGTTTCGCGAGCAAGTTTACGGGCTTTTTCGCAACCTTCCGCCACAATGTTTTTCACCAAAGTCGGGTCTTCTGCATATTCTGCGGCGCGGTTCTGGATCGGGGTCAGTTCAGCAATCACACCGTCTATCACCGGTTGCTTGCATTCGATACAACCGATGCCGGCAGTTTTACAGCCATTTTGCACCCAATCCTTCACGTCATCGTTGCTATACACTTCGTGCAACTGCCATACCGGACATTTGGCCGGGTCGCCCGGGTCGGTGCGGCGGATGCGCGCCGGGTCGGTCGGCATGGTTTTGATCTTCTTGGTCACCACATCCAGCGGTTCGCGCAGCGAGATGGTGTTGTTGTAGGATTTGGACATCTTCTGCCCGTCCAGGCCGTACATCTTGCTGGCTGGGGTCAGTTTGTATTCCGGCTCGATCAGGATGATCTTGCCACCACCTTCCAGATAACCGAGCAGACGCTCTTTGTCACCCAAGCTGAGGTTCTGCTGTTCCTGAATCATGGCTCTGGCCGATTCCAGCGCCTCCTCATCACCACTTTCCTGATAGGCGGCACGCATTTCCTCATACAAGGCAGCGCGCTTGTTACCCAGTTTCTTGATGGCGGCTTCGGCCTTTTCCTCAAAGCCTTTTTCCTTACCGTAGATATGGTTGAAACGGCGGGCGATCTCGCGCGTCAGTTCGATATGCGGCACCTGATCCTCGCCCACGGGTACTTGCGTGGCTTTGTAGATCAGAATGTCGGCGCTTTGCAGTAAAGGGTAACCCAGAAAGCCGTAGGTAGACAGATCCTTGTTGGAGAGCTTTTCCTGCTGGTCCTTGTAGGTCGGCACACGTTCCAGCCAGCTCAGCGGCGTCATCATGCTCAACAGCGTATGCAGTTCGGCATGTTCCGGCACACGGCTCTGGATGAAGATGGTCGCACTGGCCGGGTCGATACCGGCGGCCAACCAATCGATGACCATATCCCAGACGCTTTCCTCGATGATCTCGGGCGTGTCGTAATGCGTGGTCAGTGCATGCCAATCGGCCACAAAGAACAGGCATTCACATTCGTGCTGCAATTTGAGCCAGTTTTTGAGTACGCCGTGATAGTGCCCCAAGTGCAACTGACCCGTTGGGCGCATGCCCGATAAAACGCGTTCGACCGCCATAAAACCCTTAAACGAAACCTAAAGTGCCATTATACAAAAAAGCGCACGATCATCATCTCGAAAAAGCGGATGATGGGCAAAACGACCATGCGACCAAACGGCGTCTGGGTAAGCAGGATGAAAAACCCGATAAGAATCCACAAACTGTATTGCTCCAGCCGCTGGAACTTGATGGCCAGATGCATCGGCAACAGGCTTACCATGATACGCCCGCCATCCAGCGGCGGGATAGGAATCAGGTTGATCACCATCAACACCACATTGATGGAAATGCCTACCTGACTGGTCAGCGCCAAAAACGCGCCAATATACGGCGGGAAATACCTGGAGAAGCTCCACAGAATCGCCCACATGATGGCCATTGCAAGGTTGGACATCGGCCCTGCGGCAGCCACCCACAGCATATCCTGCTTGGGATGGCGCAAATTGCGGAAGTTGACCGGCACAGGCTTGGCCCAGCCAAACAGGATGCCGCCCAGCATGATCGTCAGGGCGGGCAGGATAATCGTGCCAAACAGGTCGATATGCCGCAAGGGATTGAGGCTAATGCGCCCCATGCGCTCGGCCGTCATGTCGCCAAAATGGCGTGCAGCATAGCCATGCGCCGCCTCGTGTACGGTAATCGCCAGCAATATAGGCAATGCCGCAACGACAATTTTAAGTATGATGTTTTCCATAAATTTAAAATCCAAACGGCGCAGCACTCGCCGCACCTTGCCTGATAAGTTGTGGAGTTTCCTGCGTCAAGTCGATTACCGTGGTCATACCAATCGCGTGAATCTCCGAGTCTATGACCAAATCCACCTGGCGCTCCAAGCGCTCGCGTATATCCCAGGCTACATTAAGCGGCTCGTTATCGCCCGGAAGCTGCAACGTCATGCTTAAAATCGGCTCGCCCAGCGCTTCCAGCAGGGCCTGCACCACGGCATGATCCGGCACACGAATCCCGACCGCGCTGCGCTTGGGATGCTGCAAGCGGCGCGGCACCTCGCGCGAGGCATTGAGGATAAATGTATAAGCCCCTGGCGTATTCGCTTTCAACAAACGAAAAATGGTGTTATCCACTTTGGCATACGTTGCCAGTTCGCTCAAATTGCGGCACACCAGCGTAAACAAATGATCATCGCCCAAACCGCGGATCTGCCGAATCCTGTCTTGCGCGTCCTTGAATTCCATCATGCACCCAAGCGCATAGCTGGAATCGGTCGGGTATGCCACCACGCCGCCATTGCGAAAGATTTCCGCCGCCTGATGAATTAGGCGCGGCTGCGGGTTTTCGGCATGGATAGAGAAATACTGCGCCATATGGGTTTAAACTAGCTAAGCAGTTTCGCTTCCGGCCAATCCTGCCATACAGGGATACAGCCATGCGGTAAATCCGGCAGGTAACCCATCTCCATGTAGCTACGCCCCACGCCGTGGTAATCCGAGCCTTGCGAGGCTTTCAAGTCAAAGCGATGGGCGATTTTGGCAAACTGCTGGAACTGCGGCGGCGTATGGCTGCCGGTGACCACCTCGATAGCTACGCCACCGTAGCTTCTGAACTCGTGCATCAGCAAATGCATGTTGATCATGCCCAGATCATAACGCCCCGGGTGCGCCACTACAGCCACGCCGCCCGCGCCGGTAATCAGTCCCACGGCTTGCTCCAGGCTCATCCACTGGAAATCCACAAACCCGGGTTTGCCCTTGACCAGAAACTTTTTGAATACGGTGCGCACATCTCTGGCGTGGCCTTGCTGCACCAGCCACTCGGCAAAGTGGCTACGCGTCAGAATGGCACTGCCCGCAATCTGCTTTGCGCCTTGATAAGCGCCCACGATGCCAGATTTTTCCAGCCCTTGCGCCATTTCCAGCGCGCGCATCTCCCTGCCCTGCCGCACGCTCGCAAGCGCATCCTTCAGGGCAGCATTCTCCTCGTCAAATTTCAGGCCGACGATGTGCAAAGTGCGCTTTTTCCAAGTAACGGAAATTTCCACACCATTGATGAAGGCGATGTCATGCTGCGCGGCAGCCTGCCGGGCCAGCGACAAGCCGCCAATGTCGTCATGGTCCGTCAGCCCCAGCACCCGCACACCGCGCGAAGCCGCATGCGCCACCAGCGCGTCGGGCGCAAGCACCCCATCGGAAACATTGGAGTGGCAATGTAAGTCTATTTCAGCTGGCACGGGATAACGTCATCAATCGCTTTGCAAACAATCCTAAATCATAGCAAAATAGCCATTTCACCGATAGCGCAAAGGAATATCTTTGAAAGTCTTTTTTGATTTACTGCCTGTGATCCTGTTTTTTGTGGGCTTCAAGTTCTATGGCATTTTCGCCGCTACGGCTATCGCTATCGCCACCACGCTCGCCATGATCATATACAGCAAACTGCGCCACAATACCGTAGAGAAGATGTTACTGGTGAATGGCGCCATCATTACCGTACTGGGCGGCATTACGCTATTGCTGCACGACAAGACCTACATTATGTGGAAACCCACTGTGCTGTACTGGATACTAGCAGGGGTATTGATCGTGTCAGAAATGGCATTTGGCAAAAACCTGATCCGCAAGATGCTGGAAAAGGCGCTACAGCCACCGGAACCTATCTGGCGCAAACTCAATATCGCCTGGGCATTGTTTTTTATCGTGCTAGGGGTCGTCAACCTCTATGTAGCCTTTCATTACAGCGAGGACACCTGGGTCAATTTTAAGCTATTCGGCACCACCGGGCTGATTTTCGCATTTGCGATTGCCCAGACCTTGCTACTGAAAAATCACCTGGTAGAAACCGACCAGACTGACAATTAAACAATCGGAGAAACCACATGTGGTACGCCATCATGGCAGAAGACACCCCAGGCAGCCTGGAGAAGCGCCTGGCAAACCGCCCCGCGCACCTGGCGCGACTGCAGGCTTTACAAGCCGAAGGACGTCTGTTGCTAGCGGGCCCTTTCCCAGCCATTGATAGCGCAGATCCGGGGCCTGCGGGCTTTAGCGGCAGCCTGATTGTGGCGGAATTCGACCATCTGGAAGCCGCACAAGCTTGGGCGGATGCCGACCCGTTTGTCGCAGCAGACGTTTATGACAACGTGACCGTGAAACCTTTTCGCAAAACCCTGCCCTAAGATTGATGATTTTGTCTGACACGATACGCCAGCGTTTGCATGTACTGGAACCGCAGCAACTTGAAATACTCGACGATAGCGCCTTGCATACCGGGCACGCGGGTAACCGGGGCGGTGGGCATTACACAATCAAGATAACAAGCTTGCATTTTTCCAAAAAATCGCCCATTATGCGACATCGTTTAATTTATCAAGCACTTAGCGATTTAATTCCCAATCAAATTCACGCGCTTAGCATTGTTGCAATTGCGCCGGATGACCCCAAATAAAACCGACTGCATTTCCATTCAAAAGGATTTTTACGAAAATGAATAAAGCTATTATTTCCCTGTTCACCTTAGGCGTGTTGTCTTTTGCCACCGGCGCATTTGCGGCTGACGCCCCTGCCACTGTCAACGGCAAACCCATCAAGCAGATTTGGATGGATTACATCACCAAAGACGCCATTGCGCGCGGCCAAAAAGCCGGCGACCCACTGAAGAACGCTGTCCTGAACGAGCTGTTAGGTGCAGAACTGGCCGTGCAAGAGGCGCAACGCCTGGGCATGGACAAAACCCCGGATTACATTGTCAGCAGCGAACTTTCCAACCGCAAGATTCTGGTTAATATGTTCCTGCAAGACCAGATGAAGAAAAACCCAATCACCGACGCCGACATCAAATCCGCTTACGAACAATACAAAAAAGAGCTTGGCGATAAAGAGTTCAACGCCAAGCACATCCTGGTGAAAACCGAGGCCGAAGCCAAGGACATCATCGCGCAGTTGGGTAAAAGCGGCGACTTTGCAAAATTGGCTAAAGAAAAATCCATGGATCCAGGCTCCAAAGAAAAAGGTGGTGATTTAGGCTGGTTCTCCCCCGCTGGCATGGTAAAACCTTTCAGCGATGCTGTTACGGGCATGAAGAAAGGCGAGGTTTCTAGCACGCCGGTACAAACCCAGTTCGGCTGGCACGTCATCAAACTGGTGGACTCCCGTGCGACACAGGTGCCTCCATACGACAAGGTGAAAGACGGCCTGGAGCGCACCTTACAGCAGCGTAAACTGGAAAAGATCATGCTGGACTTGAAAGCCAAGGCAAAAATCGAAGTTCCCGGCATGACCGCCAAATAAGCATGTTATAAGTTTAAAAAAGCTTGCTGCGGCAAGCTTTTTTTATTGCATCGCCTGCAAAAAAATTACATGCGCGTCGAAATATTTATGCCATAATAAGAACCATTCTTATTCTCACTCAACTTTGACATGATTCGTGTCTTGAACCAACTCCGGCCCGGCGACAGCGCCATTATTGGTACTATCCATGCAGAACAACATCTGCATCAGCGCTTGCTTGCGCTTGGTTTTCGTGCTGGAAAAAAAATAGAAATCATCCGCCGCGCCAACTTTCGTGGCCCGCTACAGGTGCGCATTGGCGCAACAGATGTTATCCTGCGCGAATCCGAAGCCAATTTGATCCAGATTCAGTAACTAGAAACCTCTGATTAAATCCTTATGAAGCGGCTAGCGTTGCTAGGTATGCCCAATACGGGCAAATCCACCCTGTTCAACCGCCTGAGCGGCGCCTCAGCGCGTGTCGGCAACTGGCCCGGCATCACCGTAGATTTAATGAGCGCGAAGATCCTCGCAGGCGGGCATATCGCGGAACTGATTGATTTGCCAGGCATTTATGACTTGCACGGCTTCTCCGACGACGAACAAGTGGTGCGCCACTTCCTGAGCAGCAACCTGGTTGATTTGGCCATTGTGGTGCTCAATACTTCACAGATCGACCGCCAACTCTCACTGGCGCTGCAGATTCGCAATCTTGGCATCCCCGCCCTGGTGCTGCTGAACATGCAGGACGAAGCAAAACGTGCAGGCATCACGTTAGACACCGTCAGGATGTCGCAGGAACTAGGGTTGCCGGTACTCAACATCAGCGCAAAATA
>OEOF01000086.1_pt1 | contig 15519 bp, 10 predicted proteins | sample 1539701 | NCBI WGS metagenome assembly OEOF01 (sample SAMEA3611561, study PRJEB23397) | activated sludge metagenome | biome: Urban; feature: Wastewater Treatment Plant; material: Activated Sludge | place: Slovenia | collected 2012-09-24 | reverse complement strand
GCGCCTTCCAGCGGCCGAAATAGTCGAGGCTCGACCACGACGCCACCGGCCAGCAATCGTTCAACTGCCAGTAGAGTGTGCCCGCCACCCGGTCGCGGGCGCGCCGCCAATGCTCCACGCCATAGCGGATGCCCTCGGCCTGGAGCACCATGCTCAGGTAAACCAGCGACGGGAAATCCTGGGGCAGCCGGAAGGTATCGAGCATCTGGCCGACCATCAGGCTGTTGCCGCTGGCGTTCTTCTGGTGCTGCTCCATGACGTAGGAGGTCATGTTCCAGTCGTCTTCGGCGGCATAGGCGCGGATGGTGGCTAACGGCGGCAACGCCTGGAAGCCGAACTCGCTCATAAAGCGCGGGTATTGGGCGCGGTAGGCGGTGAAGGGCTGGCGGCCGTGCCACACGTCCCAATAATGGGCGTCGCCCTGTCGTTGGCCGTTGGGAGCCTCAAACGGCGTGTCCGACGAGGGCGAACTGGGCCAATAGGTGGTGTCGGGGTCGGCGGCGGCGCACCAGGCGGGCAGAGTGTGGTGGAAGAAGCGGTCGTAAGCCACCTTCAGGTCGTCGAGTTCCCGCTGCTTCGGCCAGGCCCAATCGACCCAACCCCACTCCATCTCGTTGTTGCCGCACCAGAGGGCCAGACTGGCCCGGTGGCGCAGGCGGCGCACGTTCTCTTCGACCTCGACGTGGACGTTGTCCAGGAAAGCGGCATCGTCCAGCGGGTAGACGCTGCACGAGAAGATGAAATCCTGCCAGACGAGGATGCCGTAGCGGTCGCACAAGTCGTAGAAGCGCTCTTCTTCGTAGAAGCCGCCGCCCCAGACGCGCAGCATATTCTGATGCGTCTCGGCCGCGCCGCGAATGAGCGTCTCCAGATATTCGTCGGTGATGCGCGTCGGGAAGGAGTCGGCCGGGATCCAGTTCGATCCCTTGGCGAAGATGGGCACGCCGTTGACCACGAACTCGAAGGAGCGCCCCCATTCATCCTCTTCCTGGCGCAATTCCAGCGTGCGCAGGCCCAGCCGGTAATCGCGCCGCTCGATCTCGATGTCGCCGCGCTGCAACGTGACGATGGCCTCGTACAGCGGCTGCTCGCCGTAGCCGTTGGGCCACCACAGTTGTGGCCGGAGCACGGGCAGGTGCAGCGTGGTCGTCTCGTCGTCAACGACCGTTTCGGCCGCGAACGATTGGCCGTCCGGGGTGATCAGTTGCAGCCGGGCCGTCAGACCTCCGACCGCGTCCGGCATCACGCTGACCGTGGCCGTCACATCGACCTCGCCGTCGTGGTGGCTCTGGCGCAGATGGACGTCGGTCAGGCGGGCCTGGTCGCCCCCTTCCAGGCGGATATCCTGCCAAATGCCGATGGGCGGCAGTTGCGGCCCCCAATCCCAGCCGAACTGGCAGGGGGCCTTGCGCAGATGCGGCCCGCCGGGGATGGCCTGCGACACGCCGGGCATGGCCCGCGTCGCCTGCTGCTCGGCGGCATAGCGCACCGGCGAAGCGAAGGCGATCAGCAGTTCGTTCTCCCCGGCGTGCAGCAGCTCTTTCACGTCCCAACGGTATTGGCGGAACATATTATCGGCCCGGCCCAGGGCGCGGCCGTTCAGGCTGACCGTCGCCAGTGTGTCCAGCCCGTCGCCGACCAACTCGACCCACGATTGCGCCGGCAAGCCGGCGTCCACGGTGAAGCGGCGGCGGAACTCCCAATCGGCCTCGGCCACCCACTGGACGCGCCGTTCATTGTCGCCCACAAACGGGTCGGGGATGCGGCCCAGGGCCAGCAAATCGGTATGGACGCCGCCGGGCACGGTGGCCGGCAGCCATTCATCCGTTTCCGCCTGACGAAACTGCCAGGCGCCGCTTAACGATTGCGTCTTCATCAAGCCATTACCTCTCGTCTTGCCGCTTCTCGCCAGACGGCTTGCAGGGGTCGATAATCCAGCAGGATGATGCCTTCTTCGGCGATCACGTCCCTGGCCTGTTGCGAGACCAGAAAGTCGAAATCCGACTGGCGCATGTGATGACCTTCCGTTTCTATCGCCAGCAGTTCAGGATAATTGAAGCCGGGATGGATGGCCCACTCACTCAGGCCCGGCGGCAGCGCGCGCAGGAGTTCCACGTAATGGGCCTGTTTGCCGGTCAGGTCGAGTTGGTAGCTGTCCAGAAAGCCGCTGTCATTGGCGGGCAAACCCAGGCTGCGCGCCCTGGCGATATGGGACGGTACGACCACCCGCATCGCCAGCCCATATTCTCGCGCCAATCCCAGCATCACCTCGGAAACGGCGTCCCAGCCATCGAGACGCAGGGCGTGCCAATCGAGGTGGGTCGGCCGCAGCCCGAAGGCCAGCACCGCTTCGATCTGTGCCCGGAACTCCAGCTCCAGTTGGCCCAAATCGACCTGGGCCAGGAAATGGCGCATCTGGTCAAATTTGTAGAAGGTGCCATCCTCGCGGATCAGGGCCGGCACTTTCTCGCGGGGTGTCACCGGCCCCCAGCGGTAATCAGCCCAATCGGAGATAGCGGTCAGATGCACGCCGAAGGGGATTTCGGGATGAGCGGCCAGCAAGCGCATGGCCTGCAAGCCCCAGGGGCAGGGAACCATCACGGTTGCCGAGCGGAGCACCCCCGCCGGGAAGGCGCGCATGACGGCCTCATTCACCGCCTGGCACATACCGAAATCGTCGGCGTTGACGATCAACAGCCGCGCGTCGGCCGGGTAGCCGAGCAGCTCGTTCGTGGAGCTAGGCGACCTGTCCATTCCCATTCTCCACCCGCGGCGTCATCGCCAGCCGGTACAGGATGAACAGCGTCAGGAACAACAGTGACAGGACGACCGGCACGACCTCCAGCGAAAAGCGGCGGGCCAGCACACCGATCAGCGTGGGAATGAGGGAGGCCCCCAGGCCGGTCACGGCCATCTGCATGCCGATGGTGTTGGCGGCGTAGTGGGCGCCAACCCGTTGGCTGGTGCCGGAGATGAGGGCCGGGAAGACGGGGGCGATGGCAAAGCCCACCAGCGTCACCGCCACCAGATTCGCCAGTGGGAACGGGTTCAGCCACAGCAAGAGCGCGCCGAGCAGCGCAAAGCCCAGGCTGGCCTGAACCAGCAGATCGACCCCCAGCCGTTTGGCGTATAGCCCGGCCAGGATGCGGCCGATGGTGAAGGTGGCCCAATAGCTGCCGGTCAGCAAGCCGGCCACCCGCGGGGCCACGCCGCGCGCCTCGGTCAGCAGGCTAAAGGCCCACAGCCCCAGCGAGGTCTCGGCCCCCACGTAGAGGAAGAACAGGGCCACGCTCAGCCACACCCGCGGCCGGCGTATCGTCTCGGCCAGGGGGGGTTTATAGTCCGTGAGGCGCTTTTCGCGGGGGCCGTCGGTCTGTTCTTCATGTCCGTCGCGCCACCAGGAGAGGGTGAGGACAAAGGCCAGGGCCATGACCAGTTGGAAGCCGGCCACGATGCGATAGCCCAGCCGCCAGGAATCGTAAGTCGTGAGCGCCGTGGTGATGATGATGGGGCCAATGGTGATGCCGATGCCGTAGCTGGCATGGAGCCATTGCACCAGTCCTTCGCTGAAATGGGCCGCGGCGTAGGTGTTGAGGCCGGCGTCGATGGCCCCCGCGCCCAGCCCGGCCACCACGCCCAGCGCGACCATCATCCACCATTGCGGCACCAGGGTGTAGCCAATGAGCGCGGTGCCGGTGAGGGCGCAACTGATCGCCAACAGCTTGCCCACGCCCAGCCGGGCCACCAGCGCGCCGCTCAGGAAGCTGGAGGTCATATAGCCCGTCACCGCGGCGACCAGCAACATGCCCACCGCGTCGAGCGGCACGCCAAAGTCCAGCCGCATGGTCGGCCAGGCGATGCCCAGCAGGCCGTCGGGCATGCCCAGGGCAATGAAGGCGGCATAGGCCAGGAGCACCGGGCCGAGCCGGGTCAGTGTCTTCGTACGAGTCGATACGTCCAAGGTAATACTCTGTTCGCTAGGTGATGAAACGTTGAGGCCGGCCCCTTATACGGTGGACAGGTCCCACTCTTCACGGATTTTCGGCACGTCGCTGATGAGGCGCTTGGTATAGGCCTCTTTCGGAGCCAAAATCACCTCATCGGCCGTGCCGCTTTCCACGATCCGGCCCCGCTCCATGATGTAGACGGCGTCGGAAACGTAGAACGCCAGGCCGATGTCGTGGGTGATGAAGATGGGCGTCATGCCGATCTCGTTGCGCAAGTCCAGCAGTGCGTCCAGGATGGTCGAGCGGGAGCAGGCGTCGATCATGGAGGTCGGCTCGTCGGCCAGCAAAATCTTGGGCTTCAGCAGGAAGATGCGGGCGATCATCAGACGTTGCTGCTGGCCGCCGGAAAGCTCGAAGGGGTATTTGTTGGTCAATTCCTCGTACTTCAGGTTGACGAAGCGGCACGCCTCGGTCATCAATTCCGTCTTCTCGTCGCGGGACAGGTGGCCGCCGCCGCGCATACGGATGCAATCGAGCAACACGGTGTCGATCTTGTTGAAGGTGTTGTAGGACGAAAACGGGTCCTGGAAGATGGCCTGGATGCTCTTCCAATATTCCTTCTTCTTGCGGTGGGAGCTGATGTCGCGCTTCTGCCCCTGGAAGTAGATGTCGCCGGAGGTGGGGTTGATCAGCCCCAGCAGCATCTTGGCCAGGGTCGTCTTGCCGCTGCCCGATTCGCCGACGATGGAGATGACCTCGCCTTCGTGGAAGGTGAAATCGACGTTATCGACGGCCACGGTCTTGTTGCGGCCCAGGCCGAAGACTTTGGAAACGCCTTTACCGCTCAGACATGGTTTCTTATCACCGTTCATGGCGTGCATATACCTCCCGGGCATGCGCCTCGCTCAACTCTTCTTTGGACAGGATGCACCGATAGGCGCGGCCGCCGCCCACGTCGCGCAGCGGGATCTCCGACATGCGGCAGGCGGGCATGACGTATTTACAGCGTTCGGCAAAGCGACAACCGGACGGCGGGTTCTTCAGGTTGGGCGGCACGCCGGGGATGGCCGTCAGCTTCACCTCGCGCAGCCCCTTCTCCGGCACCATGATCGATCCCATGAGGCCCTGCGAGTAGGGATGCAACGGAGTCAGCACGACTTCGTGCGCGCTGGCCTTCTCCACGATTTGCCCGGCGTACATGACCATGATGTCGTCAACCACGTTATAGAGCAGCGGCAACTCGTGGGTGATGAAGATCATCGATTTGATGTAGCCGCCGTTCATCAGGCTACGCAGCATCTTGATGACCATCTTCTGCGAGGTCACGTCGAGGGCCGACGAGGGTTCGTCGGCGATGAGCACCTGGGGCGAGAGGATGACCGAGATGGCGATGACCGTGCGCTGCTTCATGCCGCCCGACAGCTCGACGGCGTACTTTTGCAGCACGTCGGCCGACAGGCCCAACGACTCGAACAGGCCGCGGGCCAGCTCGTAGATCTCCTGCTTGGTGGTCTCCGGCTGGTGGGCCTGAATCACGTCCTCGATGAAGTGGATGACCTTTTGCGTGGGATTCAGCGCGTTCATCGCCGCCTGGGGGATGTAGGCGATCTCGTTGCCCAGAACTTTTTTGCGCACGTCGTCGGGATCCATGCCGGTGATGACCCGGCCGTCGATGCTGATCTCGCCGCTGGTATAGTGGAGCGGCGGGAAGTAGTAGCCCATCAGACTGAGGGCCAGCGTGGACTTGCCGCAGCCCGATTCGCCGGCGATACCCACCGATTTCCCCTCGGCCACCTGCATCGAGACGTGGTCAACGGCATAGATATCTTCGCCGTAGCGGGTGATGTATTTGGTGGTCAGATCCTTAACGTCCAGGATAACCTTTTCCATAGTAGCCACCTAGTCCCTTAGGGCCGGATTAAAGACGTGGGTCAGGCCGGTATTCATCAGATTGAGCGAGAAAGCGATCAGCGTGATGACGAGTATGACCGGAATATAGGCCCACCATTTGCCCAGGATGTGGGCCTGATAGATCAAGGCCCAGTTCACCATCAGGCCCAGCGTCGGCACGTCGGTCGTGCGCGGCCCCAGCCCCAGAATCGACAATTGAGCTTCGGCCAGAATGCCGGAGGAGATTTGCAGGATCAGGGCCATGACGACGTAGGAGGCGATGTAGGGCAGAATGTCGCGGGCGATGATGTGGGTGATAGAGTGGCCCGACAGCTTCGACAGGTTGACGTGATCCCGGTTGCGCAACGAAATCACCTGGGCGCGCACGGCGCGCGTCGTCCAGACCCACGACGTGAAGCCGATGACCACGGCGATGGCGAACGCGCCGCGCTGCTCCTGGCCGATGCTGAACGAAATCAGGATCAGTAGCACGATACTGGGGATGACCGTGAACAGGTTGGTGATGAACACGATCACGTCGTCGACCAGGCCGCCCATGTAGCCCGACACCAGCCCCAGCACCAACCCGATAGCCGTGGCGATGATGCCGGCCACAAAACCGATGCGCAGCGAGACGCCGGTGGCCGCCACCAGTTCGGTCAGCACGTCGCGGCCGAAATTGTCGGTGCCCAAGGGCAACACGCGCACGTTCGCCACCTGGCCGACGTTGACATAATCGGTCTGGGCGATTTGGCCCGCCTCTTCCAGCGCGCCGGTTTCGGGGTTAGACACGCCGATGGTCACGCCGTCGGTCGATAGCAAGCCCTTGAGCGAGGTATTGAGGCGGATGAAATAGTTGCGGTCGGCGTTGGTCATGCCCGGAACGTTGACGGTGGAGTCATAATTGTTGACCCACAATTCCAGCAGCGCGGCCGTGTCCTCCATGACGATCTCGTCCTCGGCGATGCCGGCCGCCACCAGCCACTCCTTCATCGCCAGCCGGTCGTCGTCGTCCAGCTTGCTGGCAATGCGCTTGGCGGCGGCGTTGTCCAGATGGAGGGTGTAATGTTGCCCGCCGATGCTGTCATAGACGTTGACGTAGATGCCGGGTTCAAAGAACGTGCCCTGACCGATGATCTCCAGCGGCGGAGTGGGGAAGACGATCGGGTAAAGGATCACGATCAGCAGGATGCTCATGAAGATGATAAACCCGGTGACGAATTTTCCCGAGCGAAAGACCTGGCGGAGGGTGTGTTTCATAACAGCCTATCTCCTTAATCGGCCTGGGCGGCCTTAATGCGCGGGTCGATGATGCCATAGACCATCTCGATGAGAAAAGTGGTGAGCAAAACCATGATGGTGATCATCAACGTGGTGGCCGAGATGAGCGGGTAGTCCTGGCCCAAGACGGCGGTCAGGATGGTGGAGCCGAGGCCCGGATAGCTGAAGATGACTTCGGCCACCAGCGCGCCGCCGATCATCGTGCCGAGGGACAGGGCCAGACCGGTGATCTGGGGCAGCATGGCGTTGCGAAAGACGTAGCGCACGATCTTGTCGTCCTTGATGCCCATGAAGCGGCTGTACTTCACGTAATCGGCGTTCAGTTCATAGATCGCCATGGAGCGCATGCCGATGGCCTGGCCGCCGATGGTGATGAGCACCAGCGACCAGAACGGCAACTGGTAGTGGACGATGACCGACCAGATAAAGCTCCAGCTCAAATTGGGGATCAGGTCAAAGCCATAGCCGCCCGACGTGGGGAACCATTGCAGGTTGACGGCGAAGATGACCAACAGGATGACGGCCATGCCGAAGGCCGGAATACTGCTGGCAAACAGGCTGGCCGGCAAGAAAACCTTGTCGAAGGCCCCCTTGCGGTAGGCGGCCAGCGCGCCCAGCATGTTGCCGATGAGCCAGCCGACGAGAATCGCCGGCAGTTGCAGGGCGATTGTCCACGGCAGGGAGGAACGCAGCACGTCGGCCACCGTGCGCGGGTATTGGCTGAATGAAAACCCAAAATCGCCCCGGAACACATTCTTGACGTACAGGAAGAATTGCTCGTGGATGGGCAGATTGGTGCCGAACAGTTCGGTGTACTGCTCGTAGATGGCCTGGACGCCGGCGGTATTGCTCATGCCCTGAGCCATGCGGGCGACGATGGCCGCCACCGGATCGCCGGGCATCAGGCGTGGCAGGATGAAGTTGAGGACGAAGGCCACGACCAGCGTGATGAAGAACCAGATCAGTTTTTTACCGAAGTAATTGCGATACCCTTTCAACCTCGCACCTCCTCATCAACCAGGCGCTAACCATCGCGATAGCTTATCGGTCGGATTTGGATTTCAAGCTCCACAGCCACGCCTCTAGCGAGCGCGAATCAACTCTCATGCGGTTACAAAAACAGCCATGCCCCATGACGGGGCATGGCTGTTTTGTCTAGCTTAGGGTCTAGGGATTGACCAGCTCCAGGTTATAGAGGCCGGCGATACCCCAACCATCGGTCAGGTTGAGCGGCGGGACGGGCGGCTCGGTGCCGTCGCCCTCGTGGGGGAAGTTCGTCCACACGCTCTCGTTCACAGTGTGGAACGATTGCGGGCGGTACATGAGCGTGAAGGAGGGAACCTCGGTCAGGTACAGGCGTACCAGCTCGGTATACGTCTCGTTCAACACCTCTGGATCCGTCTCGGCGGGGATGGAGGCGATCAGAGCATCGGCCTCGGGATTCGAGTACTGGCCCCAGTTGCCATTCCAGTTGCTGGCCATACCGATGAACTCGGACGACAGCAGCTTGCGGATACGGCCCCACGGTTGCGTCGGGCCGGCGCCGTCGCTCCACATCATGAAGATGTCATAGCCTTCGGGCAGCGGGGCGTCGGACTTGGTGACGACGGTCTGATAGACCGACCACTCGGGGAAGTTGGTCGTGATTTCGATGCCGATCTCGGCCCCGGCGGCGGCGACCACTTCGATGGCGGCTTGCCAGTCGGACCAGCCGTTGGGGCAGGTGGCGACGTAGCTCAGCTTCTCACCGTTGTATTCGCGCCAGCCGTCGCCATCGGTATCGACGATCCCGGCCTCATCGAGCAGGGCGATGGCGCCCTCGATGTCGTTGCCGGCCCATTGCAGGTCGGCCACGGCGTCGTGATCAAACGTGGCCTGCTCGCCCGCGGTCGGGTTCATCAGCGAACGCGGCACCTGGTCGAAGGTGGCCGACTGGTTGGTCATGGCGTTGGCGATGATCGTCGGGTAATCGACGGCCATGGCGATGGCCTTGCGCACGGCTACCTGATCCAGACCGGGGCTTTCCAGATTGTAGAAAGCGGTCGGCAGGCTGGCGCCGATGCCATAGGGCGCTTCGGGCAGGTAGGTGGAGATGGGCAGGTCATCTTCCAGCCAGAAAGCCTGGACGTTGGAGTTGAACTGCTGACTCACGTCCACTTCACCGGCTTGCAGGGCGGTGGTGCCGGCGGCGTTGTCCTTGAAGATCGTGTGCGCCAGATACTTGGGCACGGGCAGCTTGCCCCACATGGAGGCGTCCTGGCCCCAGTAGTTATCGTCGCGCACGTAGACGACCTTGCTGTCATCGGCGAAGTACTTGCCGTAGGGGCCGCTGTAGACCACATCTTCGGCCGGGTCGGCCAACAGGGCGACGGGATCGCCGCCGACGCGCTCGAGGAGCGTCTCGGTCCACGCCTGCTGAATGACGTAGTTGCTGCTCAGATAGGCGGCGACCAGCAGCGGGTTGACCGCCTGGCCTGCATCGTTCAACTTGGCCTTGACGAGGACGGTCTGGGCATCGACAGCTTCGATCGTGTCGATGAAGTCCATGTTGGCGGCGCCGGTGGGGGTGTTGTATTCGACGTGGGTGGCCCAGGTGAAGGCCACGTCTTCGGCGGTCACCGGCGTGCCGTCGCTCCAATGGGCGGCGGACTTGATCTTGAAGGTGATCTCGGTGCGCGCCTCGTTCCACTCAAACGGGCCGTCGGCCAGCAACGGGTACATCTGGCCGTCGAGCATGTTGTAGAGGTAGGGGGTCTCGAACATGATCACGCGGGCATTGTCCTGCTGGGCAATGGCCATGGCGTTGTTGTTGCTGTTGGAATACGGGTTCCAACCGACGACCGAACCCCACTGCTGACCGTTGGAGTACAGCGTCTCATTGCGCGGCAGTTCGTTCGGGTCGGCCACTGCTTCCTCGGCCGGCGCTTCGGCGGTCGGTTCGGGGGCCGGTTCCTCGGTCGGCGCGGGCGCCGGCTCCTCGGTCGGCGCGGCCTCTTCCTCTACGGGCGCGGCCTCTTCCTCCACCGGGGCGGCTTCTTCTTCCACCACGGCTTCGGTCGGCTCTACTTGTTCGGCCGGCGCGGTCGGGCTACAGGCCGCCAGCGCCAGGCTGAACACCAGCAGTAAGCCCAGAACGATGGAAAGCAAACTGATCTTGTGCTTCATTATATACCTCTCCTCACATAGGGATTAATTCTTGCCGCCGGCTATGACAAAAGAGGCTCCCCTCCGTAACAGCCCGCGGCAATGTTCTGATTGGTTTTTCGATTGCCCGGCAGCAGCAGACAATCACTTCCATCTAATGATAAAAAGTAACGAAAAACGGCGGCTTTGTATATATTGTTTTTGGCTGATTTCCACAAAACGACCGGGCTACCAATGAGAGATAGGTGATAAGTGATATACCGGATCCATGGAAAAGTTACCCAAATTTGGGGCACTCGTTGTATACTTGGGTAACTATTACTCCGATCGATGTCGGCCAACGGTGGGCCGCGTCGCTGCTAACATCACTGTCTATCGGGGGTAAGCAACGCAAGCGATGAAGCCTGTATTGAAAGAGGGCGTATTGTGGACGGGCGAGGCTCTGACGGCCGGCGCCCCGCCCCTTGTCCACGGCTCGGCCCATTGGCACGAGTGGCTCGGCCGCCATAACCAGTTCCAGTTCGAGGGGAGTGGCGGGCACTTCTCCGCGCGGCGCGAAAACCGCAAAGGCAGCGATTACTGGTACGCCTATCGCCGGCGCGCCGGCATTCTCCATAAGGCGTATCTGGGCCGGGCGACCGACATGACGCTGGAACGGCTGGAAGAGGTGGCTGCCAATCTGGCCGGCCGCACCGTTCTGGCCCAGCTATCCCTCGGCGGCGACGCGCCGGGCCAACTGGCCGCCGAAACCTGGAGCACCCACACCTCCTTCTTTATCCAGGCGAAATTCAGACCGCCCGTGTTGCCGCCCACCCTGGTGACGCGCCCGCGCCTGACGGGCAACCTCAATGCCCCGGTGACGTTCGTCTCCGCGCCCGGCGGCTTCGGCAAGAGCACCCTGTTGAACGCCTGGCGGCAGGAGCGCGCCGGAATGCCCGTGGCCTGGGCGGCGCTCGATAGCGATGATGACCAACTGCTGCGCTTCTGGTCGACGGTCATCACCGCCCTGCAAACGGTGCAGCCCGGCCTGGGGCAGATGTTGATGCCCTTCCTGCAGCGCGCCTCGGCCATCACGCCGGCCGAAATCGTGAGCCGCCTGACGGATGAGCTGGTCTGTGAGGACGGCCACGCTTTCTGCCTGGCCTTAGTCCTGGATGATTTTCACCACATCAGGCAGGCCGACGTGCACGATTCGGTGCAGATTTTCCTGGAACACCTGCCGCCGACGTTGCAGCTGATCATCGCCGGGCGAACGCGACCGCCGTTGGCCCTGGGCCGTTTGCGGGCCATGGGGCTGGTGACGGAGCTGGAACTGGATGATTTGCGCTTCACCCTGCCAGAGGGGATCGCCTTCTTGCAGCAGAATATTAGCGGTGAGCCGTTGGCCTATGGCGACATGGAAGCCCTGGTGAAGCGCACCGGCGGCTGGGTGGTCGGCCTCAAGCTGGCCGTCCTGGCGCTGAACAAGCAGCAAGACCGGCGTCACGTCCTCGATTCGTTCAGTGGCGCCCACATCTTCCTGCGCGATTACTTCATGGAGACGGCCCTGCGCCAGCGGTCGGAGGGGCTGCAGACGTTCCTGTTGAAGACGTCGATTCTCAAGCAAATGGCCGGCGGCCTGTGCGATGCCGTGACCGGGCGCAGCGACGGGGAAGAGATGCTGGCCCGTCTGTGGCAGGAAAACCTGTTCATCACCCGCACCGAAGACCGGAAGTGGTTCCGCTATCACGATCTCTTCGCCGAAATGTTGCGCAATCAAATCCAGCGCGAATTGCCGGACGAGATCGCCACGCTCCACCGGCGGGCGGCGGCCTGGTACGTGGCCCAGAATATGTCGGCCGACGCGGTGCATCACCTGTTGTTCATCAAGGATTGGGAAACGGCGGCCGAGGTGATCGAGGACGTGGGGCTGCGCGAATTGGCCGAGTCGGGCGAAGACTCGCGTCTGTTGCGCTGGGTACAACGCCTGCCGGAGACCGTGGTGCAGCGGCACACGACCCTACTGTTTGTCTACCTGCGTCTGGCGAATCTGGCCCTGCCGCGCGACGAAGTGATCCGCTTTTTGCAGCGCATCGAACAGAATCTGGTGGCCAAAGCGCCGGCCGAGATGACGGCCAGTGAGCGCGAAGTGCTGGATGAGGTGCGCCAGATCCGGCCGCGCCTGACGAAGGGCGCGGCCAATGCCCGGTTTTCGACCGGCCACATACCCGATCCGCGCTGGCAGCTATTGGACGCGCTGCTCATCACCGAAACGTTTAACCAGCCCAAGACCGAGGAAGTGGGAGCGCGGGTGCGCGAGATTTATGACCAGGCCCGCGCCGAAGGCAACCTGTTCGCCACGATCCTGGCCGGCACCGACCTGTCGAACCGGGCCTTGATGCGCGGCCAGTTGCGACAGAGCGAAAAAATCGCCTATCAGGTGGTGCAGCAAGGGCTAACCCAGCGCGGCCATCTGCCGGAACCGTCCAGCATTGCCCTGTCGCTGCTGGCCCAGGTCTGCCTGGGGCGCAACGAACTGGCCCAGGCCCACCAATTCCTCGACCGCGCCCTGGTCGTCGATCCTAATCCCACCAGCTCCAACATGCCGGTGACTATCGCCATCATCCGCGCCCGCCTGCAATCGGCCGCGGGCCAACACGCCGAGGCCCAGGCCACGATTCAGGCCGCCCGCACGCTACAGACGCTGCGCCCCTCCGGTTCGTGGGGCGATCAGGACCTGGCGGCCTACGAAGCGCGTTTCAGTGTGCGTCAGGGGCATTGGGCCGCCGCTGGGCAGCTATTGAAGGCGTCGGAAACGGAGGAGACGCACGCGCTGTCGGAGTTGGTGCGGGCGGAAATCTTGCTGGCGCGGGGGCAACTGGAAGACGCCGAAACGCTATTGACCCAGTTTGTGGCCCAATACGCGGCCGGCTTTCCCAACGAACCGAGTCTGGACGCGCGGGTGATGCTGGCCCAGGCCCTATTCGCCCAGTTCAAAATGAATCAGGCGCGGCGGGTGCTGGCCGAGGCGGTGCAACTGGCCGCGCCGGAGTCGTTCATCCGGCCGTTTCTCGATCATGGCCGGGGGCTGGCCGCCCTGCTGGCCCTGATGCGCCAGACGCCGAACCTGCCGGCCGAATCGGCCCGGTTCATTGACGAGATTCTGATCGAGGTGGGCCACCATGACGATGCGTTCCACCTGCCGCCGGATGAGAACCTCGATTCGCTGGCGGTGGCCGCGTCGATCACCACCCGCGAGCAGGAGGTGCTGCGGCTGCTGTGCGAGGGGCTGCCCAATCGCGAAATCGCCGCCCGGTTGTGCGTTTCGCCCGGCACGGTGAAGACCCACCTGACCAATATCTACGGCAAGCTGGGCGTCAAGAGCCGGGTGCAGGCCGTGGCCGAGGCGCGGGCGCTGAAGCTGATCTAGGCCCGCCGATTGCCGCAACGGGACGTTAGAAAATTCCCTCTCTTTGGCCGCGGGATTTGTCCGCCGGGCCGCTTTGCAGTAGCCTTGCGGGCGAGGAACCGACTGTGAGAGCTTTTGACCACGACGGCTTGCATTACTTCCGCTTCGGCGCGCTGCCCGATAACGGCGCGGTTCGCCACGCGGTCTTTTCCCGCCACGGCGGCGTCAGCGCCGCGCCGTTCCATTCGCTCAATATGAGTATGTCCGTGCCCGACGAGCGCGACCGGGTCTATGCCAACCGGCGGCGGGTGTATGGCCTCTATGGCCGCGACACCGACAGCGTCGTCCATGCCCATCTGGTGCACGGGGCCGATGTGGCCCGCGTGACCCAGGCCGACAACGGCACGTGGGTGGAGCACGTCGATGGTCTGGTCACCGATCAGCCCGGCTGCGTGCTGAGCATGAACTTCGCCGACTGCGCGCCCATCTTCCTCTATGATCCGCGCCGCCGGGCCATTGGGCTGGGCCATGCCGGCTGGCGCGGCACGGTGGCCGACCTGCCGGGGGCGATGGTGCGGGCCATGACCGCCCACTTCGACAGCGACCCGGCCGATCTCGTCGCCGCCATTGGGCCGTGCATCGGGCCGTGCTGCTACGAGGTGGGGGCGGAGGTGATCGATGGTGTGCGGGGGGTGTTTGCGGGCGCGGAGGAGTTGTTAAGAAGGGCAGGGGAGCAGGGGAGCAGGGGAGCAGGGGAGAAGAACGGCGACCGCCGCAACTTCGATCTTCCCGAAGCCAACCGGCGCAATCTGGCCGCGGCCGGGGTGCGCGCCATTGAAACGGCCGACCTCTGCACCGCCTGCCGCACTGATCTGTTCTTTTCCCATCGCGCCGAGCGCGGCCGGACCGGGCGCTTCGGCACGGTATTTGCCTTAATGTAGGGCGGGATGGTATCCCGTCCCCAATGTAGGACGGGATGGCATCCCGCCCATGACCTGAACATGCCAAGCTGAAGAAGGCGGGTTGCCAACCCGCCCACCATGGATTTTTATGACCGAACGACAACAACGCATCCTGGCTATCGACGACAACGCCTACACGTTGCGTCTGGTGGAATTCACTCTGCGCGAGGCCGGCTTCCGCCCGCTGACGGCCATTTCCGGCGAAGAGGCGCTGGCCCGTATCGAGAGCGACGGCCTGCCCGACCTGGCGATCGTCGATCTCCACATGCCCGGCATCAGTGGCTTCGAGTTCGCCCATCGCGTCCACCAGTACAGCGACCTGCCGATCATCATGCTGACGGCCGTCAACCATGAGGCAACCATCGTCGAGGGGCTGGAAGAACACGCCGAAGATTACGTGGTCAAGCCGTTCAGCCCCGGCGAACTGGTGGCGCGCACCAAGCGCGTCTTGCGCCGTATCGGCGAGTTCGATTACGATCTCCAGCCGCGGACGCGCATCGACGAGCGGCTGCTGATCGACTTCCCCAACCGCACGGCCATCGTCGAGGGCAAGGCCGAGGCGCTGACGCCGACCGAGACCAAGCTGCTCTACATCCTCATGCGCAAGGCGGGCCATACCGTGCCGACCGACTACATCCTGCGCCGTCTGTGGCCCACCGAGCCGGTCTTTGAAGATCGGCTCCACGTCCACCTCCACCGGCTGCGGCGCAAGATCGAGGACAAGAAAGACAAATCCCGCCCGCGCTATATCATCTCCGAGCGCGGCGCGGGCTATAGCTTTCGTGACCTCAGTCGGGAAGAATTGGCTACAGATAAAGACGGACAAGACGGATAGGGGCTGAGCGTGACACCCCCTTGTACCCTCGATGACGTGCGCGCGGCGTTGCGCTTGCCGGCGTTCGATGGC
>OEOF01000085.1_pt1 | contig 15608 bp, 17 predicted proteins | sample 1539701 | NCBI WGS metagenome assembly OEOF01 (sample SAMEA3611561, study PRJEB23397) | activated sludge metagenome | biome: Urban; feature: Wastewater Treatment Plant; material: Activated Sludge | place: Slovenia | collected 2012-09-24 | reverse complement strand
GTTGCCCATCAAGTAGCGAATCTCGGCCGAGATTAGCGCGGAGATGGACCACAACAGCATCAAGGTGCCCAAGGCATGCAGAAAGCCATGTACCAAATTATGTGCGTAAGCCGCCTGTTTGACATCCTTGAAAAACAGCCAGGTGAACATCAGCACTGAAATCGCCAGCGCCATGCCGATGACCACATGGGCAAATCCGTTCAGCCATAACATTGCCCGCACGGCAACTCGGTTCATAGGTTCAAACTCACGCGGCAGTTGGTCTTGTGTCATATCGGGCTCCGAAACAAATAATCTCCAGCAGATGTCATTTAACCATAAACTCAGCATTTTATTCATGCGTCAACCCAACTTTATCCGCGATAACGGTGTCATAATATTTCCGTAAGCCATATAACATGGAGATTGCAAATGCAGAAAACCCGAATTCTCACTGCCCTGGGCACCGCGCTGGTATTGGCTTGCAGCCATGCTATTGCAGAGCAGGAAATCTACAATATCGACAATAACCACAGCTTCGCCAACTGGAGCATCCGTCATGTGGCATCCAAAGCTTCCGGTACGTTCAGCGATGTCAGCGGCCAGATTCTGATCGACCGGGGAAATCTGGCAAATTCCAGCGTGAAAGCCAGCATCAACATGCTGAGCGTGAACAGCAGCCATGCCAAGCGCGACGACCATCTCAAGAAGCCGGAATATCTGGATGTGGAAAAATTTGCCGAAATGACCTTTGAGAGCAAAAAGATCGAAGCAACCTCCGCCACTGACGGTGTGATGACAGGCGTACTGACATTGCATGGCGTGAGTAAGGAACTGACGTTCCCATTCAAAGTGCTGGGTTTTGGTGCCGACCCATGGGGCGGCCAGCGCAGCGGCTTCGAAGCGCATACACGCATCAAGGCTAGCGATTTCGGCTTTACCTGGATGAATAAACCGAACGCACCAGTAGGGGATGAGATTGAAATCACCTTGCTGATTGAGGGTATTAAGCCTAAACAGGATACCAAAAAATAACAGGGGGGAAATCATGGTATTGGATTTGTTTAGCCCGCTGCAGTTGGGTGCCATTAGTCTGAAGAATCGCATCGTGATGGCACCGTTGACACGCAATCGCGCTGGTGAGGGTGGTGTGCCGCAGGCGATGAATGTGACTTATTATGCTCAACGTGCTTCTGCCGGATTGATTATTACCGAGGCGACGCCAATTTCGCCGATGGCGCATGGCTACCCAGCCTTGCCGGGCATTTATACGCCGGAGCAGGTGGCGGGTTGGAAGAAAGTCACTGAGGCGGTGCATGTTAATGGCGGAAAAATCTTCATTCAACTCTGGCATGTCGGTCGTATTTCGCATCCCAGCTTGATCTGCGGACAGACGCCTGTTGCGCCCAGCGCCATCAGGCCGGCCGGACAGGCTTTTACTTATAGCGGTCTGCAGGATTATGTGACACCGCGCGCGCTGGATAAAAGCGAGTTGCCGGGTATCGTGAATGATTATGTACATGCCGCAAAGTGCGCGCTGGAAGCGGGGTTTGATGGCGTAGAAGTGCATTCTGCCAACGGTTATTTGCTCGATCAATTCTTGCGCGACGGCAGCAATCAGCGCGCCGACGAATACGGCGGCAGCTTTGAGAACCGTGCCCGCCTATTGATGCAGGTGGTGGAGGCAGTGGTTAATGTGGTGGGGGCGGATAGAACCGGTGTGCGCCTGTCGCCCGTCAATCCATTCAACGATATGCGCGACAGCAATCCACAAGCGCTGTTCGAATATGTCGCTGATGCGCTCAATCGCTTTAATCTGGCCTATTTGCATGTAGTGGAGGGGGGTATTCATGGTGGTGGAGAGGCTGCCCCGTTCGATTTTGCCGCTTTCAGAAAGCGCTTTAAAGGCGCGTATATGGCGAATCTGAGCTATGACAAGGCGCGCGGCAATGCGGCAATAGCGAGTGGTCATGCGGATTGCGTCGCCTATGGCGTACCGTATATCGCCAATCCCGATTTAGTCGAGCGCTTCAGAACAAATGCGTCATTGAATGAAGCGGACGCAAATACCTTTTATGGCGGCACAGAAAAAGGCTATACCGACTACCCGTTCTTAGGAAAATAAAATGAAAAAACCAGCAACCACCCAGCAACCAATCTCAGAGATCATTGCTAACCGCTGGAGCGGGCGCGCTTACAACCCTAATAAGCCGGTCACGGACGAGCAGGTGACGGCGTTACTGGAGGCTGCGCGCTGGGCACCCAGCTGTTATGGCGACCAGCCTTGGCGTTTTGTGGTGTGCAACAAGGGCAAAAATCCGCAAGCCTGGCAGGCTGCGTTTGATACTTTAGCCGAAAGCAATCAGGCGTGGGCAAAGAACGCGCCCCTGCTGGTGCTGGTGTGCGCCAACACGTTATTCCGCCACAACGGTAAGCCTAATCGCTGGGCTGCTTATGACACCGGTGCGGCGACTGAAAACCTGTGTCTGCAGGCAACCGAACTGCGCTTGGTGGCACATCAGATGGGCGGCTTCAGTGTCGAGGCGGCGCGCAAGGCTTTTTATGTGCCGGAGCAGTTTGAGTTAATGGCGATGGTGGCGATCGGGCATGGCGATACGCCAGAATCGTTGCCGGATGATTTGCGTGAACGCCAGCTCGCACCTCGCCAGCGCTTGGCATTGGGCGAACTGTTTTTTGATGGTATATGGGAAGCGCCGATTAAATAGGCCATGTGATACAATGCCCGCTTTATTTTTTGATTAAAAAAACCGGGAACATCATGGCCGTTTTAACCCTCAACAAAGCCAATTTTAAAGATACCATCGAGAATAATGATTTTGTTATCGTGGACTTCTGGGCGCCGTGGTGCGATCCGTGCATGGCCTTTACGCCCACTTTTGAAGCGGCTGCCGAAAAGAATCCGGATATCGTGTTTGGCATGGTCAACACCGAAGCCGATCCGGAGATTGCCGAGTATTTTCAGGTACAGCAAATTCCCGGTATTCTGGTGATTCGTGAGCGTGCCGGTATTCACGCGCAAGTGGGTGAGATTGGTGCTCCGGCGCTGGACGAAATCATCAAATGGGCGCGCGCCTATGATATGACTAACGTGCGTGACTTCATGGCAAGGCAAGATGAACTGCTGAAAAAATAAAAAAGCCGCTTCAAGCGGCTTTTTAAATGCAAATACAGACTTAGAACCCACCGGTACTTACCAGGCGAAACAGGTAATATAGCCCCAAGCACATCATCACATACATCGGTAGGTTGCCGCTTTTCTTGGTTTCCACTTTGGAGGGTGCAGTAATCCAGCGGTTAAGCAGCCATAATGCTACGACAATAACCGGGATGAAAACCATATGGGAGGTATCCTTGAATAGCCAGGAAAGGCCGCTTTTTAGCCATCCGTCTTCTTTGAAGAACTCAATAGCAAGGCCGGTCATCCCGATAATCAACAGAATAAATCGGCCGATGGCCAGCATATTGTTCAAGCCGGATTCCGGTTTGATGTTGACGTTTTTGCTATATTTGTTGGGATCTTTTTTTTGCGGGCCTGCCATGCGAGTTCCTTGAAAATTTAGCTAATTCTGCGCGAGATATTTGGCCGGGTCAACCGATTTGCCTTGGCGGCGGATCTCGAAATGCAGCTTGATCGTGTTGCTATCGGTATTGCCCATTTCGGCGATTTTTTGTCCGCTTTGCACAGCCTGCCCTTCTTTGACGAGTATTTTGCTGTTGTGTGCGTAAACGGATAGATAGGTTTTGTTGTGCTTGACGATAACCAGTTTGCCGTAGCCGCGCAAGTCTGAACCTGTGTAAATGACTTTGCCACTGGCAGCAGCGTTGATGGCTTGACCGCTATTTCCGGCAATATCGATGCCTTTGTTGCTTGATTCATTGAAGTTGCCGGTGATTTTGCCTTGTGTTGGCCACGCCCACTCGATAGCCTCGTCATCCGCAGGTTTGGCTTCGGTGGTCTTACCGTCTGCGGGTTTTGTCTCTGTGGCCTTAATGTCTGTCGGTTTGACTTCCGTGGGTTTGGCTACAGGCCGATTCATTGCTTCTAGGCTATATGGCTCGCGCGTGGTTTTGGGCTCACTGATTACTGGCGTGACGGCAGAAGGTGTGCTGCCAGCTGCGGTGTTGGCGGTCTCGGTCACAGTCGGTTCGGTTTTGATGGTGCTGACGACGACGCCATCTCCGGCGGCAGTTTCGGACGCCGCTTTGGGCTTGAGCGGCGCAAAATTTAGCACCTGCCCCACCTTAATGGTATAAGGCGGCGGGATATTATTGATCGCAGCGATTTCCTTGTAGTCATAGCCGAATTCCAGGCCAATGCGTAGCAGGTTATCCCCTTTTTTGACCGTGTAAGTATCTGGCCGCCAATCTTTGCCTGAAGGACTGGCTGCCGGTTTTGTGGCAGGTGTGGCGGGTTTGGTTTGGGGCAGGCGGTCGATGACAGGTGCTGGCGGGTTGCTCTCGCACGCAGTCAAAAGCAGGCAAACAAACCACCAGCCGTAACGCATTAGGCGCTCACTCCGCCTAGCAGGGGAACGAATTTCACCGCTTCTAGCTTAGTCTGGTGGAATTCTTTGCCGGTGTTCTCGATCAGCGTCAATATTTGCGTGCTGGTACCGATAGGAATCACCATGCGTCCGCCCACAGCCAGTTGCGCCAGCAAATCCTGCGGCACGTGGCTAGCAGCAGCAGTGACGATAATGCCATCGAACGGCGCGAATTCGGCCAAACCGTCACTGCCGTCCGCGTGATCCAGTTTGACATTGGTGCATTTGAGTGTGCGCAAGTGCCCGCGGGCTTTCATTACTAGCGGGCGGATGCGTTCGAGCGATAATACCTCTCTGGCAACACCCGATAATACGGCGGTCTGGTAGCCGCAGCCAGTGCCGATTTCCAGTACTTTGCCTAGCTGACCGCCATTGCGTAGCAGTTCGGTCATACGAGCCACAATATAAGGCTGGGAAATGGTTTGCCCGAAACCAATCGGCAAAGAGACATCTTCATAGGCACGAATCGAGAGCGCCTCATCCACAAAAATATGACGCGGGATTTCTGCCATTATGGACAGTACGACTTCATCTTTGATGCCTTGTTCCCTGAGGCGCGTGATCATACGATCGCGTGTGCGTAACGAGGTCATGCCGATACCGGCCTTGTTTCTGAGTAAGGCCATAATCAGTTGTTCAGCCAGTCCTGCATTTCATGGAGTTGGCTATGTTTGGTCAAATCCACCTGGATGGGGGAAATGGATACCTGGTTGTTGGCTACCGCGTAAAAATCCGTGCCTTCGCCACCATCGTTTGGCTGTCCAGCTGCACCGACCCAATACACGGTTTCGCCACGTGGGGTCTTAAGCTGCATCACCGGCTCAGCCTTGTGACGCTTGCCCAAACGCGTGATGACTTTGCCTTTAAGCTGGTCATACGGAATGTCCGGGACATTTACATTGAGTAAGGTCGGGGATTTGAAAGCGTTCTTCAGGTGTTTCTGCATCAGTTCAACCGCGACTCTCGCAGCTGTCTCAAAGTATGTCGAGTTGTGCTGTGACATGGAAATCGCAATCGAGGGAATGTCGAGCAGATAACCTTCCATCGCCGCCGCAACGGTGCCGGAATAGATTGTATCGTCACCCATGTTGGCGCCGTCATTAATGCCGCTGATGACCATGTCAGGCAGATCCTTCATCAGGCCGGTCAGTGCGATATGTACGCAATCGGTAGGCGTGCCATCCACGTAATAGGCATTCTCCCCGGTTTTTCTGACACGCAAAGGGCGGTCAAGCGTCAATGAGTTGCTGGCGCCGCTGCGGTTGCGCTCCGGGGCGACGATGGTGATATCGGCCAGCGGGGCCAGATGCTGAGCCAGGATGTTCAGCCCGGGTGCAAAATAACCGTCGTCATTGGAAAGTAGAATGCGCATGGCTGAATTATAAATTAAGCCATGCGTTTTTATGCGTGGTTTCGGCTGAGTTTTGCGTAAAAACCGAGAGTTTTGCATAAAAAATCGCACAGCAGAAAAAAATGAGACACAGCAGTATTTCAATCAAGGCTAATGTGACTGAAATGCCGCTGTCGGCCCAGGCGCGTACCACGCCCTCGGTGAAATAGAGCAAGATGAACATGCTGGCCCATTGATAGGTATAGCGCCGGCCACGCAGGATGCCGAACAATGGTACGAGCAAAGGCACTGCTTTTAGCATCAGCAGGGAGCCGTCTGGTTTGAGCGGCGCAAGGAGTGTCTCCCAGGCCAGACACAGCAGAATCAAGGCTAGCAAGCTGGCACTGGCGCCCAAACGCAATCCGGACATCATGTGCGGCAGGCTTTGGACATTTCCACCAAGGCCTGACGTGCTTCAGTGGCATTGGTGATGGGCGTTTCAAAATCAAAGCGTAAAGTTCGGGTGGCGTCAGTATGGTCGCGGATGCGTACATCGAAGCCATCGCAGTCGATGCCTATCATCTCAGCCTGCTGCGGCTGAACGCCGTGGAAGTGCATGCAGTACGCCAACAGACTGTCCGCATGGTCGGCATTCATGTGGTCTAGGATGCCGCTTTCGATCTCGGCCAATTGATTGGCTGGCGCAGTAATGCTGCCTGCCTCCATCCATGACATCTTGCCGAACCCGCCGATGTAGCGAACATGCGTAGTTTGGACGCAGTAGAAGGCAAAATCATGCATGTCGAAGTAAGTGGCGGCTTGCGGCAGGTAGCGAAGATAACGCGCTCGCAAATTTTTGTCCGCAGATTTGTCTATCTGCACCGCTTCACCCAGCAAGGTCAGACGCGCATTGGCTTGCAGGTCTTCGGCACCAGCAAACACCAGCAGTGAGACTTTTGGGTTGGCAGTGATGTTTTTGGTGTGTTCTGCGATATTGCTGATGAGGATGATGGGGTTGCCGGCATGATCCAGCACAAACGGCGCGACAGAACCAAACGGATAGCCGGCATATTTTGCGGAATGGGTGGAAAGGATGCCGCTACGGGTACTGCGCAGGAATTGCCTTGCTTCAGTTGCCAAATTCATAGGTGTTTATTTGTTCAGTTTTAATGCTGTTTCTGCCAAGCGCTTGCCCAGCGCGATGCACAGTTTTTTCTCATCATCTGTAATCGGCTTGTCATCCATGGTGCCGCCGACGTGGCTGGCACCATAAGGGGTGCCGCCGCTCTGCGTAGTGCTGAGCGATGGTTCGGAATAGGGTAGGCTAACCATCAGCATGCCGTGGTGCATCAAGGGTAGCATCATGGTCAGCAGGGTCGTCTCGTTACCGCCGTGCATGGAGCCGCTGGAAGTGAACACGCAAGCGGGTTTGCCAATCAGCGTGCCTTTTAGCCACAAGCCGGAAGTGCCATCCAGAAAGTATTTCATCGGCGCAGCCATGTTGCCAAAGCGCGTCGGGCTACCTAAAGCCAGTCCGCTACATTCTTCCAGGTCTTTCAGTTCGGCATACGGTGCGCCACTGGCTGGAATGTCGGCTTCGGTCGCTTCGCAATTGGCCGAGACTTTCGGCACGGTGCGAATGCGCGCTTTTGCGCCTTGCACACTTTCCACGCCACGCGCAATCAACTGCGCCATCTCGCGCACTGCGCCGCCTTGGGAGTAATAGAGAATGAGGATTTCAGACATGAGCTATTAAACCATAAATGATTGGGGAAGAATGAGCTGTGCTTAATGGGGAAATAGTTTTGAAAACCTGAATCAAAGGAGTCTGACCCTTTAGATTAGCTGATTTTGTGAGTAGGCTGGCGATTGTCAATGCGACGAGCTCTTTACAACTACAGGAGTTAATCTTAAATTCAATTCACTGATTGTTTTCTGTTTCTGAACTGCACCAAAATTAAAATTAATGTTCGTTTTAGGGCTTACATATTGACCATAACTGAAAAAATAACATACAAATTGCCCGGGCTTTACCATCAATTGACTGTCCTTAGATACTGACGACTTGCTTCTTGAATTGCATGTTCCAGTTCCATAAGCCATCTCTATGCCTATGGGAGTTATTTTTTCGTTTTCAATAAATAACTCACCAGATATACCTGAGAGCACCAGCGGGTCAAACTGGTTATGGTTAATTAATTCAACTTCTATTAATGTAGGACCTGTAGTAAGTCTATTAAACACTTTATTTGTTGCATCGTAAGCCATCACGTTATCTAATGAAACATATCCTAGCATCCCGAGTAAATTAAACTTACTGGTTCTGCTTTTTTTCTCCGAGTAATCAACCCCATTTAATTGGACTACTTGACCATCCTTGGCATCATCCAAAACGCTATAGAGTCTATAGTGTTCGTTAGCACACCCACATAGTGCTAGGCAGAATAAAATTGCACTAATATAACGTAACATAAATTACTTTTTATATAACTGCTTTGATGATTAGTCACGCCAAAAGCCAGTGCAAATAAATAGGGCCAGACTCCATTGATCCAGAGTAAATACCCTACAACCTAATGTTCGCGCGGATTTCATACCAATTTAGATGTTTTTCTTAACTAATTCTGCTGCTTTACCAATATAGCTTGCTGGTGTCATTTCAAGCAACGCTGTTTTCGCTTCTGCCGGGATTTTCAGTGTTTCAATGAACGCATGTAGCGAGGCTTTGTTGATGCCGCCTTTGCCGCGCGTCAGGTCTTTGAGTTGCTCGTAAGGGTTTTCGATGCCATAGCGGCGCATTACGGTCTGGATAGGCTCGGCCAGCACTTCCCAGCTGTTGTCCAAATCTTCTGCAAGGCGCTGCGGATTAGCCTCCAGCTTGTTCAAGCCGCGCAGGCAGGAGTCGAAGCCCAGCAGGCTGTAACCGAAAGCCACGCCCATGTTGCGTAACACGGTGGAGTCGGTCAAATCGCGCTGCCAGCGGGAGATTGGCAACTTTTCTGCCATATGGCGCAAAATGGCATTGGCGATACCCAGGTTACCCTCGGAGTTCTCGAAATCAATGGGGTTGACCTTGTGCGGCATGGTGGATGAACCGATTTCGCCCGCTTTGACTTTTTGCTTGAAATAGCCAACGGAGATGTAGCCCCAGATATCGCGGTTCAAATCGATGAGGATAGTATTGATGCGGGCGAGCGTATCATAAAGCTCCGCCATGTAATCGTGTGGCTCAATCTGGATGGTGAGCGGGTTATAGGTCAGCCCCAGGCTTTCCACAAAGCGCTTGGCGAATGCTTCCCAGTCAAAGTCCGGATAAGCGGCGAGGTGTGCATTGAAGTTGCCAACCGCGCCATTGATCTTGCCCAGGATATCGCCTTGCTCTAGCTGGATTTTCTGACGTTTGAGACGATATACGACGTTGGCCAGTTCTTTGCCTAAGGTTGTAGGAGAGGCGGTTTGCCCATGGGTGCGAGAAAGCATCGGTGTATCTGCAAGCTGTGTCGCCAACTCGGTGAGGCGGGCAATCAAGCTGTCCAAAAATGGTAGCATTACAGCATCGCGCGCGCCTTTCAGCATCAGGCCGTGCGAGAGGTTGTTGATGTCCTCGCTGGTGCAGGCAAAGTGGATGAATTCGCTGGCTTTTTTGATTTCCGGATTGCCGTCGAACTTCTCTTTCAGCCAGTATTCCAGCGCTTTTACGTCATGATTGGTGCGCGCTTCAATCGCCTTTACCTGCGCAGCATCAGTTTCGCTGAAATTCGTAATGGCCTCATCCAGCTCCACAACCGTTGCGATGCTGAACGATTGGATCTCAGTGAGTTCCGGGGAGCCAGCCAGCGCTTTTAGCCATTCCACTTCCACTTTGGCGCGATGCTTGATTAGCGCGTATTCGCTAAAGAACGGACGCAGTGCATCCAGTTTGGTTTGATAGCGGCCATCGAGCGGGGAAAGGGCATTGAGGGTGGTGAGTGACATAAGGCGTAAATTCTTGGTTTTGCAAAGCCCGTATTTTACGCTTTTTGTCCGGTCAAATCCATTTGCAAATGGGCGGATGGTGACTCTATATGCATGCGCGCGTTTCATTGTTAAGCGAGATGCTCTGCAAAGCTTATCCTGCTTGCCTTTTCGGGCGTCTGTTTCTGCAATGAAAAAATAAAAAACGCGCCGAAGTGACTCGGCGCGCTGTGAGTGAACACTTTCGGAGTTTTGTTCTAAGCAAGACTCCTAGACAACAACGAGCAAATCAACAAATTGGTTGACCGGTGTGATTTCCAGTTTCTTCTGGTCTGCGCACAATGCCAGGATTTCAGCTTGCTTCTGGGCGTCAAAACGGCGTGCCAGGTTGATCTTGAATTTCTTGATTAACTCCGGGATACCTTCCGCACGGCGGCGGCGATGGCCAATCGGATATTCCACGGCGATGTTCTCTGACGAACTGCCGTCTTTAAAGAAAATCTGGATCGCGTTGGCAATCGAGCGTTTTTCCGGGTCAAGATAGTCGCGCGTATATTCAGTTTTCTCTACGCATTCCATTTTGTCACGCAGCGCATCAATACGCGGGTCGGCAGCGGTTTCGTCCTCATAATCCTGCGCGGTCAGGTTGCCTTTGAGCAGGCCGATCGCGGTCATGTATTGGATGCAGTGATCGCGGTCGGCAGGGTTGTTCATCGGTCCCTTTTTGTCGATGATGCGGATGGCGGATTCGTGCGTGGTGATGACGATCTTTTCGATTTGCGCGATTTGTTCAATCGTTTGCAGACGGCTTCCCACTTGTGTATTCAGCGCAAACGCGCATTCCACCGCTGTTTGGGCGTGAAACTCGGCCGGGAAGGATATCTTGAACAGGACGTGTTCCATTACATAGCTACCATATGGCCGTTGGAATTTGAACTGGTTGCCTTTGAAGAGGACGTCGTAGAATCCCCAGGTTTTAGCGGTGAGTGCAGATGGATAGCCCATTTCGCCTTGCAGCGTTATCCATGCCAAACGTACGGCACGGGATGTTGCATCACCCGCTGCCCAGGATTTGCGCGATCCGGTGTTGGGTGCGTGGCGGTAGGTGCGCAGGCTTTGGCCATCCACAAAGGCGTTCGATACTGCGTTGATGACATCTTGCCTGTTGCCGCCCAGTAGCTTTGTCACGACAGCTGTGGATGCGAGTTTGACCAGAATTACGTGATCCAGACCGACGCGATTGAAGCTGTTCTCCAGCGCCATCACGCCTTGAATCTCATGGGCTTTAATCATCGCGGTCAGTACATCTTTGACTGTCAAAGGCGCCTTGCCTTCGACCACATTCTTGCGTGAGATGTAGTCGGCTACCGCCAGAATGCCACCGAGATTATCAGACGGGTGACCCCACTCTGCGGCGAGCCACGTGTCATTGAAATCTAACCAGCGTATCATTGCGCCGATGTTGAATGCAGCCAGAATGGGATCAAGCTGGTAGTTGGTGCCGGGGACTTTTGCGCCATTTGGCACCACCGTGCCCGGCACGACTGGCCCTAATACTTTGGTACATGCAGGGTAATCAAGGGCTTCAAAGCCGCAGCCTAATGTGTCCATCAGGCAATAGCGGGCTGTGCCATAGGCTTCAGCGCTATTGATATCGTAATCCATCACATAATTGGCGATGTCGACAATGACCTGATCTGGTTCGGGGCGGACGTTGGAGATGTGTGCAGACATGTAAAACTCTCTTTTAAAGTTTGTTAACGTTGGTTCAGTGGCACATATGGACGGTTATCCGGCCCGGTGTATTCCGCGTTCGGGCGAATGATCTTGTTATCGATGCGCTGCTCGATGACATGTGCGACCCAACCGGTGGTGCGTGATATCACAAAAATAGGGGTAAACATGCCGGTAGGGATACCCATCAGGTGATAGCTGGAGGCGCTGTACCAATCCAGGTTGGGGAACATTTTCTTTTCGTCCCACATGGTTTTCTCGATGCGTGCGGATATATCGAAAAGCGTCATATTGCCGCTATCTTCGCTTAATCTCTTGGAAACGGCTTTGATTGCCTCGTTTCTTGGGTCTGCGATGGTGTAAACGGGATGGCCGAAGCCGATGATGATCTCCTTGCGCGCCATGCGTTCACGAATGTCTTTTTCAGCCTCGTCCGCATCTTTGTAGCGTGCGATGATTTCCATTGCGGCTTCGTTGGCGCCGCCGTGTTTGGGGCCGCGCAATGCACCAATCGCGCCGGTAATGCAGCTGTACATGTCTGACAAGGTGCCGGCGACTACGCGGGCGGTAAAGGTCGAAGCATTGAATTCGTGCTCCGCATATAGCACCAATGAGGTGTTCATTGCATCGATATGCAGTTGCTTGGGTTTCTCGCCATGCAGCAGATGCAGAAAGTGCGCAGCAATCGAATCGTCATCGGTCTCGACTTGGATCCTTCTGCCGAAATGGCTAAAGTGATACCAATAAAGCAGGATTGAGCCGAAGCAGGCAATCAGACGATCGCCCAAGTCTTTACTGCCATCGATATTTCTGTCTGACTCCTCAGGCTGCAAAGTCCCCAGCATGGAGCAGCCAGTGCGCATGACATCCATCGGATGTGCGTTGGCGGGAATCTGCTCCAGCACCGTTTTGAGTGCGGCTGGCAAACCGCGCAGCGTTTTCAGCTTTTGGTGATACGCCGAGAGTTGCGCCTTGTTCGGCAACTCGCCATGAATCAATAAATAGGCGACTTCCTCGAAGGTGGCATGCTGCGCCAGCTCCAGGATGTCGTAGCCGCGATAATGCAAGTCGTTGCCAGTATGGCCGACAGTGCAAATGGCTGTAGTGCCGGCCGCTACACCGGCCAAAGCTACACCCTTTTTCTTCTTGGGCAGTTCGGTTGCCATGTTCATGATGGTTAGTCTCCCTGTTTAAACAATGCATCCAGCTTTTGCTCAAAAGCGTGGTAACCCAAGTGATCATACAACTCAGCCCGGGTTTGCATCAGATCCAATACGTTCTTTTGTGTGCCGTCCTTGCGCACAGCCTGGTACACCTTCAGCGCGGCCTGATTCATGGCGCGGAAAGCGGAAAGCGGGTAAAGCACCATGCTGACGTCGGCAGATGCCAGCTCTTGCACGGTGAACAAAGGCGTGGAGCCGAATTCGGTGATATTGGCCAGTACGGGCACTTTCACGGCCTCGGCAAACTGTTTGTACATGCCAAGTTCGGTCATGGCTTCGGGGAATATCATGTCGGCCCCTGCCTCAACGCAAGCACAGGCGCGGTCGATAGCGGATTGCAAACCTTCTACGGCAAGCGCGTCTGTGCGCGCCATAATGACGAAATCCTGGTCGGTTCTTGCATCCACAGCAGCCTTGATGCGATCCACCATCTCGGCTTGCGATACGATGGCCTTGTTGGGACGATGGCCGCAACGTTTGGCTTGCACCTGATCTTCGATATGCACGGCAGCAGCGCCCGCCTTGATGGCAGACTTGATGCTGCGGGCGATGTTAAATGCACCGCCGAAGCCTGTATCGATGTCTACCAGTAATGGCGTATCCACCGCATCCGTGATGCGGCGTACGTCAACCAGTACATCTTCTAAAGTCGAGATGCCAAGGTCAGGCAAGCCAAGGGAGCCCGCCGCCACGCCGCCACCAGAGAGATATATGGCTTTGAACCCGGATTGTGTGGCGAGCATGGCGTGATAGGCATTGATGGCACCAATGATTTGCAATGGTTTTTCTGCGGCCAGCGCGGCTCTGAAACGCGCACCTGCGGAGCTTATGTTGCTCATGCGAAGAATCTCCTTTGTGCTTCATCAGGCATACTCACGCCAGTAAGTTTGGCTTTCTGCAGAATTTCCCAGAAATAACGATAGGTCGCGCGGTCATGCAGTTCCCCTGCATATTGGATAGGACCCCACGAGGCATCCTGAGCCGCTATCAAGATGTTGGCTGCATCGGTAACCTCATCAAAGTTTGGTTTCATTGCGTCCACAATCGCTTGGATTTGTGTTGGATAGATGCTCCACATCCGCATGAAGCCGAACTCGTTGCGTGCCCGCGAAGCGTCGCTGAAAGTAGTCTCTACATTTTTCAGGTCGAGCGTGACGTTGTGTGCAGGCACCACACCATTGGCAAGAGCGGCTGCCACGACCTCGGTTTTAGCTCTTGCGAGCAGACGGTGGTCAAACTGTCCCGGGCTGCGCATTGCACTGGCAGGAATCGCGCCATGGTGGGCGCTGACAAAGTCCATCAGCCCGAAATCCAGTACTTGCAGCCAAGGTAGTTTCGCAATTTCATGTGCTTGTCTAAGCGCGCCATGTGTCTCTATCAGAATGTGCACCGGAATCTCGCGTTTGATGCCATGGGTAGCGGCAGTTTTTTGCAGATAAGCAATCATTTCCTGTGCTTGTGCAATGTCCGTACATTTTGGGATAGTGATATAACCCAATACATTGCCTGCACCACCCACCAGGATGTCCAAATCCAGTTGCCAGGCCGGGTGTGTGTAATCGTGAATGCGTGCGCCCGCCATCTTGTGTTTATTGGCTTCCGAATTCAACACGCGTACGATCATTTCTGCATGCTCGCGTTCCTGCCCGCTGGCTGCACCGTCCTCGCAATCACAGGTGATATCAAAAACCGGGCCAATGGTGTCTTGCAGGCTTAGGGCTTTCAGAATGAGCTTCTCGCTGCCAGCAAAATGTTCGCAGGCCGGAATCAGCGGGAATGGTTTTTCTCCGCCAAACAATGCTTCTGATGGATGTGCAGCCATATCGATTTCCTTATGTCGTTTTCCGTGGCATTAGCACGGTGTAATCTAAATCTAGTACTACGTTGGGGTGATAGGCATCGCTCTCGCGAACAAAAGGTAAATCGGTAGCCGCTAGGTTCTTGATGCCTATCATGCGCAGGCGCAATGCGCCGGTTTGCGCGTTAAGTTCCCATTTGTCGATGACTTCGGTGCGCGTGTAGATCGTGTCACCCGCAAAACTTGGGTTGGCATGCGTGCCGGCGTTGATTGCGGCAATCGACAGCGCGTTTTCTAGGCCTTCGTAACCCAGTGCACGGCACATACTGATGACCACGCCGCCATACACGAGCCGTTTGCCAAATTGGCGCGTCTGCATTGTATGAGCGTCAAAGTGCAGGCGCGCATTGTTTTGATATAGATGCGTTGCCATCGTATGGTCGCTATCATTGATTGTCAGGCCGGAAGGGTGGTTGATTTGCTCGCCGATTGTGTAATCTTCCCAAAAATATTGGCCACCGGTTACCCGGCGAATTTCGTTGCTTGCAGCGCCTGCGGGCGGCAAGGTCAGATTGTTCGCTTCTACAAATTTGGGTAAGTCTGGTATCGTGGTTTCTGGCGCTGGGGCGCTTGTGTCGTTTTTATGCACCATCACCCAGCGCACCCAGCTCAGCACGGTTTCGCCGCGTTGGTTGACGCTGGCAGAGCGCACCCAAACCACGCCGCTTTTGCCGTTGGAGTTTTGTTTCAGGCCAATCACCTCGCTACTGGTGGATAGCGTGTCGCCTACATATACAGGGCGATGGAAACGTACGTCGGCATAGCCCAGGTTTGCCACAGCGTTGACCGAGATGTCAGGCACGGTTTTTCCGAATGCGATATGAAATGTCAGCAAGTCGTCAACGGGTGTTGCAGGATAACCCATAGCTTGCGCGAATGGTGAACTGCAAAACAAGGGCTGGCGGGCGCCGTATAGACCCATGTATAGCGCAGAATCTCCATCTGTGATTGTCCGTGGAGTCGCG
>OEOF01000080.1_pt1 | contig 15941 bp, 17 predicted proteins | sample 1539701 | NCBI WGS metagenome assembly OEOF01 (sample SAMEA3611561, study PRJEB23397) | activated sludge metagenome | biome: Urban; feature: Wastewater Treatment Plant; material: Activated Sludge | place: Slovenia | collected 2012-09-24 | reverse complement strand
GTTTAAATAAAATTTATTTATGGCATCCGCAAAGTAGTTGCTGTCAGTCTTTATGTATATACGACATGGTAATGCAGAAAAAAGCTTAGTAGCCGTAACTAACTTAATACAGATATTGAATCATTAGCTTAATGATATCAAGTATCTAACGATGTTATGACTTACTAAATTTTAATGACTGCAGTATCCAATGCCTGTTTAAACCTGACTTAACAATAGATTGGAGCAACAAATTATGAGTACCGAAAATGCTGGAAAAAATAAAGAAGCAAAAATGGTCACAATTATTATCAATGGCACTGCTAAATCAGTAGAAAAAGAACGTATGTCATTTGAGGAAATCGTGGCATTGGCATATGAAACGCCCCCTACTGGTGATGGTGTCCAATTTACAATTCAATATACAAAAGGACACTCAGATAAACCAAAAGGCACCTTAGTAGAAGGTCAATCAGTTAAAGTGAAAGAAGGGATGGAATTCGATGTCACACCAACTAATCGCTCATAGCCCTGACTTACAAAAACTCAGGAATCAAGGTTTAGATCTTGATGTTCAACATGGTTATCTTCTTATAAAAGATGTTCCCTATGTAAACGCTAGTCGTGAGGTAAAACTAGGCACACTAGTATCTAGGCTTGAATTGAATGGAGACATTACCAACAGACCTAGCGATCACGTTGCTTATTGGGTTGGAGAACACCCGTGTCACAGCACGGGGTCTGTAATTGCTACTATACAGAACCCTAGTGCCCCTCAAGATTTAGGCAATGGCCTAAAGGTTGACTACACTTTTTCAGCGAAAGCAGAATATCGTGACTATCATCATAAAATGACAACCTATATTGGTCGGATTACAGGTGAAGCACAGGTTATTGATGCAGCTGCTACAGCCGAAACGTATCCAGTAATCCCTACGGAAGAAAATGAATCGGTATTTAAATATCAAGATACCGCTTCAAGTCGGGTCAATATTGGTAACTTCAACGACAAATTAGCCGGACAGCGAATCGGAATTATTGGTTTAGGTGGCACGGGGTCTTATGTTCTGGATCTAGTAGCTAAAACTTGTGTTAAGGAAATCCATCTTTTCGATGGGGATGTTTTTTCTCAGCACAATGCATTCCGCACGCCAGGAGCGGCATCAATCGATGAGTTAAAAATGAAGCCAACGAAGGTAGCTTTTTTAGAAAGCGTCTATGCAAAAATGCGACGCGGGTTGGTGATTCATGATACATACTTGGACAGTTCTACATCCAATCGACTTGATGGACTTGATTTTGTTTTTCTCTGTTTGGACCGTGGAGCACCAAAAAAAGCCATCGTAGCAACGTTGATACAACTTGGCATACCTTTTATCGAAGTCGGCATGGGCGTAGTACGTAGCAATGACAGCCTATCCGGGATAATAAGGGTAGTAACAGGTACAAAAGAAGTTCATGACCAGCTTTTAAACAAAATCAATTTTTCTGAAGGTGATGTCCCTGAAGATGAATATTCAACCAATATCCAGATTGCTGAACTGAATGCTTTGAATGCATGTTTAGCAGTGATACGATGGAAAAAGGTATTTGGTTTTTATCGTGACTCATCAGATGCCCACTTTATTAGCTATTCGATAGCGGCCAATGAAATGGTTAACGAGGACGAATAATGGGGCAGCAGCAATCTGTTAATCATGAGTATGTAGAGTTTATTCCTGAACATTTACAACCTGGACTTCTCTACATCTCACTAAAATATAAAACTGCTTCTCATCTATGTTGCTGTGGATGTGAATATAAAGTTGTTACACCGCTTAATGCTGCCAAATGGACTTTAACCGATCATGGCAAGTCCGTTTCTCTCTTTCCTTCCGTTGGTAATTGGAGTTTTCCATGTAAATCACATTACTGGATAACGCACGGACAAATTAAATGGGCGGCAAAAATGTCTGATAAGCAGATTGCACATGTACGCAAGATGGATCGTGCTGATGCAGAAATATATGCTTCGACCTCTGAGACAGCTTCTAAGGGCATTATTCCGCAACTTTGGCTATGGATCCGAAATTTGTTTAAATAACTTATATGTATTCATTAAATTGTTTTGATTTGGGCTAGGCTGTTGGCTACTGGGGAAACCACATGACAAATTGGGCAGAAAAAGCCACAGCGAATATCTTGCATTTATCTAAAGCTAACAATCTAGCAGAAGCATTACGCGAGTGGGTAACTACAGGCGGTTATGAAGATAGCCATAACATCGAAGAAGTATGCGAACTATGTGAGCATGAAGGGCTACGTTATCAATATGAAATTGAAAACCTAACTACTCGCAAAACCCTTTGGGTCGGCTCTACCTGCATCACAAAGTTCATCCCATTATATGAAAATGGTCGCGAGGTAATTGGAGAAGAAGCTAAAGCTAGTCTGCTTCGCCGTCGCCAAACGGAATATGAAAATCAGTCAAGAGAAGAAAGGGCTTTTGAGCTATTAAATACACTTGCGCAAACGCTTCCTGAGAAATATGCTCAATCTGCTTGGCGTACAAATTGGGCTCTTGGTTATAGCGCAAAGCAATTGTTGATGATTGCAGCTAATAGTCGTCAGCTAGGATGCACTTTCAACTCTGCAGACTTTCGCATCAATACAAGACGTGAAAAAAATGTCGACCAAGTGAAAGACTTAGAGTTTTGGCAATATCGTAGATTGCGTGCCGCATTACCAAAATCAAGACAGTCTTCTTTAGATGCTTACTTTAGACGGAAAAATGCAGTTGGAAATAGGCTTTAATTTTTATTGGACGTATAAACAAAGTTTTCCATCTCAATCAGTAGTTTCTCATTTTTTATTCTGCGAGCATCTTTCAAATCCTGTTTAGAAGAGGTAGATCGGATAGTCTCAATATAATCTAATGGAAAACCATGGTAACTTGCACCTGCAAGTACAAGATTTTTGTACCAATGAAATGGTGTCAGTATAGGATTTATATGGCTATCTTGGGCAATGTAAATTGTGGGTAAATATACTGTACCATCAACCTCAACTTGCATAACTTCTTCTTGGTAGCCGTTACCCGAGCCCTCAGCATCATCCAGTGATTTCTTTTGTTCAAAGTCAAACTCGTACAAAACACCATAAACTGAACTCTCCAGTTTAGGTGTTTTATAAATTAAACATTTACCCGACTCATCAGTACTTTGCTTGTGAAATGCCAATTGATAACCTTGCATTTCTACTATACCAATCACATTAGCTGTTGATACGCGTTTGCGTAATCGCAAAGGATGTAAATTAGAACCATAGGCAAGACAATGATGTATTTGCATGTCAGTCCAAGACCTTTTCTGGTAATTGTTCAATCATTTCTTGAAGTAACTCAATAGGAACTTCTTTATTGAATATCACACTGTCCGCACTACCATGCTGTTTAGCACCTTTCGTGGACAAATCACCAAATCCTCTTAATTTCATATCAAGCTCTGAAAGTTTCAAACCATCATTAGTGGCTGCAACAGCGCTTAATCTTTCCATAGTATGTTCCTTGACATGCACAGGCAGATATAAATAACAAACACCATATCCGCCATGCCGACTGAGTCGTCCTCGTAATTGATGCAATTGCGCGACTCCGAATCTCTCTGCATGCACGATTACCAAGGCCCTCAATCCATTTATAGTTAATCCTACTTCTAACACTGTAGTCGACACCATTACACTTGCTCTACCGAGCTTTATATCATCAAGACTCTGCCTTGCTTCAGCGTCTGGAGTATCGCTATGCATGATGCGAACTTTACCTGGGAAAAGCTTTTCCCATTTAGCGGCCACTTCTTGAACGGAAGGTATTGCCACCACATCATCATCTAAATCAGCTTTCTGTTCTTTTCTGGGACATACAATCAGCAGGCTACTACCAGAATCAATTAGCTCTTTAACGTGATGGACCATATTTTTAGCCCCGTCACGATTAACAATAAACGTGTGAATATCTTGAACGCAGTGGCGTTTTGTAAGCTTAATCACATTCATTGACCCATAACTTAACATTGCTTGGGTTCTAGGGATTGGTGTCGCGCTCAGTTCAATCAAATGAGTTTTATCGTTAGCAAGAAACTTTCTTTGTTCAACACTAAAACGATGCTGTTCATCAGTCACACAAATATCAAGGTGACCAATTTCGCGAAACAATAGTGCTGTAGTACCAACTAGAAGCTTTTCGACTGTTAAATCTTTTTTGGTTTTTTTATTGACCAACAATGCTTGAGCGTCTGGCCACATCGCGTTGATTTCTTCATGTGCCTGTATAGCCAATCTTTCATTTGGAAGCAGAATTGCTACCCTAGCACCGGCTTTTACTGCAGCAATCACTGCTACTTGATAAATAACAGACTTACCCATTCCAACATCGCCATTAATTAGCGTAGTAGTTGTGTGAGATTGTGCAAAAGCATTCATTAAATGCTCAATCCCATCCAATTGTTCCTGCGTTAATTGGAAAGGTACATTTTTGATAAGCTCAGGCCAATTTGGATATAAAATTGAAGGTCTTTCAATAATCGGTAATTTAGCTGCGCTACGTAGGTGAGAAACTGAAATTATCGCAGCAACTCGCTCTAATACTTTATGCGCCGCATATGCCTCCTGTTCAGAGGAAGGATAATGCGCTGTATATAAAACCTCATCCAACGTCATTAGCGGGCACTGTAGTATTTCTCTAATTTTGCTAGCCGGAATAACGTCCGTTAAAATCTTACGGAGCCGTTCTGAAGCTATGGCAATAGTTTGTGGTAACAATTCTAAAATGAGTTTACGAGCATTTTCTGGTGATAATCTACCTGCTACTCCAGGGTATACAGGTATCAATTTATTCAAATGATGTTCTTCTAATAAAATGGGATCGTTCAGATATATACGGCCGCCAACATTTGATATTGATGCTTTGATGATTACTCGTTCAGGAGTAGCCTCTAAAACTGCTTTAAAGCTTTTAGCTTCGCCAAAGAATGAAAAGTTAATCTTTCTATCATTAAAATCTTTAATGGAACCTTTGTTAAAAGGCACACTTTTTCCACCGTTACGATTACGCTTCCATTCGGTTTGAAGGTCGCCACTGTATTTGCCAATGAATACAGCCTCTTGATTAAAATTCGATATCGAAAAAAAGTCTTCAATAATATTTCTGCAATCCATGTAACCTGTAGGCAAATACAGTGGTACTTGCCAAGGTTCACTCAGACCAGTATATTTTAGCCTTCCGAGGTTGATATTTAGAGTTTGATCAGTTAATGACATGTTTCTGCTCTAAAACAACGTTCTAGGGAAACAATCACAGTCGTCGCCACCAGCAAGTGTATCTCGTTATTTTTAAACGCTTCCATCACGGCCTGTTTTTCGGCGGGCTTGAGGCGGCCATGCACCAGCGCGATTTTCAAATCGGGGAATGTCATTTGCATGTAAGCATAAGTGTCTTGCGCAGTTTGCAGTTGCAGCGCCTCGCTTTCCTCAATCAGCGGACACACCCAGTACGCCTGACTGCCTTGCAGACAAGCCTCCCGCACACGCGCCAGCACTTCGTCACGGCGCTCATCCGAAACCAGTTTGGTGATAATCGGCGTGCGACCGGGCGGCAATTCATCTATCGTGGAAACATCCAGATCGGCGTAGTAGCTCATGGATAACGTGCGCGGAATCGGCGTGGCAGACATCATGAGCTGGTGCGGCTCCGGCTGGCCTTTCTGGCGCAAAGCCAAACGCTGCTGCACGCCAAAACGGTGTTGTTCATCAATAATCGTCAACCCCAGTTTGGCAAAACTGACGTTCTCCTGAAACAAGGCGTGCGTACCGACAACCAGATTGGCCATGCCGCTGGAAGCCGCATCCAGATTGGCTTGGCGGGCAGTCTTGTTTTGGCTGCTGGTGAGCCAGGCGATCTGTACGCCGAGCGGCTGCAACCAGTGTGTGAGCTTCTGATAATGTTGCTCGGCCAGAATCTCCGTCGGTGCCATAAAGGCCGCTTGCCAGCCTGCTTCTATCGCCTGCAGGGCAGCGATAGTCGCCACGATGGTTTTACCACTGCCCACATCACCTTGCAACAGGCGCTGCATGGGGTGCGGCTGCGCCAAATCGGCACTAATCTGCGCCGCGGCTTTTTGCTGCGCATGCGTCAATCTGAATGGCAATTTGGCAAACAATTGCCCCACCAGCTTATTGGATGATTTGAGCACCGGCGCATCGCTGGCGCGCCGCTTGGCATAATGCCGACGCATGGAAAGCTGCTGCGCCAGTAGCTCATCAAAGGCCAACCGGCGCCATTCCGGGGTCACGCGAGCTTCCAGTGCGCTCAGGCTGGCCTCCGGCGGCGGGTTGTGCAAAGTGAGGATGCTGCGCTTGAAATCCGGCAAACCGAGCGGCGCATACACATTGTCCGGCAGCGTCTCACCTAAAAATTCCAATGTCAGTACGCGGCTAATTGCCGCGCAGATATTGGGCTGGGAGAATCCGGCCGTGGTCGGATAAACCGGCGTCAGTTGCTCGCTCACTGGCGTGTTCTCGCGCACGGCCTTGCATTGTGGATGCACCATCTCGTAGCCGAAAAATCCATGCCGCACTTCGCCATAAGCGCGAATTTGCTTGCCCACGGCCAACTGCGCGACTTGACTCGGGTAAAAATGCAGAAAGCGCAAATTCACTTCCCCGCTTGCATCCTGCAAGCGCACAATCAAGGCTTTACGCGGCTTGTAGCTCACCTCGGCATGCACCACCTCACCCTCGATCTGTGCGGATTCGCCCAGACGTAAATCGCGAATCGGCGTGATGCGCGTCTCATCCACATAGCGCAACGGCAGATGCAGCAGCAAGCTTTGCGGCGTTGTGATCCCCAGTTTCTTTAAGCTGGCAAGTTGTGGCTTGGTCAAGCCTTTGATGTCAGCTAGCGAGGCCAATTGCTATGATGCCAACACCATTACCGCATCAGCTTCTACCAGTGCATTTCTGGGTAGCGAAGCCACTCCTACCGCGGCACGCGCCGGATAGGGCTGCGCGAAGTATTCCGCCATGATGGTGTTGACCAAGGAAAAATGGCCCAGATCTGTGAGGAAAATATTAATTTTCACGAGGTCAGCCAAGCTGCCGCCCGCCGCCTCGCACACCGCTTGCAAGTTCTGGAACACGCGATGCACTTGCGCTTCGATACCATCCATCAGTTCCATGGATTGCGGATGCAGGCCAATCTGGCCGGACAAATATACCGTGTTACCCACCTTGACGGCTTGCGAATAGGTGCCGATAGCCGCAGGTGCGCTATTAGTCTGAATGATGGTTCTACTCATATCTTGCCTTGCTAAACTGAATAATCTATTGCGCTTTGGCTTTACCTTCTGGAAAACCGCCTTTCAAGCGGTTGATCCGAACAACATCCGGTATCTTGCGCAAATTCCGAATGAGTTCCGCCAGATGCACCCGGTTGCGCACCTGTACTGTGAAATTCAGATTGCAGTACTGGCTTCCATCGGAGTCTTCCATGCTCACACTATCAATATTCGAACCCGCCTCCGCTATGCCAGCCGCCACTTTCGCCAGCACACCACGCTCATCCATTGCGACAATGCGCAGATTGACTTTGAACAGGCGCTTGTTGTCCGTATCCCATTCCACGTCCAGCCATTTGTCCGGATCCAGCCGGAACTTGCGGATAGCCGTGCAATCGTGCGTGTGAATCACCAACCCCTTGTCCTTGTTGATAAAGCCTAAGATCGGATCGCCAGGAATAGGATGGCAACATTGCGCGAACTGTACGGCCATGCCTTCCGAACCACGTATTGTGATGGTATCAAACGATTTGACCGTTTTAGTTTTGGTAACATCCGTTGCTTCCATAAATCCTTGTGTGAGTTGGTGCGCCACCATGACGCTCATACGCTTGCCCAAACCAATGTCAGTCAAAATTTCCTTTTTGTCTTTTGCGCCATAATCACGCAACACTTTTTGCCACTGCTTTTCATCCACATCTGCCGGCTCCACATGCAAAGCACGCAGGGCAATATTGAGCATACGTTCGCCCAACTGTGCGGATTCCGACACCTGCAGTGATTTCAGGTAATGCCGGATATGTGACCTGGCCTTTCCGGTAACGACATAGTTCAACCAGGCCGGATTCGGCTTAGCCAATGATGCAGTAATGATTTCCACATGGTCACCGTTGCGCATCTCGGTCCGCAAGGGTACCAGCTCGTGGTTGATTTTCACCGCCACGCAACTATTACCCACATCGGTATGCACGGCATAGGCAAAATCCACCGCGGTCGCACCTTTCGGCAACGCAAGAATATTACCTTTGGGCGTGAACACATACACTTCGTCCGGGAACAAGTCCACCTTGAAATGTTCCAGAAACTCGTGGCTATCGTCACTCTCGGTCTGGATTTCCACCAGACGCTGCAACCATTGGTGTGTCTGCTGTTGCAATGCGGTCAAATGCGCGTCCTCGGTCTTGTACAACCAGTGTGCCGCTACGCCCGCATCGGCGATATTGTGCATCTCTGTGCTGCGAATCTGTACCTCGATCGGGGTACCATATGGTCCAAACAAGGTGGTATGCAAAGATTGGTAGCCATTGGCCTTTGGGATGGCGATATAATCCTTGAAGCGTCCGGGAATCGGCTTGTACAAGCCATGCAACACGCCCAGCGTCAGGTAGCAGGTCGGCTTGTCTTTAACCAGGATACGGAACCCGTAAATGTCATTCACCTGCGACAGCTTGATATGCTTGCTGGTCATTTTCCTGTAAATGCTATACAGGTGCTTCTCGCGGCCTTCTACGTCCGCTTCCACGCTTTCCTCTTTAAGCCGGTTCTGAATTGCTGCCAGAATCTTGCTGATGACTTCCTTGCGGTTGCCACGCGCTGCCATAACCGCTTTGGCGATGACACGGTAACGATAGGGGTGCATATACCTGAAACTGAGGTCTTCCAGTTCATGAAAAATCAGGTTAAGCCCTAAACGATTAGCAATGGGCGCATAGATCTCCAGCGTCTCGTTGGCAATACGTCTCTGCTTCTCGGGGCGCATCGCCTCCAAAGTTTGCATGTTATGCAAACGATCAGCCAGCTTAACCAGAATCACGCGTACATCCTGGCTCATAGCCAGCAGCATTTTGCGGAAATTCTCGGCCTGCGTCTGTGTGGCGCTTTGCATCTGGATCTTGTCCAGCTTGGTAAGACCATCCACCAGACTCGCTACCTGCTTGCCAAATTTTTCACCGATCTCGGTACTATCGATCCCGGTATCTTCCACTACATCGTGCAGCAAAGCTGCCATCAGCGTGGGCACATCCATATGCAGCCTAGCCAAGATGCTGGCTACCGCAATGGGGTGTGTAATATAGGGCTCGCCGGTTTTGCGTGTTTGTCCGGCATGTGCGTGAGCGCTGTAACGATACCCGGCCAGAACGTATTCCACATCGGCCGGGCTGAGGTAAGCTTTGAGAAGAGTAAGAAAATCCGCAATTAGCGGATCGGCATCCTGCGCCGCCGCAGGCACCGGTTCGGGTAATTGGACGGCAGCGTTTACCATGGTAGCTACTGCATAAATATAGCTAAGCTAATGCTGAACGCGTGCAAGGATTTCCAGCCCGACTTTACCCGCAGCGATTTCACGCAATGCCATCACTGTAGGCTTGTCACGCTGGCCATGCCCACTCACCAACGGGTCGGAGCCATTCGCAATCTGGCGTGCGCGAACTGCGGCCACTAAGGTCAATTGGAAGCGGTTGGGAATCTTTTCCAAACAATCATCTACGGTAATACGTGCCATCATTCATCTCCAAAATATCTTTAGTATCGCTTTTAAGTCAGTTCTTTAATCAACGCGGTATGGCGTGTTACTTGTGCTTGCAACCTGAGCCGCTGTGTACGGACAATGGCCAGCAAATCCTGTAAAGCCTCGTCAAAATCATTGTTGATTGTAACATAGTCGAACTCTGCCACATGCCGCATCTCCTCACGCGCAGCCGCCAGGCGCATGGCAATCACCTCCGCGTTATCCTGCCCGCGTCGGCTCAAGCGCTCGGCCAGCGTCTCCATCGAAGGCGGCAAAATGAAAATGCTGACCGCCTGCGGGAAAAGCCTGCGGATTTGCGCGGCGCCCTGCCAATCAATCTCCAGGATCAAATCATAACCCTCTGCCAATGCAGACTCTACCGCGCTTTGCGAAGTTCCGTAACGTGCGCCATGGACTGAAGCGGACTCCAGAAAACCGCCCCCATTCAAAATTTCAGTAAATGCCGCCTCATTCACAAAATGGTAATGCACACCGTTTTTTTCACCTGGCCTGGGTGCGCGTGTCGTATGTGAAATGGAATGCCTGACATTGGCATCTTTAGCCAGCAATGCGTTAACCAAGCTGGTTTTGCCAGCCCCTGACGCAGCAGTGATAATAAATAAATTGCCCGAAATCATGCCGCCATTTTACTCGATATTTTGAATCTGTTCGCGCATCTGCTCGATCAACACCTTGAGCTGCATGGAAACCTGCGTGGTTTGAATAGCGACCGATTTTGAGCCCAGCGTATTGGCTTCGCGGTTCATTTCCTGCATCAAAAAATCCAGCCGTTTGCCCACCGCATTGCCTGCTGCCAGAATACGTTTGACCTCACTGATATGCGCTTCCAGCCGAGACAGCTCTTCATCCACATCAATCCGCTGCGCGAACAGTACGATTTCCTGCCGGACACGCTCTTCATCCAATGTCAGCTGCACTTCTTTCAGTTTATCCGTCAATTTGGTCTGGTATTGTTGAATTAGGTCAGGCATCAAAGGCTTGACGATTTGCACTTGCACTTCAACTTCTGCCAGCCGTGCCAGTATCACGGTTTTTAGTTTCTCGCCTTCGCGCTGCCGTGCAGCAATCAGGTCATTCAACGCCCCTTCCAGCAAGGCTTTCAGGTCGGTTTCTAATGCTCCTTCGTCCGTTGTATGCTTCAGCAACACCCCTGGCACCTTCAACACTTCCAGTACATTGACTGGCTGCACATGCCCAAAATACTTAGAAACTACCTCGGCAGTCTCCGCCAGCTGCTGCAGCACTGTTTCGTCCAGCGTAGGCACATTACTTAACGATGCCGCTGGCACAAAACTTAGGCGGCAATCCACTTTGCCACGCCCTAGCCGTGCAGCAATCTGCTCTCTCAACATAGGCTCGAAGCTGCGCATGGACTCGTCCATTTTGAACGATAATTCAAGGTAACGATGATTCACGGCGCGCAGCTCAAGCATTAACACACCATCTTGAGTGGCGTATTCTTGCGAAGCAAAGCCTGTCATACTCAATATCATAGTTTCAAATCTTAAAGTAATTTGTCATAATTGTACCAAACGCTTATGATTTTATGCGAAAATACTACTCAAGTGATTAACTAGATTGTTATAATTGCACAATGGCCAGTTCCAAAAATCAGGCTCTACCTATCGGCTACATGCTGCAAGACTACATTATCACCAAAGTCTTGAGCTCTGGCGGCTTCAGCTTTGTCTATCTGGCGCAAGATCTGGATAAGAACATCATCGCCATCAAGGAGTACATGCCCACAGGTTTAGCCTTGCGTATGGAAGGCGCCACGGTATTGCTTGATTCCGACGATGATGCGGCAACATTCAAGCATGGCTTGAAATGTTTCTTCGAAGAAGGTTTGGCGCTCGCCAAGATCGACCACAAGAACATCGTGCGCGTGACCAATTTCTTCCGCGAAAACAATACCGTATATATGGTGATGCAGTACGAGCGCGGCAAATCCCTGCAGGATTACATTCTGGCACAGCCGGAGCCGGTCAGCGAAAAGTTTGTCCGACGCGTGTTCGGCGAACTGCTGAATGGCCTGCGCGAAGTACATACCCAAAAACTGTTGCATCTGGACATCAAGCCCGCCAACATTTACATCCGTATGGACGGTTCGCCGGTATTGCTGGATTTCGGTTCCGCCCGGCAGACATTGACGCAGAATCAACCTAAACTCTCACCCAGCTACACACCGGGCTTTGCCCCGCCGGAGCAATATTTCGAGCGCCAGAAGTTAGGGCCATGGAGTGATATTTACAGCGTAGGTGCCAGTATGTATTCCTGCCTGGCGCGATCAGCACCTATCGCCGCCAACCAGCGTGTACAAAAAGACACTTTGGTGCCAGCCGTCAAATTGGGCAAAGGTGTCTACAGCGAACAGTTGTTAAGCATTATTGACCATTGCCTGAAGCTGGATTACATGCAACGCCCGCAAAGTGTCTTCTCACTGCAGAAAGAACTGCTGAAGAACGTAGAACCTTTGCCACAAAGAAAGCCCGGCATCACCCACAAAATAAAAGCCGCGCTAATTAAATCTCTTTAAAAATGCACTGAACCGTAATAACCAAGATGAAATTCACCATTTACCAAAATAGCCGCCAAGGGCCAAGACCATACAATCAGGACAGGTTGGCCTATTCTTACAGCAAAGATGCCATGTTGCTGGTTCTGGCAGACGGTATGGGTGGGCACCGTCATGGCGAAGTCGCTGCCCAGTTGGCTGTCAAAACATTGACCGACGCTTTTCAGCGTCTGGCGGTACCTTCCCTGAACAGCCCGGCAAAATTCTTGACCGATCATATCCAGCAAGTACACGATATGATCGAAAGCCTGACACAAACACAGGATTTGCTCGAGTCGCCCCGAACTACAATCGTAGCAGCGATCATCCAACGTGGTTATCTCTATTGTGCCCATGTAGGTGATTCTCGCTTATACCATTTCCGCAACGGGCACTTACTATTCCGTACCGAAGATCACTCTGTAGTGCAATCACTTTACAAAAAAGGATTAATCAGTCGCGCTGACATGGCCACACACCCTTATAAAAATAAAATCTATAATTGTCTGGGTGGTGAAACAGCACCGCAAATTGATCTTTCTAACCGTATTGAATTAATGGAAGGCGACACCGTCCTGTTGTGCACCGATGGAGTCTGGGGTGTCATTGATGACCAGCAAATCAAGGAAATCCTGCATGCCTCCCGCGATATTACCGAAGCTACAAACAAGCTGCTTGACAGTGCCGAGTTTGCCAGCGACGAGCGAGGCGACAATATGAGCGCCATTGGCCTGCAATGGGGAGAGCGTATTGAAAGCCAAGTCACCATCTCTACCCAATTGATGCCTTTAGGTGAAACTACTACTATCATTAATCCGGTCACCCACCAAGTAGATGGCGGCAACGCAGCCAATGACCTGTCTGATGACGACATTGAAAACACCATTGCCGAAATTCAAGCCGCATTGATACGTACACAGCAAAAAATCGGCTTTTAACCTTTATCCATTGGCTTATAATGCGCTTTTAAACAAAAGCGATCCCTTATGACCCAAATCCCGGCAACACGCCCCAGCGGACGCAGCCAACACCAGTTGCGCAATATCGAGATCTTCCGCCATTACACCAAGCATGCGGAAGGCTCTGTGCTCATCAAGTTTGGCGACACGCACGTACTGTGCACCGCCAGCGTGGATGAAAAAGTACCCGGCTTCCTCAAAGGCAAAGGGCAAGGCTGGGTCACGGCCGAATACGGCATGTTACCGCGCTCTACCGGCCAGCGCATGGACAGAGAGGCCGCCAAAGGCAAACAATCCGGCCGCACACAGGAAATCCAGCGCCTGATAGGCCGCAGCCTGCGCGCCATTATTGATATGGAAAAGCTAGGTGAACGCACCATTCAAATCGACTGCGATGTGATTCAGGCCGACGGTGGCACGCGCACCGCCAGTATCACAGGCGCCTATGTCGCCTTGCACGATGCGATCAGCGCACTGCTTGAGAAAGGCTTGATTGCGGAGTCGCCGCTCAAAGACTCCGTCGCTGCCATTTCGGTGGGCGTTTATCAAGGCATGCCTGTGCTCGATCTGGACTATCTGGAAGACTCTGGATGTGATACCGACATGAATGTGGTGATGACGGGCAAAGGCGGTTTTGTGGAAATCCAGGGAACCGCCGAAGGTGAACCTTTCAGCGGCGAGGCAATGCAGCTCATGTTACAACTTGCGAAGACAGGCATACAAACGCTCTCGCAGATACAAAAAACGACTTTAGGGCTGTAACCATGTCCTTGCCATTCAAACAGCTTGTAATTGCCAGCGGCAACCAAGGCAAAATCCGCGAAATCGCACACGTGCTAACACCTTTCGAGATTGAAATCCTGCCACAATCACAATTCAATGTGCCGGAATGCGAAGAGCCATTCTGCACGTTTGTGGAGAACGCCTTGGCCAAAGCGCGCCACGCCAGCAAACACACCGGTCTTCCTGCGCTGGCAGATGATTCCGGCCTGTGTGTGAATGCCCTGCAAGGCGCGCCAGGCGTGCTTTCTGCGCGCTATGCTGGCAAAAACCCGCCCAACAGTTTGCTGACGCAGGATGAGCGCAACAATGACAAATTGTTGCAGGTGATGAGCAATGTTTCGGATCGTCATGCGCATTTTTATAGCGTGATTGTGCTAGTGCGCCACCCGGAAGACCCGCAGCCCATTATTGCCGAAGGCACTTGGCAAGGCGAGATTCTGCGCGAATATCGCGGCAATGATGGCTTTGGTTATGACCCGCTGTTTCTGGATTTGAAAACCGACAAGACCGTAGCAGAGCTGCCGCTGGACGTGAAAAGCCGCATCAGCCACCGCGGGCAGGCATTGCAAAAGCTGCTGCAAAAACTGGAAAGGCTATCACATGAGTCAGCCTAAAAAATTGGGTACTGAGTGGCCAAAATGGGTGCGTGACGATGGTAGCGTGGTTTCCTGCACCGAGAAGGTCAAAGTCATGGCCGAGAACTTTGATGAGCTAAAACAGATTGCCCAAGACGCGCTGGAAGACGGTTTGCTGATGGAAGTGAGCGAGCAGCAAATGCGCGAAGCGCTGCATGCGCTGGTGGAAAGTCTGGTAAATCCTTACCAAAAACCATGATTCCAATTTATCCGGAAGCATCCCTGCAAGCCAAGCAGGATGCGGCTTCCAGCGGCATTAAAAACCCGCCGCCACTCTCGCTGTACATTCATATCCCCTGGTGTGTGCGCAAATGCCCGTATTGCGATTTCAACTCGCACGAGGCGCGGCAGGATATGCCCGAACAGCAGTATGTAGATGCGCTGATTGCCGATTTGGAGCAAGCTACACCGAATATCTGGGGGCGCAAAATACGCAGTGTATTTTTTGGCGGCGGCACGCCCAGCCTGTTTTCGGCAGAATCGATTGACCGTATCTTGAGCCAGGTGCGAGCGCTCACTCCGCTGGAATATGGTGCCGAGATTACACTGGAAGCCAACCCCGGCACCGTGGATATTGCCCATTTCCAAGGGTATTGGGAGGCAGGTATCAACCGGCTTTCGCTCGGTATCCAGAGTTTTAACCCGCAGCATTTGCAAGCCTTGGGGCGCATACACGACCGCGAACAGGCTTTGGAAGCGGTGGCTTTGGCCATGCAGATTTTCTCGCGCGTGAACCTGGATGTGATGTATGCGCTTCCCAAGCAAACTTTGGATGAAGCGCTTACGGATGCCAAAACGGCATGCGAGCTGGCGCCTTCGCACTTGTCCTTCTACCATTTGACATTGGAGCCGAATACACCTTTTCACCGCACGCCCCCGCCCTTGCCGGACGATGACACCTCGGCCGAAATGCAAGTGAAAATCGAGGAAATGCTGGCGCAACATGGTTACGATCACTACGAGACTTCCGCCTTTTGCAAACCCGGTCAGCAGGCGCGCCATAATGTGAATTACTGGACCTTTGGCGACTACCTAGGTATCGGGGCTGGCGCGCATTCCAAACTGACTTATCACGACCAAATCACGCGCGAAACCCGCCCCAAACACCCAAAACAGTACATGCAGCAAGCGCTGGCGGGCAATGCACGCGAGCAGATGTGGGCAATTAAAACTGCGGATTTGGGTTTCGAA
>OEOF01000079.1_pt1 | contig 16006 bp, 14 predicted proteins | sample 1539701 | NCBI WGS metagenome assembly OEOF01 (sample SAMEA3611561, study PRJEB23397) | activated sludge metagenome | biome: Urban; feature: Wastewater Treatment Plant; material: Activated Sludge | place: Slovenia | collected 2012-09-24 | reverse complement strand
GAGGGCTGGACAAAAGACGCTCCAGACACTCGTGAACCAGTGCCTGATCTGGTACAGCTCCCTTTTGATTTCGATCATCCATGATTTGTTGTTATTCACGAGCGATGGGAGTAACACCCTTTTAACATCAATGTAACAGTAAGTAACTTATCTCGCAATCACAAACGCTTTATTCTGCAGCTGTCAGATTAAATTTGCTCTAAAAAGGAAAAAACATGAACACCATCACCGCCAATGCGCAATTGAATGCTTATTCCAACTACGCGGCACAAACTGCCGTAGAGATTCCGGCAGATACCAGCCAAAGCGACATCAGCCGTATCGTTGCGCAGCTCAAAGCCGCGGCAAAAGAGTTTGCTAGTTTGACGATAGACCAGCGCATTGCATTGGCAGAATCCATGAAGCAGGGCTATGTGGATATTGCCGAAGCCAGCGTTTATGCGGGCTGCAAAGCCAAAGGCATTGCCATTGGTTCTCCGCAGGAGGCGGAGGAATGGGCAACCGGACCGTGGGGTACACAGCGCCAGCTGCGCTTGATCATCGAATCATTACGGGCGATTCAAAAAACCGGCAATACGCCGATTGGCAAGTTAAGCCGCAATGCGGTGGGGAATTTGTCCGTGAATGTGTACCCCAATAATGCCATAGACGGCATGCTGTTCAAGGACGTGACAGTGGATGTGCATATGCTGCCGCACGTGACCGAGCCAGTGTTGCAAGCCACTCGGGCTGGCTTTTACAAAAAATCTGACCATCAGGGCAAGCTGGCGCTGGTGCTGGGGGCAGGCAATATTGCTGCCATTGGCGTGATGGATGTGATTGCCAATATGTTCAACGAGGGCAAAGCGTGTATTCTCAAAATGAATCCTGTGAACGCCTACCTTGGCCCGTATATTGAAAAAGCCTTCAAAGCCGCAATCGACAAGCACTATTTTGCCGTAGTGTATGGCGGCGTGGAAATCGGTCGGCATCTGGTGTATCACCCCGATATCGACGAAGTGCATCTGACCGGATCTGACAAAACTTATGACCAGATTGTATGGGGTGCGCCGGGCGCGGAGCAGCAGGCACGCAGGGAGCGCAAAGAGCCGCTGCTGAAAAAACCCATCACCGCCGAGCTTGGCAACGTGTCCCCGGTTATTGTGGTGCCGGGGCCATACACGGAAAAAGAAATTGCCTTTCAGGCAGACGCTATCGCCGCGGCCATGACCATGAACGCATCATTTTTCTGCAACTCCGCCAAAGTGCTGGTGATGCCGAAAAGCTGGGCAGGCAGCGGCAGCTTTATGCGGGCGATTCAAAAAATATGTGGCACAGTCGAGCCAAGAAAAGCCTATTATCCGGGCGCGGAAGACCGTTGGAAAACGCTCACCAAAAACCGCCACAACGCCATCAGCATTGGCAAGCCAACAGCAGGCACATTGCCCTGGACTTTCATCACTGGGCTGGATGCGAATGACGATGAGGTGCTGTTTCGCGAAGAGGCCTTCTGCTCCGTGTTTGCCGAAGTGCAAGTGGGCAGCCAGAATCCCATCGAGTTTTTGGAAAAAGCAGTGACTTTCTGTAACAACAAACTTTGGGGCAATTTGAACGCAACCATTATCGTCCACCCAAAAACGCTCAAAGACCCGGCTGTGAAAGCCGCATTCGAGCAAGCTATCTGCAAGCTCAATTATGGCACTGTGGCGGTGAATACCTTCCCGGGCATTCCCTTTATATTTGCCTCGCCACCATGGGGCGCACACCCAAGCAGCACGCCGGATAATATTCAAAGCGGTAATGGTTTTGTGCACAACACCGCCATGCTGGAAGGCATCGAGAAAACTGTGATTCGTGCACCGCTCACGGTGTTCCCCAAACCGGGTTGGCTGACCAGCCACCGCAAAGCCAATGTGGTGACCAGGCGCATTGCGGAAATGGAAGCCACCGCAAGCTGGGGCAAGGTGCCGGGCATCGTGTGGTCGGCCATGCAAGGATAATTTTTAGTCGTCATTTCATCATCAACAGGAGAAGATAATCATGAAAACCGCAACCAACATCATTGTAAGTTTAGGTGTTTTTTCAACCTGCACACTGTTTGCAAGCCAGGCCCTGGCCGAGGGTGGCAAGATTGCCGGCGCAGCAGATTTAACCTATGCCAAACAGGAAGCCTCACTCGCACCTTCTGCCGATGGGCACATGCTAGTGTTTGGCGAACTGACTGGCACCAACAAAAACACCGATGGTAGTGGCTATATGAGCGATGCGGATGCTAGCAATCGTGAGATTGGCCAGCTGTTTCAGGGCAATGGCCCGCACTCTGGCTATTACACCATGAGTAAGGATGGCAATACCACCACCGCCTTGTGGAAAGGCGATGTGGCAACCGTACTGGCGGAAGATGGCAGCCCACGCACCAGCTTCAAGGGCACTTGGGAATACGTGGCTGGCACCGGCAAATACAGCGGCATCAAAGGCAAGGGTAAATACAGTGGCTATTTCACATCCAAAACCACCTATCACGTGGATTGGAATGGCGAGTATTCGGCGAAATAGCGGGCTGAGTGAGGGTGCTGCAATAACCATCTTCACCGCCAGTATATATATTGAAAGCATAAGGTAAGGTCATGGATAGCATCGTAAACGACACGAATATTCTGCCTACAGCTATTCCGACCACGCGCCTTCTTCAGTGCCCGTGCCTGCCGCCTTGCCGCTCATGGCTTCCGCACTCGGCTTGTTTGGCTTCGCCAGAAGGAAAGCGGTGTAGCCCATAGGTTTGATTTGCACGCCGTGCTGGCGGGGCTTAACCCTCCGCAAGCTCTGTCAGCGCGGTAGGCAGCATTTCAACTATATCTTCCGCAATCAGGCCAATCCCAAACAACCTTGCCGCCTCGGCGTGTATCCATGTGGCGGCTGCCGCGGCTTCGAAAGCGGGCATGCCTTGCGCCAGCAGGCCGGTGATGATGCCTGCGAGTACATCGCCCGAGCCAGCGGTGGCAAGCGTAGGCGAGGCATTCTCGTTGACGATCAGGCGTCCTTCCGGGTCGGCAATCAGCGTGTCGCTGCCTTTTAAGAGTACGATTGCGCCGGTTTGCCTGGCTGCACGTGTGACAGAGGCATTTCTATCATCATCCAGGTCAAACAGATGCTTGAATTCGCCTTCGTGCGGGGTGAGTACGCATGGTGCCTGAATGGTGTTCCTCAATATAGCCTGATGGCCAGCAAAGGCCTTGATTGCATCTGCGTCAATCACACATGGGCTTGCTTTGGATAAAATCGCTTGCGCTTGTGCTCTGGTTTCTTGAGATAAGCCTGCACCCGGACCTATGAGATACGCGCTGATGCGTGCATCGCTTATGAGATTGTTGAATGTCTTGTCTGAATCAAAAGGTTTTGTCATCACACTCAGCATGCTGCTGGCGTAAATAGGCAGGGCTATTTGTGGGCATGCAATCGTTGTGATGCCCGCGCCTGAACGTGCGCAGGCCATGGCAGCCAAGCGCGCCGCGCCGGTGATGGGGTAGCCGCCTACAATTAGCGCGCTACCGCGCGTGTACTTGTTGCTGGCGGCATCTGGCTTGGGCAACAGCTTTTGCCAAAGCGACGGTTGGTTGGTTTTTGCGATAGCCATGCGGTTATTGTAATCCTTCGGGTGGCGATTCCAATGGGCGGCGGCGTTAAAAAACCGTATAATCTCACCTTTGAATGAACTTGTTCGCAATTGGTTCATCATAAGAATTGCTTTGGGGCTGACCAGGTTTCGACGTGGGTTGCAAAGCAGTGCAGGGCATACCGAGGATTCAGGTTCCCTCGTAAATCCATCTGAACAAGTATAGTCGCAAACGACGAAACTTACGCTCTGGCTGCTTAATCCAGCCGGACGCTGCACCATCTCTCCCGTGGGGTGGGTGGCCTTAAAACCATCGCAGCGTCATATACACGGGATACGTTTTACGTTGGGTTACTTAGCGTAGAATTAACCTTAAGGTGACTCGCCGTATGTTTGCTTGCTCGTTGGTGCGCATGCGGTTAAATCAAACAACACAGCTAAGTATGTAGAACTGTCTGTGGAGGGCTTGCGGACGCGGGTTCGATTCCCGCCTGCTCCACCAAATCCAGCACAAAAGCCACTCGAAAGAGTGGCTTTTTTATTGCCCTTAAACCCTTGAATAGCAGGGTAATCCTTCAGTTGCTCTTTTAATCAACTTGCTAAGTTTCTGTAGATAATCTTAGGGTGAAATACTGTCATTGAGTCTCGGGATTCGTATGCATAAGGTTTTTTTGCCAATATTTTTATTTTTTGCAGTCCATTGTGAGGCCGCTATCTGGGTGAAGTTGCAAGACAACGGCAATGCCAGGCTGATGGTGGATAAGCAATCTATCCTGGAGAAGGAAAAATACAAGCGCGCTTGGGTGAAAGTGACTTATAAAACGCCACAAATCAATTTAGAAGTGGCGGATAAGACCTATAACCAGTCCAAGCTGTTGTGGTTCTTCGATTGTCCGGCACAGACTGCTGCGACTGCTCAGGTTTTCCAATATTTGAATGAAGAGTTGACTTATTCGGCAGCGGTGGATTACAAGGCAGCCAGGTTTATTGAACCAGTGCCAGAAACCGATATTGATACCGCGATGCGTTATGTGTGCGAAATCGGTAAATCTCCTGCAGTAGCTGCGGAAAAACCTGCCAAAGCAAACACGGATGCCGCAAAAAAACCTGAGGACGCGGTAGATAAACCCGCAGAGACTCCTAAGCAAGAGGCCCAGCCTGCTGTAGAGCAGGCCGAGCCGACACAGCCACAGGCGGTGCCTGAAACGAATGCGAAGCCTCCTGTAAAGCAGGATAAAAAAGGTAGCGCTCAATCGCCATGGGCGTATCAGGGCAAGGAAGGTTCCGCAAACTGGGGCAAGTTAAGTCCGGATTATGCGGCATGTGATGCAGGCCGCAATCAGTCGCCGATTAATGTTGAGCAGACTATCCACGCAGCTTTGAAGGAGCTGAAAATACTGCAAAAGTTTCCGGCAAAGGAAATGCTGAATCAAGACCATACGCTGGCGGTGCGTTTCAAGGATGGCAATATGATGGTGCTGGATGGTACACCTTTCCAGATGAAGCAGCTGCAGTTTCGTGCGCCAAGCGAACATACGATTAAGGGGAAATCTTATCCGCTGGAGGCGCAATTCATGCATGCAAATTCCAAGAGCGAGCAATCTATGATCGCTGTCTTGTTTGAGGAGGGCGAATCAAATGCAGCATTGCAGCATTTGCTGAAGCAACTTCCCAAAGAGGCTGGTAAGCTGGTTCCTTTGAAAAGCCGTGTGTTGCCGAGCGAACTGATGCCACAAAAACGCACGTACTACCGCTTTAGCGGATCGCTGACTATGCCGCCTTGTACAGAAGGAGTGCGCTGGGTGCTAATGAAAGCGCCAATGACCGCTTCAAAAGAGCAGATCGAGGCATTCAAGCAAGTGCTTCAAGGCCCGAACAACCGCCCGGTGCAGCCACTGAATGGCAGGGTGGTGCTGGAATCTAACTGAATAGGTGACGAATTCAATCAGGAGGTTTGGCTAAACAGCAGGATTTCGCTTTTGCCATTTACGCCCACATCTCCTGCATATTTATGCACGGGCTGTGGTTTGAGAGAGCTAAAGCGGGTTTCCAGTGTGGCAAAACTGCGCAGTAGCAAGGATAGAAAGCCGAGTTGATGGACGCCGCAATCCACCATGGTAGATTGCAGTTGCGGTGGTTGGGTAAGTAAAACTGTACCGCGTTTCATCATGTATCCAAGGCGGTCGCCAACCTTGCCGTAGATGCCAACGGTGCCAGCAACCATGCGGCTGGCGGCGTAGCTGCCCGCATCGCCATCCACCAGAATCAGGCCGCGACGCATGTTGTCGGCCAGCCTGTCACCGACGTTTCCTTGGCAAATCAGCATACCGCCCAGCATATTGGCGCCTGTAAAATCTCCCGTATTCCCATGTACGGTAATCTGTCCACGACGCATGCTGGCACCCAGGTAATCACAGCGGCTACAGTCGCCTTCAAACACGATTTTGCCATTGTTTTCACCGGAGACATCAAGGTAATCCGCCACTTGCGGATGGTGTTGGCTGGTGCTAAGCCGTAACTCGGCGATTTCTGTCAGGCTTAATCCTTCGAGTTTGTCGGGCGTCAGGGCGCGCAAGTCCAGTCGGCCTTCCGGTTGTTTTTTCAGTTTGAACAGCAGCGCACTCATTGGGGAAGTCCTAGAATCTCGTGCAGTTTGAAATGATGCGGACCGAGTTTTCCGCCGTAATTGCCTGCGGAAATACGCGAAATGCCTGCCCTGTAACCCAAGCTGCATGCGGCTTCCAGGCCTGCCTTCATGGCAGTTCTGATGTCGTCGAACGTCAAGCCATTCACCACAATCTCCATCACGCACTGGGTCTCGTCATCCAGCTCGGATTTCACCAAGCCTTTCAATGTCGGGCAGAAAGCGTCATTAGTTGAAGCGAACATCTTGGGATACTTGCTGCCCACTTTGGAGCCGCTGCGCACAATGCCGCCCGGGAAGGGCATGATGACGTTAGGCACCTGCTTCATGGCCTCAATCGCGGCCTCACAGGCGGCCAGCACTTGTGCCTGGCTTTTCCCCAGCACCAGAAAGTTGCCGCCACCGATCGCGCGCACCATGCCGGTGGTTTCTTCGGTCAGGAATTCACCTTCCATGATGGGGATGCGCCAATAGCGCTTGGGCTTACCATTTTTATCCGGAATCACTTTGGAGATTTGGTAGCCATCGCCAAAATAGCGCAAATGCTTGCCCAGGCTGATCATGTCTTCGCTTTCGATACCCGCGAATGCGGCAGCCGTTGGGCAGGTCAGGATACATTGCCCCATGCGGGTTTCCAACTGCTGCATCAGCACTTTGCTGCCCATCGCGAATAGCAGGATACTGATGCCCGGGCGGCCATCCGGTGTCTCGTCTGCGCTCAGTTCACGCTCGATACCGGCCTCCACGCCGCAACCGATGACGCTGGTAGCAAAACCGGTCATGGCGCGTGCGGCATGCAGCGCCCAAGTCGGGTTGATGGCAGTGATGATGACCCGCGTCGCCCGCATATTGAAGGCTTCGGCAAAGGTGTCGTCAATCTTTACGCCGTTAATCTGCACGTGCTTTTCCTTGATGTACCACGACTTGGTTGTTGAGTTCTTCTTCACTTACTTTAAAGTTATCCAGTTGAATCGTCTGGTATTTTTCAAAATAATCGCGCAAGCCATGTTCTACGCCGCTGTCAAAAGCCGGCTTGGCGGTGTGGGTGGCGCCCCAGGTCACTTTGATGACTTTGCCGTCCTTCACCACTAGTTCACCATCTTTGAACACGAAATCCGGCTTGCTGAACATCGCTTCACGGTCGGGCTGGTCGGTATAAACGGTGATGTCTGCCGCTGCACCAACGCCCAGATGACCGCGGTCATTCAGGCCTATCAGTTTGGCTGCGCCAGCGCGCGTCATGGTGGCGATCTCGTACAGCGTGTATTCGCGTTCCAGCGATTTCAGGTTGCTCATCGCCTGAGCATCCAGATTCAGCTTGTCAAACATCTCGTTACGGAAAGTCTTGTCCATCAGCAGACGAATGAGATGCGGGTAGCAGGTAAACGGTGCGCCATTCGGGTGGTCGGTGGTCAGGAAGATACGCCACGGATCTTCGACGCTCAGGAAGATTTCCAGCCCGATGGCCCATTGCAGCGCATTCACATAATTCTGGTCTTTGTATTTGAACGGCACCACGCCACAGCCTGCGTCGCATTCGATATCCATTAGCACGGATTTTTTTGGGTGTGCGAGCTTGCTGTTCAGGTATTGCTGCATCGTATCGCCGGAAGCGGTCACAGTCTGGCCGAACAAGATTTGGCCGACATCGGCGGTGATATGCTTGTGCTTGTTTAGTGCCTCGGCGATTTGCGCCGCAGCGGACGAGAATTTCTTGTCACCTTCTGTGCCGTAGCTGTGGAACTGAATATGCGTCAAGTGCATCGGCATGCCGTCGCTGGCACCCATGGTGTTGAGCGTGGTCTCAAAGTTGCCCGGCACGCCCAAGTTGTTGCAATGCACGTGCAGCGGCTTGGCAACGCCCAGTTCATGCACGGCGCGGCTAAGAGCCTTGAGAATGTCGCGTGCCGAGACCTGATAATGCGCGTTGTTTTCATCCAGATCCAGTTTACGCTGGTTGAACTTAAATGCCGAAATGCCACCTGGATTCACCACTTTAATGCCGATGGCTTGCGTCGCATGCAGAATCCACGCTACGTAATCGTTAATTGCTTTTTGATCTTGCTTCGCTGTCAGCATGCGCAAAAAGTAGTCGTCGTTGCCGAGCATGGCGTAGCCGCCCTTGTCGATCAGCGGCACGTCGGCCATTTCCAAGTGCGTTTGCCGCGCGTTAATCGGCATCATCGCCGGCTCAAACGCCGCCGTATAGCCCATTTCGATATATTTGAAGCCGATTTCCGTGGTTGTTGGCGTCGCGTGGTGTTTGCAATGTGGGGTGCAGATGTGCGCTTCCGGCTCGGTGTAGGTTCTGAGCTCGTTTCTGAACTCGGGCAGCAGCATGCGGGCGATGTTCACCTTGCCGCCGCCGATATGGCTGTGCATATCGATTGCGCCAGCCATCACCACTTTCCCAGCCAAATCATAGGTCTGGTCAATCTTTTCAGCCGCGTTGGGTTTGTCGATAATGCGGCCATCACGAATGTAGATGTCCTGCTGCACACCCTCTTTGCCATGCGCCGGGTCGTAGAGTCGGCCGTTCTTCAGTAGCGTAATCATGCCAGCAGCGCCTCCAGTTTGCGCACTACCTCTGCCAGTGTTGGCAGTCCGCTTTCGCGTACTTGCTTAAGCGGCAGGCTGATGGAGGAGTCCACGCGCATCATGGTGCCGCTGCAATCCAGCCCGGGTGTGGCAACGGGAATGAAGACATCGGCATGGCTGAACCATGACATATTGGGCGTATTGGTGTTGCCTAACACGATGGTGGGTACTTCAGATAAACTTGGCGGGGCATCGGCGTTGTAACTGTTGACCCAGATTTGCGCGTCAGGCTTGGCATTTTGCATATCGGACAGCACTTTGCCGGTTTGCCACGCATGTACGTTATTGATGCTGTAATCGCCATCGCTGCCGCCCAACGGTAGGCCAGCCGCGCGTGTGGTCTGGTTTAAAGTGCCCACGATGTTGGTGATTTGCTGCACCGCGAGCGATGCATGCGGGAAATCCAAATCCTTCGCTGCCCAAGTCAGCACGGCATATTTGGCTTGTTTCAGTGTTTCGGCCAGTTTTTGCAAATCAGCCATTGCAATACCCGCTACGGTATCGGCTTTCAGCGGCTTGTTCAGCAATAAAGCGTTCAACGCCGCTAAAATATCCGGTAAATCCGCTGCCCCCCGACTAGAGCCTTCGAGGGCAGGCCTGGAAGGCAATGCCCATGCGCCTTCCCGGCCAGGTGTTTTATCCAGTTTTTCGCCGCCCAGATACACGATTTTGCGTGCGCTCGGGTCGGTAAACATCGCGTCCTTTACCCAGACGAATCGCTCGAAGAAGCGCGGGTTATGCGTCACGATATCCGTGCCGATGCACACAATCACATCCGCGCGGTTCTTCACCTCGCTCAGTGTGGTGGTGAACCATCCAGCACTTTGCATGGCCTGCATGTTGCGCTGCAGGCTGGCTTGGTTGATGTGCTGCAAATCTGCTTTCAGTTTTGCCGCCAGCGGCGTTAAGGCGCGCATGCCGTGGATATCCGTGCTTAATCCAGCAATCACGGGGCGCTGCGATTGTTTTAGGATTTCCGCCGCGCGTTTCACTGCTTCTTCAAGTGTGGCGGGTTTGCCGCTAACCAAGGGCTGCGGGTTGGCAATGGTTTGGGTAAAAAACGCGATGCCTTTTGCACAGGCATTGTGTGCTGTAGCGCCTTCAATGCGAATGTCGTCGCACAGCAGCCCGCAGGCAGGGCAGGTGGCATTCAGCGTATTGGTGTTATTAGGCATAAGCGCATTTTGCCACAAAAAAATAACGATGCATTTGAGAATTAACGGGTAATTTGTACCAATATTTCGTTAGCAAGCTTTTCCATCCTATCCAGGCTCACATCGGCTTTCTGGATAAAATCCTTGTCATAATGGTTGGGATCCGCCCATTCTTTGCCTTTGATCTGGCAGCGTTTTGCCAGCTTGGTGATGCCAATATCCTCCAGCGCGAAGCCCAGCTCGGTCCACAGCACGGTCAAGCGCGCTTCCGTCTCGTGATCGCGTTTGCCGGTATCGTTCAATTGGCGCATGTAAACGGATGTCTCCCGTGAGGCAGCAATGACATCTCTAAGCGCTTTGATGGATTGTGTTTTTCTTTCCTTGCTGGCGCGATTCAGGTTTGTCAGCCAGGATTTGATATTCTTGAGCAGATCCCAAAGCAGGCCGGAGGTCAGAATTTCCATAGGGTTATTGCTGTTTTTCGTTGCACATAGTTAAGCATCTTACGCGCGCGTATTCATTATGAAAAGCATTGCCCTGCGAGCCAATCTGGATGCGCCTTTCAGGCCGACGTTTTAAGCAATGAAAAATCAGCCAGAAAATGCTAAAATCCCATTTTTTCCTAAGTCGTTAATTTTTACTTATTTTTGGAGCAAGCATGGCAATCGAACGCACCCTTTCCATTATCAAACCGGACGCAGTGGCTAAAAACGTGATCGGCAAGATCTACACACGTTTTGAAGATGCTGGCCTGAAAATCGTGGCCGCCAGAATGGCGCACCTGACACAAGCCGAGGCGGAAGGTTTTTACGCTGTGCATAAAGAGCGTCCATTCTTTAAAGATCTGGTGAGCTTCATGATCTCCGGCCCGGTGATGATCCAGGCGTTGGAAGGCGAGAACGCAGTGGCTAAAAATCGTGAATTGATGGGGGCAACCAACCCGAAAGATGCAGCACCGGGAACGATTCGCGCTGATTTCGCACAAAGTATTGATGCGAATGCGGTACATGGTTCTGACAGCCTGGAAAATGCAGCGATTGAGATCAAATACTTCTTTGGTTAATGTTAATTATTTGCATTAAATAAATTAGGCAATTTATTGATTAATTTATTAAATAATAATCAAGCGCAACTCGCCGATTACTTCATCAGTATCGGCGAGAAGCCTTTCCGCGCCAAGCAGTTGATGCGATGGATACATCAGTTTGGCGTGACCGATTTCTCCCAAATGACCGATATTGCCAAGGCGCTGCGCGAAAAGCTGGCAGCCGAGGCCGAAGTTGTGCCGCCTGCGGCGCAGACGGAAAAGATTTCCGACGACGGCACGGTGAAGTGGCTGATTGGCGCAGATGCAGCCAATAGCATCGAGACGGTATTTATCCCCGAGGCGGATCGCGGCACGCTGTGTGTTTCCAGCCAGGTAGGGTGTGCGCTGGAGTGTACGTTCTGCAGCACGGGCAGGCAGGGGTTCAACCGCAACCTGCAGGTGTCCGAGATCATTGGCCAAGTATGGGTAGCCAATCAGCGCCTGAAACAGCGCGAAGGCTATGACATGCTGCCTGCGGGTGAGCGCATGATCTCCAATGTGGTGATGATGGGCATGGGCGAGCCACTGGCCAATTACGACAACGTGGTGACGGCGATGCAGATCATGTTGGATGATTGCGCCTATGGGCTGAGCCGCCGCCGCGTGACGCTTTCCACCTCCGGTCTGGTGCCGGCGATGGATAGGCTGAAAGAAGATTGCCCGGTGGCATTGGCGGTGAGCCTGCATGCGCCAAATGACGCCTTGCGTGACGAGATCATACCGATCAACAAAAAATACCCGTTGAAAGAATTGATGGCGGCCTGCCAGCGTTATCTGGTGAAGGCGCCACGCGATTTCGTGACTTTCGAATACGTGATGCTGGATGGCGTGAACGACACCGCAGAACATGCCAAGCAGTTGATTGCACTGGTGAAAGACGTACCGTGCAAGTTCAATCTGATTCCATTCAATCCTTTTCCCAATAGCGGGTATGACTGTTCCAAGCCACATCAAATCCGCGCGTTTCGTGATATGCTCATGAGCGCCGGTCATGTAGTGACTATTCGCAAGACGCGGGGTGAGGATATTGACGCTGCTTGTGGTCAACTGGCCGGCAAGGTGCTGGATAAGACCAGACGAAGCCAGAAGCGTATACCGCTGGTTTCTCTAGAGTAAGTCTTTGATGTTTAAGGTAAATTAATGAGAATAATATACGGTACACTGGCGATGGTGATGTGCATCCTTTGCGGATGTGCTGGAAGTGTTGGGCAAGGCGCTGGCGCAGATGCCAAAGCGCTTGCCAAGGCAAAGGCGCATACGGATCTGGGCGCAGTTTACTTTCAGCAGAACAAGCTGGAAGTGGCGCTGGATGAATTTATGATGGCAATCCAGGCCGACCCGGGATACGCGCAGGCATATAATGGGTTGGGGTTGGTGCGCGCAGCTTTGGGCGAAGATGAGCAGGCCGAGGCGAATTTCAAAAAGGCGATCCAGTTGCAACCGAATAGCTCGGAAGCACACAACAATTATGGCAATTTTCTTTGCAATAAAAAGCGGTATGACGAGTCTATCCTTCAGTTCATGGATGCGGTGAAGAACCCGCTGTATTCTACCCCCCACCTGGCGTATGCCAACGCGGGGATCTGTTCCGCGCGTAAAAAGGATATGCCTGCTGCTGAAACCTATCTTAATAAGGCTCTGCAGCTTAACCCGTTGACGCACTCTGCTGCTTATCAGCTGGCAGATATTCAATATGCGCGCGGCGATGCCAAGGCGGCACAAAAAACACTGCAGAATGCATTGGTGGCTTCGCCCGGCCCGGAAGTGTTGTGGCTGGGCATCCGCATCGCACGAGCATTGGGCAACAAGGATGATGAGGCGAGTTATGCATTGCAATTACGCCGTCAGTATCCGGATTCTCCACAGACACGGTTATTGTTGGGTGATTGATAATATCGACATCCCCGATTTTAAAAAGGTGAAGTGATGGCAAGAAGATCTAAAACCAAAGCAGAAACACAAGAAGACACAACAGAAATGGCGCAGCCGCGAGCTGCTCAGGAAACCATGTCAGATACGCAGGCTTCCGAATATCGCTCACGCTGTGGCGGCGCTTTGCGTACGCATCGCGAGAAACAGGGCTTAAGCGTACAAACTGTGGCTAGCCGTTTGCGTTTAAGCGCAAAGCAGATCGAGGCGCTGGAAGCGGATAATTTCGAAGCCTTGCCCGAAGCTACGATAGCTCGCGGTTTTATTCGTAACTATGCCAAGTTACTGGAAATCAATGTCGAACCATTACTGGACGCATACAACGTATTGGTGCCCAGCAAGGCACCCCATTCGTTTACCGTAAAGCCGGCGCCTTATGCCCTGTCTCTTATACACATCTAGATGTGTATAAGAGACAGGTGCATAAAGAGCGTCCATTCTTTAAAGATCTGGTGAGCTTCATGATCTCCGGCCCGGTGATGATCCAGGCGTTGGAAGGCGAGAACGCAGTGGCTAAAAATCGTGAATTGATGGGGGCAACCAACCCGAAAGATGCAGCACCGGGAACGATTCGCGCTGATTTCGCACAAAGTATTGATGCGAATGCGGTACATGGTTCTGACAGCCTGGAAAATGCAGCGATTGAGATCAAATACTTCTTTGGTTAATGTTAATTATTTGCATTAAATAAATTAGGCAATTTATTGATTAATTTATTAAATAATAATCAAGCGCAACTCGCCGATTACTTCATCAGTATCGGCGAGAAGCCTTTCCGCGCCAAGCAGTTGATGCGATGGATACATCAGTTTGGCGTGACCGATTTCTCCCAAATGACCGATATTGCCAAGGCGCTGCGCGAAAAGCTGGCAGCCGAGGCCGAAGTTGTGCCGCCTGCGGCGCAGACGGAAAAGATTTCCGACGACGGCACGGTGAAGTGGCTGATTGGCGCAGATGCAGCCAATAGCATCGAGACGGTATTTATCCCCGAGGCGGATCGCGGCACGCTGTGTGTTTCCAGCCAGGTAGGGTGTGCGCTGGAGTGTACGTTCTGCAGCACGGGCAGGCAGGGGTTCAACCGCAACCTGCAGGTGTCCGAGATCATTGGCCAAGTATGGGTAGCCAATCAGCGCCTGAAACAGCGCGAAGGCTATGACATGCTGCCTGCGGGTGAGCGCATGATCTCCAATGTGGTGATGATGGGCATGGGCGAGCCACTGGCCAATTACGACAACGTGGTGACGGCGATGCAGATCATGTTGGATGATTGCGCCTATGGGCTGAGCCGCCGCCGCGTGACGCTTTCCACCTCCGGTCTGGTGCCGGCGATGGATAGGCTGAAAGAAGATTGCCCGGTGGCATTGGCGGTGAGCCTGCATGCGCCAAATGACGCCTTGCGTGACGAGATCATACCGATCAACAAAAAATACCCGTTGAAAGAATTGATGGCGGCCTGCCAGCGTTATCTGGTGAAGGCGCCACGCGATTTCGTGACTTTCGAATACGTGATGCTGGATGGCGTGAACGACACCGCAGAACATGCCAAGCAGTTGATTGCACTGGTGAAAGACGTACCGTGCAAGTTCAATCTGATTCCATTCAATCCTTTTCCCAATAGCGGGTATGACTGTTCCAAGCCACATCAAATCCGCGCGTTTCGTGATATGCTCATGAGCGCCGGTCATGTAGTGACTATTCGCAAGACGCGGGGTGAGGATATTGACGCTGCTTGTGGTCAACTGGCCGGCAAGGTGCTGGATAAGACCAGACGAAGCCAGAAGCGTATACCGCTGGTTTCTCTAGAGTAAGTCTTTGATGTTTAAGGTAAATTAATGAGAATAATATACGGTACACTGGCGATGGTGATGTGCATCCTTTGCGGATGTGCTGGAAGTGTTGGGCAAGGCGCTGGCGCAGATGCCAAAGCGCTTGCCAAGGCAAAGGCGCATACGGATCTGGGCGCAGTTTACTTTCAGCAGAACAAGCTGGAAGTGGCGCTGGATGAATTTATGATGGCAATCCAGGCCGACCCGGGATACGCGCAGGCATATAATGGGTTGGGGTTGGTGCGCGCAGCTTTGGGCGAAGATGAGCAGGCCGAGGCGAATTTCAAAAAGGCGATCCAGTTGCAACCGAATAGCTCGGAAGCACACAACAATTATGGCAATTTTCTTTGCAATAAAAAGCGGTATGACGAGTCTATCCTTCAGTTCATGGATGCGGTGAAGAACCCGCTGTATTCTACCCCCCACCTGGCGTATGCCAACGCGGGGATCTGTTCCGCGCGTAAAAAGGATATGCCTGCTGCTGAAACCTATCTTAATAAGGCTCTGCAGCTTAACCCGTTGACGCACTCTGCTGCTTATCAGCTGGCAGATATTCAATATGCGCGCGGCGATGCCAAGGCGGCACAAAAAACACTGCAGAATGCATTGGTGGCTTCGCCCGGCCCGGAAGTGTTGTGGCTGGGCATCCGCATCGCACGAGCATTGGGCAACAAGGATGATGAGGCGAGTTATGCATTGCAATTACGCCGTCAGTATCCGGATTCTCCACAGACACGGTTATTGTTGGGTGATTGATAATATCGACATCCCCGATTTTAAAAAGGTGAAGTGATGGCAAGAAGATCTAAAACCAAAGCAGAAACACAAGAAGACACAACAGAAATGGCGCAGCCGCGAGCTGCTCAGGAAACCATGTCAGATACGCAGGCTTCCGAATATCGCTCACGCTGTGGCGGCGCTTTGCGTACGCATCGCGAGAAACAGGGCTTAAGCGTACAAACTGTGGCTAGCCGTTTGCGTTTAAGCGCAAAGCAGATCGAGGCGCTGGAAGCGGATAATTTCGAAGCCTTGCCCGAAGCTACGATAGCTCGCGGTTTTATTCGTAACTATGCCAAGTTACTGGAAATCAATGTCGAACCATTACTGGACGCATACAACGTATTGGTGCCCAGCAAGGCACCCCATTCGTTTACCGTAAAGCCGGCGCCTTATGCC
>OEOF01000078.1_pt1 | contig 16013 bp, 15 predicted proteins | sample 1539701 | NCBI WGS metagenome assembly OEOF01 (sample SAMEA3611561, study PRJEB23397) | activated sludge metagenome | biome: Urban; feature: Wastewater Treatment Plant; material: Activated Sludge | place: Slovenia | collected 2012-09-24 | reverse complement strand
ACAAAACCTGGCGCTTACGCCGCAACTGCAGCAATCCATCCGCCTACTACAACTCTCCACACTAGAACTCAACCAAGAGCTAGAGCTGATTTTGCAGGAGAACCCTCTGCTAGAACTAGTTGAGGGAGATGAAGCCGATGAACCCTCCGCAGAAGAGGTATTTGAAAACTCCGGTGATACGGAAGAAACAACGGACGAATCTAAACCCGATGGCCTATCGGACTTTGACGATGAGTCCAGCTTCCAGCCTGCAGCTGACGTACCTGAAGAAACACCGCTTTCCAGCGAGGAATTCCGCACCGAAGAATTCAACGATGATTACGGCGAGTATGATGCCAGCAGTTGGGAAGGCAGTCGCCAGCCTGATGAAGACGAGGACAGCGAATTTGGCCGCCAAGAAAGTAGCGCTATCAGTTTGCGTGAACACCTATTGGGTCAGCTAAAATTAATGCAGCTTTCCGAACGCGATCAAAACCTAGTGCTGTTGCTAATAGACAGCCTGAACGATGACGGCTACCTCGAAATATCGCTGGAAGAGCTGGCGGAATCGCTACCTCTTGATCTGGAAGTAGATTTACTGGAGCTGGAAACCGCACTTAAACATCTGCAGCATCTGGATCCGGCCGGAGTAGGCGCCAGAAACTTGCAGGAATGCCTGATGCTGCAGTTGAATGCACTTTCGGCAGATATCGAATATCTGAAGATAGCCAAAGCGATCGTAACATCACACCTGACTTTACTGGCCAACAAAGACTTTCTCAAACTGCGCAAATTGCTCAATTGCGATGAAGCGGCATTAAAAGGCGCACAACAACTCATTAGGCAGCAAAACCCGCGACCGGGCAGCGACTTTGCCAAGCTCGGGTCGGATCACTTCATACAGCACGAGGTAGTTGTACGTAAAATCAAGGGAATCTGGATCGCCAGCCTAAACGACAGCGTAATCCCCAAATTGCGCATTAACCAGATGTATGCCGATATTCTGCGGCGCAATCGCGAAAGCTCCAGCCAATATCTGCAAAGCCAGATGCAGGAAGCCAAATGGATGATTAAAAACATTCAGCAACGTTTCTCCACCATTCTTCGCGTCAGTCAGGCTATTGTGGATCGGCAACGCAATTTTTTTGAGCATGGGGAAATCGCCATGCGTCCGCTGGTATTGCGTGAAATCGCCGACGAACTGGAACTGCATGAATCCACCATTTCACGAGTCACGACGCATAAGTATATGCTCACTCCGCGCGGAGTCTACGAACTGAAATATTTCTTTGGCAGCCACGTGGCCACCGATACCGGGGGCGCTTGTTCCGCAACTGCGATTCGCGCGCTCATCAAACAGATGGTGGCAGAAGAGAATCCAAAAAAACCCTTGTCTGACAACCAGATCACTGACATCTTGGCCAAACAGGGCATCGTGGTAGCGCGCCGCACCATCGCCAAATACCGTGAGTCATTGAACATCCCGCCCGCCAATCTGAGGAAGTCACTCTAGAACCCAAGCGCGGTTCATTACACTGCACACTGGGCTGTAATCCGCATACAGCCTTGCTTACAGGGCAATGATTTTCCTAATGAACGCGCGCGTAAGACGTATATATGCCGATCAAACATGCTTGTCCCGTTGCGAGTTTTTGAAAGAAATTTAGGCGTTTTACCTAGTTGCAACCTTATGCCAAAGGTGTACACTGGAATTGTTTCGCACAACCAGCTTGTCGAAACAATTGAAGAAAAGGAGCGTGTTATGAATTTGCAACTCACTGGACATCATCTGGAAATTACGCCTGCATTACGCGATTATTTGCACAGCAAGCTCACTCGCATCAGCAATCACTTCGATCATGTGATTGACATGAAAGTCACCATGAGTGTTGAGAAATTCGCCCAAAAGGTGGAAGCAACATTACACGTGCCAGGCAACGACCTGCATGCAGAATGTATAGATGAAAACATGTACAGCGCAATCGATATGTTGACAGACAAACTTGACCGCCAAGTCCTGAAACATAAAGAAAAACTAGGCAACCATCACAAAACCAACGGCGCGGTTAAACACCAAGTCGCAAACTAACCTTAAGGAAATATGGCTCAGATTACCGTCAATGAGCTATTCAAACAAACCCGCCTCAAGCTCAAACTCAAATGGGTTGCCGGGCTTGATGGCGGGCAAAAGGTTCTTACCTCCGAGGCCGTCACCAAACCTTCTCTGGCACTCATTGGCCACCTGAATTTCGTACATCCAAACCGCGTCCAAGTACTGGGCTGTGCAGAAATGGACTATCTGCACGGCTTGAGCATACTGGCGCTACAACAGGCTATCGCCAATCTGTACGCCAGCGAACTAGCAGCTGTCGTGATTGCCAACGGCGAAAAAGCACCTCAGGCCTTGATAGAAGCCGCAAACAAACACCAGACACCCTTGCTGAGCTCTCCTATGCAAAGCCCACAACTCATGGATTTGCTAGGCCACTTTCTGGCAACTGCGCTTGCCGAATCCACCAGCATGCACGGCGTGTTTCTGGAGGTGCAAGGTTTTGGCGTGCTAATCCGCGGCGGACCAGGCCTAGGCAAAAGTGAGTTGGCGCTGGAGCTAATCTCGCGGGGGCATCGTCTGGTGGCTGATGACATCGTGGATTTCTACCGTGTTTCACCAGAACGTATCGAAGGCCGCTGCCCGCCATTGCTGCAAGATTTTTTGGAGGTTCGGGGGCTAGGCATCTTGAACATACGCGCCCTGTTTGGCGATAATGCCGTTAAACCCACCAAGCCGCTGGATCTGATTATAGATTTGCAAATGGCCGATTTACTTAAACCGCAAGAACTGGATCGCCTGAACGCCAACATGCAAACAGAGTGTGTGCTGGAAGTTAAAGTGAGCAAGGTAATAATCCCGATTGCGGCCGGGCGTAACATTGCCGTGCTAGTTGAGGTGGCCGTACGCAACCATATGCTATTGATGCGTGGTGAGAACAGCACCAAACAATTTACTAACCGTCAAAAACAGTTGTTGCTGAAAGAAAGCAAACTTAACTAGAAATCGAATTAGTTAGAAACCAAAAGAAATGCAAATCATCATCGTTACCGGCCTGTCAGGCTCTGGCAAAAGTGTGGCTTTGCGCGCACTGGAAGATAGCGGGTTCTACTGTATAGACAACCTGCCCGCCACCTTGCTACCACAAATATCGCACCACCTTGCAGCGGCGGATCAGGAAAAGATCGCCATCAGTATCGATGGCCGTAGTGCCGCGCTGGAAGCGCTTCCCAACGCCATGGAAACCCTGCGCGCCGGGGGACATCAGGTAAACTCCATCTTTCTCGACTCTAATACGGAAACCTTGGTCAAGCGCTTTTCAGAAACGCGCCGCAAGCACCCGCTCAGCAACGAGACTACTACGCTTGCCGAAAGTATCCAGCGTGAGCGTGAGATGCTGGGCAACCTGGTGACATTAGGGCATCACATCGACACCAGCAACCTTGGTTCCAACGCCTTGCGCCAATACATCAAAATGATGGTGCAAGCACCGGACCATGGTCTGACGCTGCTGTTCACATCTTTCGGCTTCAAGCACGGCATTCCGCTAGACGCCGATTTCGTGTTCGATATTCGCAGCCTGCCCAACCCGCACTATGACCCTGCCCTGCGCCCGTTGACAGGTAAAGACCTTGCAGTGCAACAATTCCTGCAAAATACGCCAGAAGCCAATGAAATGCTTGCAGACATCCGGCATTTGCTGGAAAAATGGCTGCCTGGCTTCATTCGTGACAACCGTAGCTACCTGACGGTGGCCATCGGCTGCACAGGCGGCCAGCATCGTTCGGTCTATTTCGTGGAGTCGCTGAGCACCTACTTTAAGGCGCGCCATCATCAGGTGTTGATTCGCCATCGTGAACTAATCGAATAACGATAATCAAAATACAAGGGAAAGTTTGGAGCTATGATTGGGATTCTGATAATCGCGCACGGGGATCTGGGAAATAGCCTCATATCCTGTGTACACCATGTGCTAGGCAAACAGGCACCTCAACTGGCCAGTCTGGCCGTGCATACGCATGACGATCCACTGGATTTGCTGCCACACGCAAAAGCGATGGTGGCCGAACTCGATACCGGCGATGGTGTTATCGTACTTTCGGATATTTATGGCGCATCGCCCTGCAACTTGGTCACCAAGTTGCTGGAACCCGACAGGGTAGCGGGCGTGGCAGGTGTGAACCTGCCTATGCTGGTGCGTGTAATGACATACCGCAACGAATCTTTATCCAAAGTCGTCACCAAGGCAGTCAGTGGCGGGCGCGACGGCGTAGTGAGCTTTACCAGCTCCGGTTGCAGTCATCGCGAAAGTTAGATTAGGAAAGTTAACCAGCATGCTGAAAGAGAATATCGAAATCATCAATAAACTGGGCTTACATGCGCGCGCATCCACCAAGCTCACGCAAACCGCCAGCCAGTTTGCCAGCGAGGTATGGATCTCGCGCAACGGGCGCCGCGTCAATGCCAAAAGCATCATGGGTGTAATGATGCTGGCCGCCGCAAAAGGCAGCATTGTAGAACTGGAAACCAACGGCTCGGACGAGCAAGCCGCAATGAGCGCGTTGAAGGCGCTGATTAACGATTATTTCGGCGAGGGCGAATAACTTGGCGCTACACCCGGTCAGTTTCAGCATCCATGGCATCGGCGTCTCCAGCGGCATCGCGATTGGCCGCGCGCACTTGGTATCCAATGCCTTGCTAGAGGTGGTGCATTACCAACTCAAACCCGATCAGGTCGAAAGTGAAATCACGCGTTTTGACAACGCTATTGCCACAGTTAAAGAAAATCTGGAAAGTATCAGTAGGCAGCTGCCAGAAAACGCGCCCACCGAGATGGCTTCGTTTATCCAGACACACCTGGCCATGCTAGTAGATAAATCCTTGTCGCAAGTACCCAAGACCATCATCCGCAACGAGTACTGCAATGCGGAGTGGGCTATCAAGCAGCAGATGGACGATATCGTCGAGCAATTCGATGCGATTGAGGATGAATACTTGCGCGAACGCAAACAAGATGTGATTCAAGTCGTCGAGCGTGTGATTAAAGTGTTGCTGGGGCACCCCAGCCATGCGTTGCAAGAAGAGACCGCGCAAGAGAAAAACATGATTCTAGTGGCGCACGACATTTCGCCTGCGGATGCGATTCTGTTCAAGCAGCATCACTTTGCTGCCTTCATCACCGATGTCGGCGGCGTAACCTCACACACGGCAATCCTCGCGCGCAGCTTAAGCATCCCCTCCATCGTCGCCTTGCAAAAAGCACACGATCTCATTAGCGATGGCGAATTGATTATTGTGGATGGCATTCTGGGTGTTGTCATTGTGAACCCCAGCAAGGAAGTGTTGGCAGAATATGAACTACGTCAAGACCAGTTCGAACTGGAACAGCAAAAGCTCAAGCGCCTGAAATCCACCAAAGCCGTCACACTGGACGGCACTGCCATAGAATTGTATGCCAACATTGAAGTGCCAGAAGACGTTGCTGCGGTCAAAGCCTCTGGCGCGACCGGTATTGGCTTGTATCGGACTGAGTTTCTGTTCATGAACCGCCGCGATATGCCGGATGAAGAAACACAGTTTTCTGCCTACAGGCAAGTGGCAGAGACGATGCACGGCCTGCCGGTGACCATCCGCACGCTGGATTTGGGCGCCGATAAGCAAATGAACCCGGATCTAGATAGCGATTGCGCCAACCCGGCCTTAGGCTTGCGTGCGGTGCGTCTATGCCTGGCAGAGCCGCACATTTTTCATACTCAGTTGCGAGCTCTGCTTCGAGCCAGCCATTACGGCAACATTAAAATCCTGATTCCTATGCTGGCTACCATTTCTGAACTGCGCCAGACCAAGCTGCTGCTGGAGCGCGCCAAACAATCGCTACGCAAGCAGAACATTCCTTTTAACGAACAAATCAAAGTCGGCGGAATGATCGAAGTACCCGCTGCTGCCATCAATGCGTCGGCCTTCGCCAAGGAGCTCGATTTTCTCTCTATCGGTACCAATGACCTGATCCAGTACACCTTGGCCATTGACCGTACCGATGATGCCGTAGCGCACTTGTACAGCCCTTTGCATCCGGCGGTATTGCAACTGCTAGGTTTGACATTTCAGGCAGGCATCCGCTATGGCAAACCCGTCTCCGTATGCGGCGAGATAGCCGGTGAAACCAAGCTTACCCGACTATTACTCGGCATGGGATTACGTCAATTCTCCATGCATCCCAGCAATATTCTCAGTATCAAACGGCAGATCCTGCAAAGCGACCTAGGCAAACTTAACCGCTTTGCCCGTAAAGCGCTAAGTACCGATGACGCCGACAAAGTGGAACTATTGGTCAGTAAAATCAATCAGTAGAAAAGGAGAGCATGATGACAGACATTATTACCAGCCCCAGCAATGACGAAAAGAACATTGCCACGATCACTCATTTGGCCGGCACCGTTTTCTGGTTCGTCCCGGCGCTTGTGGTGTGGATACTTAAAAAAGATGATAGCGCTTACTTGGCCGACCAATCAAAAGAAGCACTCAACTTTCAGATTACTGTGCTGATTGCACAGTTCGTCGCTGGTTTTCTGGCTATCATTCTCATCGGCTTTGTGCTGATGGGTATTATTTGGCTGCTCAATATCATTTTCTGCATCATCGCTGCTGTTGCTACCAGTAAAGGTGAGACATATCGTTATCCCTTTTGTTTAAGACTCATCAATTAAGTTGTTAGGATTTTACGTGTCAAACCCCTTGTTACATTTCTCCGGCCTTCCCCGGTTCAACCAAATCAAACCTGAGCACATCAGCCCGGCTATCGATGGCCTGCTTACAGAAGGGCGCGCCTTGGTTGAGCAGCTTGCTACCAGCACAGAAGTGCCCACGTGGCAGAACTTTGCCCACAAAATGGAAGATTTTGAGGAAAAGCTTTCCCGCGCCTGGAGCCAAGTAGGGCACATGAACGCAGTAGTCAACTCACCGGAACTGCGCGAGGCTTATAACGACAATTTGGCGAAATTGACCGATTTTTACAGCGATTTATCGCAAGATGAACGCTTGTATGCGAAATTCAAGCAAATTCAATCTGGCGCTGATTTTTCCAAACTCACGCCAACGCAGCAAAAAATCGTGAACAACGAAGTGCGCGATTTCAAGCTAGGCGGCGCAGAACTATCCACGGAAAAAAAAGCGCGTTTCAAGGAAATTGCCGAACAGTTGTCGAAAGTTGGCAGCAAGTTCGAAGAAAATATCCTTGATACCACCAATGATTTCAAGCATATCGTGACTGACAAGGCCAAACTGACGGGCATTCCTGACGATGCCTTGCAAGCCGCCGCCGATGCTGCCAAAACTGCAGGATGCGGAGGTTGGTTGTTTACATTACATTTCCCTTCCTACATGCCGGTGCTGCAGTATGGCGACAACCGCGCTTTGCGTGAAACGCTGTACCGCGCTTATGCCACCCGCTCATCCGAATTCGGTAAGCCAGAATGGGATAATACCAAGCTGATTGCCGACATTCTCAAACTCAAGCAGGAAGAAGCGCATTTACTGGATTTTGCCAACTATGGCGAACTCTCGCTCGCCACCAAAATGGCGGATACGCCGCAACAAGTCATGGAATTTCTGGATACGCTCGCCAAGCGCGCCAAACCTTACGCCGAGCGCGACATGACCGAGCTAAAGGCCTATGCCGCAAAGCTTGGCATACACGACTTGCAGGCGTGGGACGTGGCTTACGTGAGCGAAAAATTGCGTGAAGAGAAATATGCGTTTTCCGACCAGGAAGTAAAACAATACTTCCCGGAAAACAAAGTGCTGACTGGCTTGTTCCGTGTAGTTGAGACCATTTTTGGCGTGCAAATGCACAAAGCCGACGCGCCCACATGGCACGCCGACGCCAGCTTTTATGAAATCCGCAGTGCGCAAGGCAAAACCATCGCCTATTTTTACCTCGACCTTTACGCACGCAGCGGCAAGCGGGGCGGCGCATGGATGGACGAATGCATCACCCGCCGCAAGAAAGATGGTGGTATCGAACTGCCAGCCGCTTTCCTCACCTGCAACTTCTCCGCCCCGGTTGGCGGAAAACCTGCATTGTTCACACACGACGAAGTCATCACCCTCTTCCATGAGTTCGGCCACGGCCTGCACCACATGCTCACAGAAGTAGATGAATACAGCGTATCCGGCATCAAAGGCGTGGAATGGGATGCCGTCGAACTACCCAGCCAGTTCATGGAAAACTTCTGCTGGGAATGGGATGTATTGTGCCACATGACCGCCCATGTGGATACCGGTGCACAACTGCCACGCGAGTTGTTCGACAAAATGGTAGCCGCCAAAAACTTCCAGGCCGGTATGCAGACTGTACGCCAGATCGAGTTTGCGCTGTTCGACATGCGCCTGCACAGCCAGTTTGACCCGAATGGCAGCAAAACCGCACTAGATTTAATCGAACAAGTGCGCGACGAAGTTGCTGTGGTGCGTCCGCCTAAGTGGAACCGCTTCCCCAACAGCTTTAGCCACATCTTTGCAGGCGGCTACGCGGCGGGCTATTACAGCTACAAATGGGCAGAAGTGCTCTCTGCCGATGCTTATAGCTTGTTTGAAGAACTTGGCGTGCTTTCCGAAGAAGCTGGCAGACTCTTTAAAGACGAAGTGCTCGCCAAAGGCGGTAGCCGCCCTGCGTTGGAATCATTCGTTGCCTTCAGAGGCCGGGAACCAAGCATAGATGCACTACTAAGGCACAATGGCATGGCTTCATAGCCATTTAAAATGCATCACGATTTCTGGCACAACAAATGGCAAAAGAGCGAGATTGGTTTTCACCTGCCGGAAGCCAATCCGCTATTGGTGAATCATTTACCCGCGCTTAAGCGGCCTCACGGAGCTCGCATCTTCCTGCCTTTATGCGGCAAAACGCTGGATATTCACTGGTTGCTGGCACAGGGGTTTCGCGTAGCGGGCGCGGAGTTGAGCACGATTGCTGTTGAAGCCTTGTTTGACGATTTGAAGTTAACACCCGCTCTCACGAAAATTGGCGAATTGACGGGCTATAGCGCGCTGAACATTGACATCTTTAACGGCGATTTCTTTGCCCTGACCGCTGAAATGCTGGGCGCCGTAGATGCGGTGTACGACCGCGCAGCGCTAGTGGCCTTGCCGAGCGATATGCGCAAACGCTACGCCATGCATCTGGCAGCAATCACCCAAACCGCTCCACAACTGCTGGTGTGTTTTGATTATGACCAAGCCCAATATGACGGCCCACCGTTTTGTGTGCCCACGCAAGAAGTAAGTGCACACTATCAATCATTCTATCATTTGAACTTGCTTGCCAACGTGGAAGTAGCAGGCGGCCTGAAGGGCAAATGCACCGCGCACGAGCAGGTGTGGCTGCTAACACCGCGCGCCTAACTCTCTCACCACCCCAAACATGGCATAGGCTTCCACCTTGCCAAGGCCAGTGAACCCTATACCAAACGGGCTATTGTTCCCCAAGTATTTTTATGTACTATCACAATAAATATTACATATATATTACAAAACCAAGCACAAACAGGGGGCGTCATGAACACACAAACCATGCCGCAGTACGTGGATTTGACAAAGCTCAGAATTCCTCACGTCATCAAATTATTTTTTTTGATGGACATTCTATTATGTACTGCGTACCTGATTAATCATTTGCTCGGTCTGCCTTACGGTGCGATAGCGACACTATTGGATTTGAATGGTGAACATGGCCTGGTAATGTGGTATTCCTCTATGCAGTTATTTTGCGTTTTTTTGCTTACCTGCCTGTTCTGCTGTACGAAATGCAAACGAGACAAGCAATTGTGGTCACTCATGATTTTGCCATCTTTGTTTTTATTCATGTCTATCGACGAAGCCATCCAGATCCATGAATGGTTGGGGCAACAGACTGACCATATTTTTATGGGCCACAATCGCGAAGAGACCTCATTCAAAAGAACCGGCATCTGGGTATTTGTAATCGGGGTTCCGTTCATTATCCTATTCAAAGCATATGTCAGCTCTATCAAACAGCATTTTCAGGCACACCAGCAAGCGTTCAAGAAACTGTTATTGGGGATGGCCATTATGCTTGGGGGCGCGGTGGGGGTAGAAACACTTGTAAACTTCATTAGCTATAAATATATATTTTTGGAAGTTGTACTCGAAGAAGGCATGGAAATGATAGGCGCTACCATTATGCTATGGGCAGCTTATGAAATGGCACTGGACACCATTGCTGCCAATCCCAGCATACTCACCAAACAAGATTGATCGCAACAGGCGGTTACGATCCGGCATGGTAGAATCTGACCTGTTAAGCCTTTAAGGGCCATGCCTTGACCACCCCCACTTTTAAGTTAGCCACCTGGAACGTCAACTCGCTGAATGTACGCTTGCCACATCTATTGGATTGGCTGGCGGCGAACAAACCGGATGTAGTCTGCCTGCAGGAAACCAAACAGGAAGATAGCAAGTTTCCCTATGCCGCCTTGAAAGAAGCAGGTTATAACGCCGCGCACAACGGTCAGAAAACCTACAATGGCGTGGCGATTTTAAGCCCGCACGCCATCGAGAATGTGCAAATGGATATGCCCGACTTTTCCGATGAGCAAAAGCGTATCATCAGCGCGAACGTGAATGGCGTACGCGTAGTGTGCGCTTATGTGGTGAACGGTCAAGCGCTGGATTCGGACAAGTTTCAATACAAACTGCGCTGGCTGGATGCGCTCCTAGACTACCTTGCAAGCGAATTGACCAAACACCCGAACTTGGCTGTTTTGGGCGATTATAATATTGCACCGGAAGACCGTGATTGCCATGACCCGATTACCTGGCAAGGCCAAGTGCTGGTGAGCGAGCCAGAACGCACCGCTTTCCGAAAATTGCTGGATTTAGGCTTGCACGATAGTTTCCGCCTATTCAATCAGGAAGCCGGGCAATTTACCTGGTGGGATTACCGCATGGCCGCCTTCCGACGTAATATGGGCTTGCGCATTGACCATATCTTGGTGAGCAATGCGCTGAAAGACAAGTGCGTGAATTGTGAAATTGATAAAGCGCCGCGTAAACTAGAGCGCCCCAGCGACCACACGCCGGTGATATTGACGCTGCAAAATACTGTTTGATTTTCATTGGTAAACTGCCTACCCTGCAAGCTAATCCGGACGCGGCTTACAGGCCAATTGCCGTAACAATGAAACGTGCGCGTACGTGAGGACTATTGCCCGCCGCCTTTGATGTTGATGCCCAGTTGCTTCAGCTTGCGGTATAGGTGAGTGCGCTCCAAACCGGAAATCTCCGCCAGCTTGCTCATATTATTGTTGACGAGTTTCATATGATGCTGGAAATAGAAGCGCTCAAACTCATCCCGCGCCTCACGCAGCGGCTGCGCAATCTGTACCATTTGTGGCGTAGGCTGCGCCTGTAGTTCCATCGGCGCCTGATTAAACTGCTCCATCACACGTGTCACATCCTCCAGCGTGATTTTGTCGCCCAGGCTAGTCAGCAGCAGGTTCTGCACCACCGATTCCAGCGCGGCAAAATCGCCGGGCCACTCCACATTACGCAATGCATTGAGTGCAGCAACATCGAAGCTCTTGTAGGTGACACCCGTCCTCTCCGCCACCAGACTAGCCATGGAAACCGCCAGATCCGGAATGTCCTCGCGATGGTCGTTAAGCGCCGGTACCTTAAGCGTACTAGCCGAAAGCACTTGCAGAAGCATATTGTCAAACTGAGGGCTCTCGGCCAGTTGCGGCAAACCAAAGCTGCTACCGCACACCACACGCGTACCGTATTTATCTGCCTTGGAAAGCAACAGTAATAGGCCCTTTTGCTCGGTCTTGTTTAGCGCAGTCACTTCTTCCAGAAAGATTACGCCGTCACGCACCTGTTCCAGCAATTCCATCGGGGCATTGGCCAGTTTTTCATATTCTGTCAGGCTCAGCCACGGCGTCCCGGGCGCATGTAGAAAGCGGGCGCATAGCTCCACACTGCCGCCTTTTTTACCCAGCAGCAGCAATGCGTGTTTAGTACGGGAGATTTGCTCCAGCCGCTGCTTCAGCTCCTGAATCACCTGGCTCTTGCCTAGGCTAGCGAGATTCAACTCGGTTTTGGGCAAATGTTCGGCATGTTTGAGTGCAGCGTTGACCGTTTTAAGCAGCTTTTGCAACGCGATGGGTTTTTCCAGGAAATCAAATGCGCCGATGCGTGTCGCCTCAACGGCAGTATCTATCGTGCCGTGGCCCGACATCATCACCACCGGCATGGTCAGCAGACCGGCGTTGTTCCATTCTTTCAGCAGGCTCACTCCATCACAATCCGGCATCCAGATGTCCAGCAACACCAGGTCAGGGCGCTGTTTCAGACGTTGTTCGCGGGCGCTTTGCGCGTTTTCAGCAAGCGCGATACGATGCCCCTCATCCATCAGGATGTCACTCAACAACTCACGGATACCAATCTCGTCGTCAACTACCAGAATATTTCGTGATGCCATTTACTGCTTTCCTTGAACTCAAAGTTCCTGCTTAGTCCGGTGTGATTTACTGCCTTCTTGTTTATCCAGTGGCAAGTGTATCGTGACACATGCCCCACCAGTAGAATTATTCTCTATTTTAATTTGCCCGTGGTGTTCTTCAATCATTTTTTTTACAATTGCCAACCCCAAACCGGTGCCGTGGGGCTTGGTCGTCACATAAGGCTCAAATGCGCTTGCCAGCAGATCCGGCGGAAAGCCTTGCCCATTATCCTGTACGACCAGCTTGATATGGGTCTCGTCAAAATGGGTACTCACCAGAATTTTGGGGTCATTCACCTGCTGCAGCGCATCCTGGGCGTTTTGCATCAGGTTATGGATTACCTGCCGCAGCATCGTCGCATCCCCCATCATATCAGGCATGCCAGACATCAAGTCAAATGTGATTTTTGTATGTGAACTATCGTACAAACCGGAAATATCCCGAATCAGGCTATTAATGTTCAACGACGTGAATTTGGCGGAGGGCGCACGCGCATACTCGCTGAATTCGTTCACCATGCTCTTCATCGCACTCACTTGGTTTACGATTGTATCCGTCGCACGCTGCAGCATCTGCGCGTCATCCGCTGCCAGCTTGCTGCCCAACTTGTGCTGCAACCGCTCTGCCGATAACTGAATTGGCGTCAGCGGATTCTTGATCTCATGTGCCAGGCGGCGCGCCACCTCACCCCAAGCCGCATCCCGTTGTGCCTGCGCCAACATGGTCACATCATCAAACACAGCAACAAAGCCATGGCCGGAAGATTGTGGCAAGCGCGTCGCCCGCACCAGTAACAACTGCTTGCCTTGCGGCTTCAGAATTTCCAATTGCTCGGTATATTCCGACTTTTCCTCTGCGGCTTCACGGGTCGACTCGAAATGACTCTGCAGCGTTTCAATAAAAGGCTGCAAATATATCTGATACTCGGCAATTTTCTGGTAAGGTTGGTTCACGCAGGCCGCCAGCTCACAACCCAGTATCGTGCTGGCTGCCAGATTATAAGTACGCAGTTCGCCCTGCGCATTAATGGCCAGCACTCCAGAAGACAAGTGCGCCAGTATCGTTTCCAGGTAGCCGCGTGCCGCTTCCAGCCGCGCGCGATTGCTTTCAGAAGCGCGAGTGGCGTCTTCAAGTTGGCGCGTCATGCTGTTGAACGATTTCACCAACACGCCCAGTTCATCCTTACCATGCTCCGGCAGCATGGTGCTGAAATCGCCGCTGGCAATCGCGCGGGTGCCCTCTGCCAATACCGTAAGTGGCTGGGAAAGACGCCGACTCAATACAAAAGCCACCGCCAGCGCAGACAACATGGCCAGCAGCAGCACCAGTGTTAGTGTCAGCTTGAACACATCGCGCAATGAATCCCGGCTGTAGGAAAGCTCCTGATAATCACGATAAACATCCTGTACCGCCTCAGCGGTATTGGACAAAGCCTTGGGCACGGGCTGCAGCAATTGCAGGATACGCGTTTCCCCGGTCAGATCCTGCATCACTACCGGTGTCAGGATGCGCATATACAAGCCTTTACCAGGCAGCGGTTCGATTTTGCCGTAGACGCGTATCCTGGCATTCCGCAACTGCGAGATGCTGGGCAATTCCGGCAGGAAACTGTTCGGATCACTGCTGGAGACCGATAATATACGTCCGTCCTTGCTCAACAAAACAGCTTCCTGGATGCCGGATTTTTCACGCAGGTCGTTAAGTGCGCTGTATTGCGCGCGTTCTGGCTGCAATGCCAGTGTCGTAGCCATATTGTCGGCCTTCTTTTCCATATCCGCCAGCATGATGTCCAGCGCGCGCTGGCCAAGGCTTAAGCCACCATCCAATGCAGACTCAACCTTGACGTTAAACCAGGACTCGATCGAGCGCGTCAAAAAATTGACTGACACCAGATACACAATCAGGCCAGGTACAATGGCCATCAAAGCGAAAGCTGTCACCAACCGAAGATTCAAGCGACTGCCTATGACACGGTCGCTGATTTTCCGGTAAAGTTGCCACAGTTGATTGACAATCAAGCCCAGCAAAATAACAGCCAAGCCGATGTTGAGATAAAGCAGAACTTTATAATAACTGCCGGAGAATGCCGAGTTGGCACTAGCAATGGAAAGCAGGTACAGCAAGGCTGCACCAAGAGCTACGCTGACAAAAAAGATATACCTCATGTAGGCGGCCCTATTTGTTCAGCTCCTTGGGCACCCATTCGTACTTCTGCGATGTAAGTGCCCACTCCTCCGAGCCTATCGCATTCACTTGTATCGCCTTGGGCAGCTTGCTTTCGTCCAGCCGCATCAACAAAGCCGCCTGGTATGGCTCACCTTTTTCTATCTGCATCTTTTCCAGCACCTTCCAGTCGCGTATCTCAGCCAGCTCCAGCTTGGCCTCCAGCAGGGTGTCATACGATTGCTGGCGTCCATCGCGCAACAGCAGATATTGCCGCGTCAGCGCATGGTAGCTCAGCGCGACTTTCTGTGTTTTGGTGACAATCTCGTCGTCAAACCAGTATTTGCGCGGACTTACCACCTGAAACTCGACCACGAAATGCAGCACCACGCCCTTGTTGATCGCTTCTTCCACATCATCGTCAAAGCGAATGTCCACGTCTGCCTCCAGATTATATGCCTCGCCGTCCAGTCGCAAATCTGCATTGCGGATGTGCATATTGCTAGAAGCAGCATGGCTGGAAGCGCTCCAGAAAAACAACAGAAGCAATAACAGAAATGTTTTAGAAAACCGTGCCAAAAGCGGACTAAACAGACGCGCGTTTCTGCAGCAACGCATAATAGAGGCCATCATGCTGCGGGCTAGGGATAAGTTGGCCATCCGTAATGTGAATATTGTTGTTATTGTCATCATCTAAAATAATAGGCTGCAGAGTTGCATCGGGCGTTTTTTGCAGAAAATCCTCAATTTGTGCCCGATTTTCCTCATTAAATATCGAGCACGTGACATAGAGTAATTTACCGCCTTTTGCCAGAATTTGCCACAACTGTTGCAAAATTGCCGACTGCTGTTGCGCAAATAAGACAATATCTTGCTCGCGCCGCAACCACTTCATATCCACATGGCGCCGCACAATGCCGGATGCCGAACATGGCACATCGGCCAGGATAAAATCGAACTGGCCTGGAGTCCAGTATTCATGCGCCTTTTCAGCCTGCCCCACTTTCAGCTCCGCCTGCAAATTCAAGCGCTTCAAGTTACTTTCCACCCGTTGCAAACGCTCGGCATCGCTATCCAGCGCCGTCAACTGCACATCGTACAATTCCAGCAAATGGCAAGTCTTGCCGCCCGGCGCCGCGCAAGCATCCAGCACCTTTGCGCCTTTTGACGGATTCAGCAAGTACGCGGCTAGCTGCGCGCCGTAATCCCTGTCTCTTATACACATCTAGATGTGTATAAGAGACAGGCCCTCTGCCAATACCGTAAGTGGCTGGGAAAGACGCCGACTCAATACAAAAGCC
>OEOF01000076.1_pt1 | contig 16118 bp, 15 predicted proteins | sample 1539701 | NCBI WGS metagenome assembly OEOF01 (sample SAMEA3611561, study PRJEB23397) | activated sludge metagenome | biome: Urban; feature: Wastewater Treatment Plant; material: Activated Sludge | place: Slovenia | collected 2012-09-24 | reverse complement strand
GAGGTGGAATTGGGCGAGGGGGTGAGCCTGGGCTACTTCGCGCAGGCCCACGACCTGTCTCTTATACACATCTAGATGTGTATAAGAGACAGACGTCGGGCTGCGCGGGGCGGCGGCCGTCAATCACGGAGCCGTCGCCGGGCGCAGCCGCGGCGGTGGGGACGGTGGCGCCGGGAGGGGCAGCGCCGGAAGCGGTCAGCGTGGGTGTCGTCATACGTTCGGCATTCCGCGTCGATGATGCCGCGTGGGGCGGCCTGATAGTCTCTCATCCATTGTAACAAATTACCGGCGCGCGTAAGCGTTCTACTTTACACGTTCAGTGTGTATTTATAATCGTCCTCCGCGCTCTCTGTGTCTGCGCTCCGTGTGCTCTGTGTTCTTTGACTTTGGAAAAGCCCCTTCCGGTTCGTCTTTGCGCCCGTCTGGGCTAGAATGGATGGCATCATGCCCATCCTGAGCGCCGTCGAATTGGGCCATGCCTTTGGCGCGGCCGACCTGTTCCACGACCTGTCCGTGGCCGTGGAGGCCCGCGACCGCATCGGCCTGGTGGGGCCGAACGGCGTGGGCAAGACGACGCTGCTGCTGGCCCTGGCCGGGCTGCTGGAGCCGGCGGCCGGCCGAGTGGAAATAGCCGCCGGGCTGACGATGGGCTATCTGCGCCAGGAGGCCGTGCTGACTTTCGCCGGGCGCGAGAACACCGTCTATCAGGAAATGCTGACCGCCTTCGCCGCCCTGCGCGCCCGCGAGGCAGAAATGGCAACGATGGAAGCGGCGTTGGGCGACCAGTACGACGACGAACTGCTGGCCGCCTACGGCACGTTGCAGGAAAACTTCGAGCGCGAGGGGGGCTACCAGTACCAGAACGACGTCAAGCGCGTGCTGCTGGGGCTGGGTTTCGCCGCCGACCAGTGGGACACACCGCTGCTGCACCTGAGCGGCGGGCAGAAGACGCGCGTCTTGCTGGGCCGCCTGCTGCTGGAGCGGCCGACGCTGCTCATCCTCGACGAGCCGACCAACCACCTCGACATCGCCGCCGTGGAGTGGCTGGAGGGCACGCTGCGCCGCTGGGAAGGGGCGCTGATCATCGTCAGCCACGACCGCTACTTTCTGGATCGCGTCGTCAACCGCGTCTGGGAGCTGGCCCCCGGCGGCGGCGCGAACCCGGCCGAACTGAAGAGCTACCGGGGCAACTATACCGCCTACGTGCGACAACGGCAGGAAGCGTGGGAGCGGGCCGAGCGCCTCTACAACGAGGAGAAGGAGCGGCTGGAGCGCGAGGCCGAGTTCATCCAGAGCCACATCGCCGGCGGCCAGACCGACATCGCCAAGGGGCGGCTGCGGCAATTGACCCGCGACCTGGCCCTCATCGAGCAGATGGGGCTGACGGCGGCCACCGAGAGCCGCCGCGCCGGGCAGAGCTGGCTGGAGCTGGGGGCGCGGGCGCGGACGATGAGCATCAACGAGGCCATCGAGCGCATCCGGGCCATTCGCCCGCCGGGCATCCGGCCGCCGCGCCTGAAGATGCGCCTCGAATCGCCGGAGCGCGGGGCGCGGGTGGTGCTGCGGGCCAAGGCGGCGACCATCGGCTACCCGGCGCGGCCGTTGTTCGCCGTCAACCAGTTGAAGCTGGAGCGCGGCGGGCGGGCGGCGTTGCTCGGCCCCAACGGCAGCGGCAAGAGCACCCTGTTGCGGGTCATCCTGGGCGAACTGGAACCGCTGGACGGCGAGGTGGAATTGGGCGAGGGGGTGAGCCTGGGCTACTTCGCGCAGGCCCACGACCGGCTGAACCACGCCGCGCGGGTCATCGATGAGCTATGGGCGCGGCGCGACCTGAGCGAGACGCAGGCCCGCGGCTATCTGGCCCAATATTTGTTTCGCGGCGATGACGTGTTCAAGCGGGTCAGCGAATTGAGCGGCGGCGAGCGCGGGCGGCTGGCGCTGGCCCTGCTGGCGCTGGAGGGGGCCAACTTCCTGCTGCTCGATGAGCCGACCAACCATCTCGACATCCCGTCGCAGGAGGCGTTGCAGGAAGTGCTGGAGGAGTTCAACGGCACGATCCTGCTGGTGTCCCACGACCGCTATCTGATCGACCGGCTGGCGCGGCAGATCTGGGCGCTGGAAGAGGGCGAGCTGCGCGTCTATCCGGCGACCTACCAGGAGTACATGGCTCTGCGCGATGGGTCGGCGTTGCCGGACAATGGCGCGGCCGAGCCGGACAACGCGCCTTTGGAACCGGAGCCGACGGCCGTACCGATGGCCGCGCCGGCGACGGCCGAACCGCCGCCCGCGCCTGCCAAAGGCTGGAGCCGCAGCGCCCGCCGCCAGGACGAGCGCCGCCGCCGCCAGGTGGAGGAGTCGCTGGCCGACGTGGAGTATTGGCTGGCGCAGATCACCGAGGCGTTGGAGGCCGCCCGCGCCACGCAGGACGAGGGCGAAATCCTGGTGCTGGAAGCCGAAGACGCCGAGGCCCGCGAGCAACTGGCGAGCTTGCTGGCCGAGTGGGAAGTGTTGGCTTGAGGGATGGAAGAGAATGATTTAGCCACGGATTGGCACGGATCGCACGGATGAACACGGAAAGAAGATGATGATCGGTCTTGAAAGCCGTGTTAATCCGTGAAATCCGTGTCCATCCGTGTTGAATTCATTTTCTTCAACACGGATTGCACGGATGAACACGGAAAGAAGATGATGATCGGTCTTGAAATCCGTGTTAATCCGTGAAATCCGTGTCCATCCGTGGCTAATTCATTCTCTTCACACATGATTACTATGATTGAGGAACGGTTCGACGGGGTTATCTTCGATTTTAACGGCGTGCTGCTGTGGGATAACCATCTGCACGAGGAAGCATGGCGGCGCACTTCGGCCCGGTTGCGCGGCGCGCCGCTGAGCGACGAGGAGATGCGCCGCGAGGTACACGGCCGGGTTAATCGCGACATCTTCGCCTACGTCCTCGGCCGCGCCGTGAGCCGGGAAGAGATGCAGCCGTTGATGGAGGAAAAGGAGCGCACCTATCGCCAATTAGCCCTGGCGTCCGGGGCCGCGTATCGCCTGTCGCCGGGCGCGGTCGAACTGCTGGACTTTCTGGCGGCGGCGGCCATCCCGCGGGCCATCGCCACGTCGTCGCCGGGGGTCAACGTGGCCTTCTTCATCGAGCAACTCGATCTGCATCGCTGGTTCGCCCCGGAGCACATTATCCATGACCGCGGCCTCTACCCCGGCAAGCCCGCGCCGGGTATCTATCTGGAGGCGGCCGAGCAACTGGGGCTGGTCCCCGCGCGCTGCATCGTCGTCGAGGATTCCATCGCCGGGATCGCCTCGGCCCACGGCGCGGGCATTGGCGGCATCGTCGCCATTGGCCCGGCGGCCGAGCACGCGGCGCTGGCGGCCTTGCCCGGCGTCGGCGCGGTCATTACCGACCTGCGTCATTTTCCGTGGGCGTGGCTGAGCACAGCGCGGGCCGAAGTGCCCGCCGTATTGGGTGAGACCGGGGGCGGCCCCGTCGCTCACCGGGAAGGGTAAGAACCGCCATGAACGACCATTCAGCCGATGAGGCGCAAGCGGCGCGCCACCGGGCGCTGCTGACTTTGGCCAGAGAGTCGATTGCCCATCACGTGGCGACGGGCGAACGCCTGGCCTATGAACCGGAGGACGCCCAATTGCGCGAACCGGCGGCCGTCTTCGTGACCCTACGCGAGCGGCCGGAAGCTGGCGCGCCGTTCGAGGAAGGGGAGTTGCGCGGCTGCATCGGCCAGATCGAGGCCAAAGACCCGCTCTATGCCGCCGTGCAGGATGCGGCCATCAAAGCGGCCACGGTTGACCCGCGCTTTAATCCGGTGACGGCCGAGGAGTTGCCGGGATTGCTCATCGAGGTGTCGGTGCTGTCGCCGTTCCGGCCGGTCGAGCGGCTGGAGGAGATCGCCGTGGGGCAGGATGGGCTGCTCATTGTGGGCGAGCGGCGGCGGGGGTTGCTGCTGCCGGAGGTGGCCCCGGCCTATGGCTGGGGGGCCAGGGAGTTCGTGCGGGCGCTGTGCCAGAAGGCGGGCTTGCCGGGCAACGCCTGGCCTGAGCTGGCCCAGTTGTATGCGTTTACAACGGAATCGTTTTTTGAAGCAGTGGACAGTGAGTAGTGGATAGTGGATAGTGGGCAGTGGACAGTGGTTACTGCCCACTGCCCACTGCCCACTGTCTACTATTTATCCTTGCTCAGCACGGGCAGAGCGTTGCGCCCTTCCATCACCTGCCAGCCGGCGGGGACGCGCTCCAGCGCGCCGTCGCGTGGTTCCTTGGCGAAGAAGTAGATCGTCCGCTGCCGGTCGTTGTTCAACCGCACGTCGCGGGCGTGCAGATAGTAGGTCGTGCCTTTGGAATTCTTGTAACTGTAAGCCATGGTTCATTCTCCTTTTCTATACGGTCGCCCTTTGGTTAAAAAGGTGCGGCCGATCATGCTTACAGTGTAGAGCGAACGGGGTGGGGAACAATAGACCGGGGATATAAAAGGGATATAGACCTGATGGCGTTGGCGGAACTTCCAGTTCCGCTCTGGGTGTAGGCGGAACTTCCAGTTCCGCTCTGGAGAAGGTGACAGCGGCGGAACTGGAAGTTCCGCGTTACGTGTTCCGCGCCGGTGAAAGTGGCAGAGGCGGAACTGGAAGTTCCGCGTTACGTGTTCCGCGCCGGAGAAAGTGGCAGAGGCGGAACTGGAAGTTCCGCGTTACGTGTTCCGCGCTGGTGAAAGTGGCAGAGGCGGAACTTGGAAGTTCCGCGTTACGAGGCGCGGCCGTGGCAATGCTTGTATTTCTTGCCGCTGCCGCAGGGGCAGGGAGCGTTGCGGGCCACGGCGGGGGCGGCGGGCGCGGCGGCCGGCCGGGGTCGCGCCGCATCCTGGCGGGCCATGTAGGCCATGACATTGGCCGGCGGCCGTTGCCGGCTCAGCTCCATGCCCATGAACTGCATGGCCTCATCGATGTGGTGGAAGAAGCGCTTATAGCCCGCGCACAGGTAGTTGAGGCCCGGCTCGCCGTCGGGGGTGTGAATGAAGCGATCCTTGGGGCAGCCGCCGTGGCAGGCGAAGCGCACCTCACACGTGCGGCAATAGCCCGGCAGGGCGTCGTACTTGTCCTGGCCGAACTGGCGCTGCTTGTCGGAGGCCACCAGTTCGATGAGATGATCCTCGCGGATGTTGCCCAGGCGATAGGCCGGTTCGACGAAGTGGTCGCACGAATAGAGGTCGCCGTTGTGCTCCACGGCCAGGGCGATGCCGCAGGTGCGCGAATGGACGCACAGCCCCGACGGCGCGCCGACCCAATTGGCGAGGGCCACGTCGAACATCTGCACGTAGACCCGGCCCACATCGCGCCGCACCCACTCGTCGAAGACGGCGCACAGGAAATCGCCGTACTGTTCGGCGGTCACCGAGCGCTCGGTCACCACGTCGCCGGCCAGCACGTAGAGCGGCCGATCGCGCCACGAGCGCCACGGCTCGGCCAGGTTGGCCGTGGCCGCCGCCTGCTCGGCCGTCAGCCGCTCCACGATGGGGATGAATTGCATGAACTGAGCGCCTAGTTCGTCGCGAAAGAAGCGGTAGATTTCGAGCGGCCGGTCGGCGTTGTGGCGGTGCAAGGTGCACAGCACGTTCCACTCGACCTTATGGCGCTTCAGCACGTCGAGGCCGCGCATCACCCGGTCGAACGTCGGCCCGCCGCCCTTGTCGTAGCGGTAATGGTCGTGGAACTCGCGCGGCCCGTCGATGCTGATACCCATGAGGAAGTTGTTGGCCGCCAGGAACGCGCCCCACTCGTCATTGAGCAGCGTGCCGTTGGTCTGCATGGTGTACTCGATGGTCATGCCCGGCCGGCGGTATTGCTCGGCCAGTTCGACGGCGCGGCGGAAGAAGGGCAGACCCATCAGCGTCGGCTCGCCCCCCTGCCAGGCGATGGTCACTTCGTTGGTCTGATGGGACTCGATGAGCTGGCGGATGTAGGTCTCCAGCAGGTCGTCGGCCATGCGGAAGCGGCTGCCGGGGTAGAGCATCTCCTTGGACAGGAAGAAGCAGTAGGCGCAATCGAGGTTGCAGGTCGCGCCGGTGGGCTTGACGAGAACGTGGAAGCGCGGCGGGGCGGTGGCGGGGAAGTGGGTCAGCATGGTTTCACTTGCCGCTAATCGTACCACACATCGCCGCCCGAAACCGGGTTTTTTCTTGAAAACCCGGTTTCTCTCTTGTTGGGTGTTGGTTGGTGGAGATAGGCCGTCATTCCCGGAAAGAAACCGAGTTTTCAAGAAAAAACTCGGTTTCTGGCGATTAAGCCCTATAATCCGGCAAACAAACGCGAAAAGGAGTAACCCCATGACCCCAGAATTTGACCGCCAATTAGCTGCCTACGCCGAATTGATCGTTAAGGTCGGCCTCAACCTGCAAGCCGGACAGCGCTTGATGGTGCGCGCGCCGCTGGAGGCCGCGCCGCTGGTGCGCCACGTGGCCGCCCACGCCTATCAGGGCGGGGCGCGGCTGGTCGAAGTGCTCTGGAACGACCCGCTCCTGGTGCTGGAGCGCTATCGCCACGCCCCGCGCGACTCATTCGCCGAGGTCAGCCAGTGGCCGGTGAACGCCGGGCTGGAGTACGCCGAGGCCGGCCAGGCTTTCCTGTCCATCATCGGCGTCGATCCCGAATTGCTGAAAGACGTGGCCCCGGAACTGGTGGCGACGACGCGCCGAGCCGAGGGGATGGCGGCCATGCCCCTGGCGCGGCTGATGTCGGCCGACGCCGTGAACTGGTGCGTGGTCGGTTATGCCACGGCGGGCTGGGCGGCGCGCGTCTTCCCCGATTTGCCGCCGGCCGAGCAGCAGCAGCGCCTGTGGCAGGCCATCTTCCGCACCGTGCGCCTTGACGCGGCCGATCCGGTGGCTACCTGGGAGGCCCACTCCGACCAACTGCTGGCGCGCACGGCCTTTCTGAACGAGAAGCAGTACACGGCGCTGCACTTCACCGGCCCCGGCACCGATCTGGTCGTGGGGCTGCCGGCCCATCACCACTGGATTGGCGGCGGCGCGCCGACGGCCCTGGGTTTTAGCAACATCGCCAACCTGCCGACGGAAGAGGTCTTCACCGCGCCCCATCGCGACCGGGTCGAGGGCACGGTGCGGGCGACCATGCCGCTCAATTACAGCGGCAATCTCATCGAAAACTTCAGCCTGACGTTCAAGGATGGCAAGGTGGTGGACTTCAGCGCCGAGCGGGGCGAGGAGTTATTGCGCTCGCATCTGGCGACGGACGAGGGCGCGGCGCGGCTGGGCGAGGTGGCCCTGGTGCCCCATAGCTCGCCCATCGCCCAATCGGGGCTGCTGTTCCTCAATACGCTGTACGACGAAAACGCGTCCAGCCACGTGGCCCTGGGCCGGGCCTATCAGAACTGCATCGCCGGCTGCGAGGGGCTGGACGAAGCCGCGTTCGCCGAAATGGGCGGCAACAGCAGCGTGACCCATTTGGATTTCATGATCGGCTCGGCCGAGATCGACGTGGATGGGTTGTTGGGTGACGTGGCCGAGCCGTTGATGCGCGGTGGGGAGTGGGTCAACTGAGCGCGGCTACAAATCCAGGGTAATGCGTAGCGCCCGGTCGATGGCGCTCATCGTGGCCGGCGGGAGCGCTCCGCGCCGTCGCACCAGTCGCGTCACGGCGATGGCCCGCACCTGCCCGGCCAGGGCGACCGAGTCCAGCGTCAGACCCCCCTCGCCGGATGGGATGGGGACGTTGTTGGGGTAGACGCGGCGGACGTTGGCGGCATCGGTCAGGGGGATGACCACAATAACCGGGCTGTTGTGATTGATCGCGTCGCGGCTGACGATGACGACGGGGCGTGTGCCGGCTTGTTCCGAGCCTTCCACCGGACTGAGACGCGCGTCGTAGATGTCACCGCGCACCATCGGTTCACCGTTCGAGGTTTAACGCTTCCCAACCGGCGTCACTGAACGTCTCGTCGATCATCACATTGAGTTCGCGGTAACTCGCATCATCGGCGACGGCGGCGAAGGCGGCGTCGATCTCCTGCCGTTCCAGCGCGTCGAGCAGCGACTCCAGCGCGGCGGTAATCGCGGCGTTGCGCGACGGCAACAGGCCGCGGTCGATCAGCGATTGCGTACGCTCCACCAGCGCGACCGGCAACGTGACCGTGGTGCGCGTGGTTTCAAATTGAATGAGTAACTCTTTGACGGCCATGAGGCATCACTTTAGCCATCATTTTAGCCATCGATTTCGGTGGTGTCAATGGGTGCTAGGTGTTAGGTGCTAGGTGCTAGGTGCTAGGTGCTAGGTGCTAGGTGCTAGGGAAGAGCATTCTTCCCCTAGCACCTAGCACCTAACACCTAGCACCTTTTTTTCTCTGTTATTGCGGCGGAATATTCACCGTCACATCAGTGGTCGGGTTGCCCTTCGTCACCACCGGCACGCCGACGGTCGAGGCGTAGAGCACCTGGTCGCCCAGCAGGATGCGCGCGCCGATGACGTAATCGACGTTGGGGTCAATGGTCGCGGCGTTCAGCGGCACCTCGAACGGGATGGGGAATTGCGCCCCTTCCAGCGTCTGCGAGATGGTCACGATGGGGTCGCCGGTCGTGCCCGCCTGGCGGAAGTCGACGTAGAGCGCAGCCGCCGGGTCCAGCGGCACAGGCGCGTCGGTAGTCACCACGCCGGTGATGGCCCCGGTGGGCGGCGCGTCGGTGATCGTCGCGGCCACCAGCGTGAGCGTCACGTCGTTGGTCGGGTTGCCCTGGGTCAGCACCGGCGTGGCCGCGGCCGATGAGAAGGTCAGGGCGTTGTTGTCGATGATACGCGCGTCGAAGATGTATTGCCGGTCGGGATTGATGGCCGCCGCGTCGTAGCCCAGTTCAAAGGCCACGGGCAGCGACAGCCCGGCCAGCGGGATGTAGCCGAAGGCCGTGGCCGGCGCGTCGGCCAGCATCGGCTCGCGGATCTCGACGTTGAGATAGGCCGGCGAATCGGCGGGCCAGGTCATGGGCGTGTCGCTGCTGACGGTGAAGCGCAGCACGCCGCCGGCCGGGTCGGGCACGGCGGCCACGGGCACAGTGATCTGGCTGGCCGGCGCGCCGCCGGTCAGCACCGGCACGGGGGCCAGCGAGACAAAAAGCAGTTGGTTGCCGGACAGGATGCGCGCGGCCACGGCATAGCTCTTCGTGGCGTCGATGGTCGCCGGGTCATAGGGCAGATCGAACGAGAACGGGAAGGCCATGCCGGCCAGCGGGATCTCAAGGGTGGCCGCGGCCGGCGCGTCGGCCAGCATCGGCTCGCGCAGTTCCACCTGGAGCACGGCCGCCGGGTCGAGCGTTTCCGGCGGGCGGGCGGTGGTCACTGTGCCCTGAATGGAGCCGGCCATGGGCGACACGGCGGCGTTGCTGACGACGATCTCCACGTTGCTCGTCGGCGCGCCATTGGTCAGCACCGGCACGCCCGTGGGCGCGGCGAAGGTGATCTGGCCGCCCTGGGTGATGTTGGCGCTCAGCAAATAGGTGCCGGCCGGGTCGATGGCCGCCGCATCATAGGCCAGCTCGAACGGGATGGGCACTTGCCGCCCCTCGGCGTTGACATCGACGGCGGCGATGACCGACGTGATGCCGGACGACACGTCCTGTAGTTCGACGTGGATGACGGCATCGGGCGTCAGGGCGATGCGCTCCAGATAGGTGACGGTGCCGGTCAGATTGCCGCCGGCCGCGCCGGTCATCACCGGGCCGACCATCACTTCCACGCCGTTCGTCGGCGCGCCGTTGGTGATGACGGGCACGGCGGCCTGCGAGGCGAAGACCGGCGCGCCACCCACCAGGATGCGGGCGGCCACGAGGTAGGTCTGCGTCTGGTCGATCAGCGCCGGGTCATAGGTCAATTCAAAGGGGATGGGCACCTGGCGTCCCTCGGCGGGAATCGTCTGGGTGGCGATGACCGTATCGTTTTGCATCAGGTAGACCTCGATGACCGCCGTCGGGTCGAGGGCCGAGCGTTCCAGATAGACGACGCTGCCGATGATGGCCCCGCTGCCGGCGGCCGGCGCGTCAGTGGTGCTTTCGGTTGCCGCGCCACAGGCGACCAGCGCCAACAGTAGCGCGGTCGAAATGACGAGCAGTAATTCTAATCTTCTTGTTCTCACTTCCTCATTCTCCTTGCGATGATAAGGGACAAACCCCCGCGGCCGAATCATGGCGATTGGCCGATCATTGAAGCATAATCGCCTTTACTCTGAGCGGCAATGGTCTCACCCTTATATTAAGAAAGGTTAGCCTTTAAGGCAAATGAACCGATCAGTGGTACGATAGGCGCGGGAATTGACGGAGGCAACGATGAAAATTGACAAAGCGCGGATGAGTGAGCCGGTGAATGAGCATTACACGCTGGGCGAAGAGCTGGCCCACAGCGTGACGCATGGGGTGGGCGCGGCGCTCAGTCTGGCCGCGCTGGTGACGCTGGTCGTGCTGGCCGTGATGCAGGGCACCAAGTGGCACATACTCAGCTTCACCGTCTATGGCGTCAGCCTGCTGGCCGTCTTTCTGGCGTCAACGTTGTATCATGGCGTGCAGAAGCCGCGCCTGCGGCCGATTCTGCGCAAGGTCGATCACGCCGCCATCTATCTGCTCATCGCCGGGACGTATACGCCGTTCGTGCTCATCAGTATGCGCGGCACGCTGGGGCTGACGTTGCTGACGATTGTGTGGGCCTTGGCCGTGTTCGGCATCGTCTACAAGATTTTCTTCATCGACCGTTTCGTGGTGCTGACAACGCTGGCCTACGTCGGCATGGGCTGGATGAGTATCGTCGCCTGGCGCGAGATGGTGGCCAATATCCCCGGCCCCGGCCTGGTGTTGTTGATGGTCGGCGGCGGCCTCTATACGCTGGGGGTCGTCTTCTACGCCCTGACCAAAATTCGCTATACCCATGCCGTGTGGCATCTGTTCATTCTGGGGGCCAGCGCCTGCCATTTTGCGGCCGTGCTGACGCTGCTGGGCGCGCCGGCCTGACGCGAGGGGGTTGGCTAGGCCAGTCCGCCGGCGGCATGGTTCGCGCCGTTGGTCGAGGCCAGCGCGGCGCGCATCAGCGCCCGGTTGTGCGATTCGCCCGCGGCGCGTAGGGTGCGGGCGGCGGGCGAGAAGAAGCGGTGTTCCTCGATGAAGCGCAATTGGTCGCGCATCCACGTATCGTCGGGCACGGGCCGGTGGCTATAGTGGCGCACTTCCTTGAGCAAGGCCCGGTTGAGGCGCATGAAGTCGTCGCGCCCCAACAGATCGAGATCGGCGTCGCACAATAACTCCTGGAGGGGGTCGGCCGGGCGTTGTGGCATCCGGGTGGCGGCGATGAGGTCGGCGATGCGGTCGATCTGGGCCGGGGAGTAGTCGAAATCGGGCAGCGCGGCGCGGGCGATGGCGATGCTGCCCGCCTCGTGATCCTCGTAGGTGTCGATGAAGCCGGTGTCGTGGAACAGGGCGGCCGTGGTCAGCGCCAGATACTCATCCTCGTTCAGCCCCGATGCCCGGCCCAACCGCGCCGCCGCCGGCAAAACGTCATCACGCGTATGATAGAGCGAATGGTACGTCAGGTGGGGGGATAATTCGCGCGACAGTCGCGAGATCACATATTGCTCCGCCCGGAGAAAATTCGGTTTCGTCAAAGGATTTTGCCGCCTGCTGCCTTCAAGTTGCGGCAATTGTACCGATGGCCGGGTGGTTTGCCCAAGATTGGCGGGGGTTAGAACATAGGAAATAGGTACGTGCCCCGCGCCGCGCCTAGACCTGACAGGTGGGCCGCCCACCTGTCAGGTCTGTAAATGCACCCCATTGCCCAGAGAAGCACATTAGGCGATAATCGGCGCATGGTCGGCCGAATCCGGCATGGGTTCGCGAGGCCGAGCGGCCGACGCGGGAGAGAAGGATGTTCACCCATATCGTTTTGTTCAAGCTGAAGGACAACCGCCCGGCGAGCGTGGCCGACACGCGGGCGCGGCTGGAGAGCCTGGCTACGGGTATCCCCACCCTGCGCGGGCTGGAAGTCGGCGTCGACGTGACCCACTCCGGCCGCTCCTATGACCTGGCGCTCATCACCCGCTTTGATGACGCCGCCGGTTTTCAGGTCTACCGCGAGCATCCGGTGCATTTGCCGGTGCTAGCCCACATCGGCGAGGCGGCCGAGAGTGTCGTGGCCGTCGATTACGAGAGTTAAGGCGATGCGTTATCTGGAAAAGCTGGCCGCGGCGCAGCAGGCCAACAACTCCTGGCTGTGCCTGGGCCTCGACCCGCAGCCCGATCTCTTGCCGGTGGAAGCCCTCAAATGGGACGAGCCGATCCTGCCCTTCAACCGGCGCATCATCGACGCCACGGCCGATCTGGTGTGCGCCTATAAGCCCAACCTCGGCTTCTATCTGCAATGGGGCGCGGCGGGGGTCATCGCCCTGGAGCGCACTATCGCCGCCATCCCCGACCACATCCCCATCATCCTCGACGCCAAGATCGGCGACATCGGCCACACGCAGGCGGCCTGGGGGCGGGGGCTGTTTGACGAGTGGGGCGTGGACGCTATCACCGTCAACCCCTACGTGGGGGCCGAGGCGGTACGGTCATTGATAGCGGGGCGGCCGGAGCGCGCCGTCTACGTGCTGGCCCGCACCTCCAATCCCGGCGCGGCCTTGTTTCAGGGCGATTTGCGCCATGGGGTGGGGCTGGCGGCCGAGGTGATGCGCGCCGCGCCCACCTGGAGCGGCGCGGCCGACGGCCATTGCGGTTTCGTCGTGGGGGCCACCGTGCCCGAAGAATTGGCCGCGGCCCGGGCACTGGCCCCGGCGGCCAACTTTCTCATTCCGGGCATCGGCGCGCAGGGCGGCGATCTGGCGGCGACCGTGGCCCACGGCGCGGCGACCGTGGCCCATGGCGGCGACCCCATCGCCGGGCCGGTCATCAACGCCGGGCGGAGCGTGCTCTATGCCTCGTCGGCCATGGACTTCGACACCGCCGCGCGGGCGGCGGCCGAAAAGCTGCGCGACGCGATCAATCAACTGCGCGGCGCTGAACCTAAGAACGCTTAACGTAAGAATAGGAGAGAATACGCCATGTTTTTCGATTCCAATTATATCATTTTCGTGATGATCCCGACCCTGCTGCTCTCCTTCGGGGTGCAGCTCTATCTGCGCAGCACCTACGGCAAGTGGAGCAAGGTGCGCAACAGCGGCGGCATGACCGGGATGCAGGTCAGCGATCTGTTGTTCGACCGCACGGCGTTGAACGAAATCCCCATGCAGGTGGTGCCGGGGCAGATGACCGACCACTTCGACCCGCGGGCCAATGTCGTTCGCCTGTCGCAGGGCACGGCCGGGCAGCCCAGCGTGGCCGCCATGGCCATCGCCGCCCACGAATTGGGCCACGTGCAGCAATATCAGACCGGCTCGGCGCTGATCAAGGCGCGCAATTTCCTGGTGCCGGCCGTGCAGTTCAGCCCGACGGTTTCCTATATGGCGATTCTGATCGGCTTCATGCTCAACATCACCGGCCTGATCTGGGTCGGCATCGTCTTCTTCGGCGTGATGGTCTTCTTCACCCTGCTGACCCTGCCGGTGGAGTTCGACGCCAGCCGGCGCGGCTTGCAGTTGTTGACCGAGGCCGGGCTGATGCAGTCGAAAGAGGATCAGCGCGGGGCGCGGGCCGTGTTGCGCGCCGCGGCCTTGACCTACGTGGCGGCGGCTATCACGTCGGTGCTACAGCTGCTCTACTACATCAGCATCGCCAACCGGCGGCGCTGAGCAAAAAGGCCCATTTACTCAGGAGCACCTCATACCCCCTTGACAAACATGACGCAATGCGTTATATTGTGAATGCGAATGACGCAATGCGTTAATTAAATCTAATCCGGTTGTCGCAGACACCGGATATATATGAGGAATGCTATGATGACCGAGAAAGTTGATGTAGTCGTGGACGAGACCAAGAAGGTTACGGACATGGTTGTGAAGTTCGGGCGCGAATCCTTCTACATGGGCCTGGGCGTGGTGAGCGTTGTCCAGGAACTGTCTCTTATACACATCTAGATGTGTATAAGAGACAGTCCCCACCCTGCGCGGGCTGGAAGTCGGCGTCGACGTGACCCACTCCGGCCGCTCCTATGACCTGGCGCTCATCACCCGCTTTGATGACGCCGCCGGTTTTCAGGTCTACCGCGAGCATCCGGTGCATTTGCCGGTGCTAGCCCACATCGGCGAGGCGGCCGAGAGTGTCGTGGCCGTCGATTACGAGAGTTAAGGCGATGCGTTATCTGGAAAAGCTGGCCGCGGCGCAGCAGGCCAACAACTCCTGGCTGTGCCTGGGCCTCGACCCGCAGCCCGATCTCTTGCCGGTGGAAGCCCTCAAATGGGACGAGCCGATCCTGCCCTTCAACCGGCGCATCATCGACGCCACGGCCGATCTGGTGTGCGCCTATAAGCCCAACCTCGGCTTCTATCTGCAATGGGGCGCGGCGGGGGTCATCGCCCTGGAGCGCACTATCGCCGCCATCCCCGACCACATCCCCATCATCCTCGACGCCAAGATCGGCGACATCGGCCACACGCAGGCGGCCTGGGGGCGGGGGCTGTTTGACGAGTGGGGCGTGGACGCTATCACCGTCAACCCCTACGTGGGGGCCGAGGCGGTACGGTCATTGATAGCGGGGCGGCCGGAGCGCGCCGTCTACGTGCTGGCCCGCACCTCCAATCCCGGCGCGGCCTTGTTTCAGGGCGATTTGCGCCATGGGGTGGGGCTGGCGGCCGAGGTGATGCGCGCCGCGCCCACCTGGAGCGGCGCGGCCGACGGCCATTGCGGTTTCGTCGTGGGGGCCACCGTGCCCGAAGAATTGGCCGCGGCCCGGGCACTGGCCCCGGCGGCCAACTTTCTCATTCCGGGCATCGGCGCGCAGGGCGGCGATCTGGCGGCGACCGTGGCCCACGGCGCGGCGACCGTGGCCCATGGCGGCGACCCCATCGCCGGGCCGGTCATCAACGCCGGGCGGAGCGTGCTCTATGCCTCGTCGGCCATGGACTTCGACACCGCCGCGCGGGCGGCGGCCGAAAAGCTGCGCGACGCGATCAATCAACTGCGCGGCGCTGAACCTAAGAACGCTTAACGTAAGAATAGGAGAGAATACGCCATGTTTTTCGATTCCAATTATATCATTTTCGTGATGATCCCGACCCTGCTGCTCTCCTTCGGGGTGCAGCTCTATCTGCGCAGCACCTACGGCAAGTGGAGCAAGGTGCGCAACAGCGGCGGCATGACCGGGATGCAGGTCAGCGATCTGTTGTTCGACCGCACGGCGTTGAACGAAATCCCCATGCAGGTGGTGCCGGGGCAGATGACCGACCACTTCGACCCGCGGGCCAATGTCGTTCGCCTGTCGCAGGGCACGGCCGGGCAGCCCAGCGTGGCCGCCATGGCCATCGCCGCCCACGAATTGGGCCACGTGCAGCAATATCAGACCGGCTCGGCGCTGATCAAGGCGCGCAATTTCCTGGTGCCGGCCGTGCAGTTCAGCCCGACGGTTTCCTATATGGCGATTCTGATCGGCTTCATGCTCAACATCACCGGCCTGATCTGGGTCGGCATCGTCTTCTTCGGCGTGATGGTCTTCTTCACCCTGCTGACCCTGCCGGTGGAGTTCGACGCCAGCCGGCGCGGCTTGCAGTTGTTGACCGAGGCCGGGCTGATGCAGTCGAAAGAGGATCAGCGCGGGGCGCGGGCCGTGTTGCGCGCCGCGGCCTTGACCTACGTGGCGGCGGCTATCACGTCGGTGCTACAGCTGCTCTACTACATCAGCATCGCCAACCGGCGGCGCTGAGCAAAAAGGCCCATTTACTCAGGAGCACCTCATACCCCCTTGACAAACATGACGCAATGCGTTATATTGTGAATGCGAATGACGCAATGCGTTAATTAAATCTAATCCGGTTGTCGCAGACACCGGATATATATGAGGAATGCTATGATGACCGAGAAAGTTGATGTAGTCGTGGACGAGACCAAGAAGGTTACGGACATGGTTGTGAAGTTCGGGCGCGAATCCTTCTACATGGGCCTGGGCGTGGTGAGCGTTGTCCAGGAA
>OEOF01000075.1_pt1 | contig 16118 bp, 10 predicted proteins | sample 1539701 | NCBI WGS metagenome assembly OEOF01 (sample SAMEA3611561, study PRJEB23397) | activated sludge metagenome | biome: Urban; feature: Wastewater Treatment Plant; material: Activated Sludge | place: Slovenia | collected 2012-09-24 | reverse complement strand
CGATGCTGCAAGAGTTATTAAAAGTACTGGACGAAGACAGAAAAGCCTTAAAAGCGATTGCTAGCCATAATTTAGATCGCTGGTAGCTGTATTTATTATGGCTAGACCAAAAAGATTCATTGATGGATTGTTGGTGAATTGGGGCGACGATTTATTTTCCCCGCCAGTGCGTCCGACTAAAACTCCAACAAGTAAACCATTGGGCTGGGCTAACATCATCATGCCCGATAAGCCTGCGGCCATACGCGCTCAAATAACCCGCACCACTCAAAAAACACCTGAAGTGATGGTTAAAATTACCAGCAAGATGGGTGCAGGTAAAGGCATGGTCGCTATTGCTAATCATCTCGATTACATCTCACGTAACGGCAAAGTCCAGCTCGAAGACCATGAAGGTCGCCTACTCAATAGCCGTGCCGATGTGAAAGATATTAAAAACGATTGGGCGCAAGACATTTCTGAAGTTACTAAACGTCGTGAAACCATTAACGTGATATTTTCTATGGCAAAAGGTACACCTGCTGCTGAAGTTAAAGAAGCGGTGAGCGACTACTTAAAACAAGAGTTCGGTGGTAAGCATGAGTACGTATTTGCCTTGCATACCGATACTGACAATCCGCATGTACATGTCTGCATCAAAATGACGCCAATTAAAAAGCGCAGCAAACGCCTCAATCCACGTAAAAATGACTTGCAACGCTGGCGTGAAGGTTTTGCACAAAACCTCCGTAGATACGGCATTGCAGCCAACGCCACACCGCGTAAAACTCGCGGCGTGATACAGCAACCATTACATCAATATCAGCTGCATCAATCCGTTAGGCAGCAGCACGCAATCATCAGAAAATCCGCAAAGCCAAACTTTGACGCGCATACCAAAGAAATTCTCGCTTGGGCAAATATCGCAAATGTACTAGCAAAATCTGAAGACCGTATTGATAGGCAACTTGCCAAGGATGTAATTGCTTTTATAGCTGAGCAACCTATTAAGCAGGTGGGTAATATATCAGTTCAAAAAAGCAACGACGACATATCAACCCCAACTGAACAATTGTCTACTGGAATTAAATTAAAATGGTATTCGTAAAGTTTGTGTATTGCCAAATTTTAGGGAAAACTACAAAGTAAGTTAAATTTCGTAAAATAATGGCGACTCACCTTTTTAACAGTTTGCATTATGGCAAGCCAATTTAGGTGTCATGGGGCAAGTCGCGACCCACAACGGAAGTTCGTTAATTAAGTACGAATGGCAAAAACATCCACATAGCTGACATTCGACTGAAACTCTGCTGCCGCCATCGACCCTAAGCACTCCTTTAATCACGATTAAATTGGTTTAGCAAACTCTCTATTTCGATAAATCTATAACATTAAGCCTATTACCAAATACAGATTGAGCCACAGGTACCAAATGTTCATGATGGCTTAAGAAAATGACCTGCGTCATTTCAGATAACTTAGACAATGCCTCAAGCCCAGCTTTTGCACGTCCATCATCATAGTTAATGAAAAGATCGTCAGCGATGAAAGGTAATGGCAGTGACTGTTCCAAATGCAGCTCAAGTGCAGCTAAACGTAGTGCCAGAAAAAGTTGATCACGTGTACCTTCGCTCATCCCCTCAATACTTACCAAACCACCAGTTGCACGTTGCCCAGAAAGTTTAAATGGTTCACTTTCGTAATCTACGACCAATCGATTAAAACCACCCCTAGTCAGTCCCTCAAAAATACTTCCAGCTCTGGCCAGCATTGGGCCCTGTTTGCTTTCACGGAACCGCTCAATAGACCATCGCAACAGCTTTGATGCTGTGTAGACTTTGATGTATCTTTCCGCAGCATTGGACATTCTTGCCAATGCTTCTTGCCTGTGTGATTCAGCACGAGCAGCCTCATCTTGGCCTGAGATTTTACCTAATACAGCTTCAGCAGAAGTCAATTCACCTGACAACTGGTTTTGTTGATTGACCACTGCATCTGTTTCAAACTTTATTTCTGACAAGCGCACTGAAATCATACTGACATCAATAGTCTCAAACTCTGCCTTTAACGCAGACCGATCTAGCCCATCTCCAGAATGCGATAATTGCTGACTATTTTGATTGATAGCTACAGTCAATGCCCTCAATTGATCTGATTTTGCAATGGCAACATGCAAGCCATCGTTATCAATAACTCCAGAGATATGCAATAGTGGCTCAATGCTTGCATTAGCTTTGGCAAATCTGCTATTTTCTGCCTGAGATTGTTTATTTGCCGTTTCTAACTCTGCGGTTAAGCGGCTTAACTCTTGTGATGCTGTTAACTCGTTTGTTAGTAAATTGGTAAGCAATAACGCAATCTGATCTGATGACTCTTTTGCAATTTCTGGCGCAAGGTCATTAGCCAGTGATTTTGCCGTAACTTTAAAGTTCGTGAGGTCACGCTGCATCATATCAATGCGGGTGCTGCGAATATCTCTTATCTTCTGAAGTTGCTGGCTCATGTTCTCAAAGAGAGTCAGAGCGCCTTCAATAGTGCCAATATTTGCATCGATAGGCAGGTGTGCAATGGCAAGATTTTTTTGCAGGTCAACACGCCATGTTTCTATTGCCAATTGCGCCTGATTAACCTTGCTTTTCAAATCGGTTATGACAGCTTCAGCTCGGCTTTTCTGGGTAGTGAGAGTATCCCGACGCACCTGTGTGCTATTTGATGTCATCACAATATCTTCTGCAAGGATCATTAACGCAGATAGATTCAAACTGCTTGATTCAGGCTTAATGGCGCTCAAAGACTCTACCAAGGACCTCTTTACTTGCGAAACGCTCTTATTCAGCGACTCTTGCGATGACAGAGCATCTAGCAATGTATCTGTTGCAGCGAGAACACGTTCACGTACAGATCGCCAACCATTCACCTGTAGAAGTGGCATTCCAGCCAAACCAATATTCTTGATACGACCGTCCCAACTCAGGTCAAAGTTGGTTAGCGACAGCGCATTATCTTGCACACGAGATTCAAAACTCTCTTGTTGCAGTTGTAGCTTCTGCAACTGGTCTAAGCGTGACTGAAGTTCAGATTCTTCAGTGGCCTTATCATGTCGCTTATCTGAAAGGGTGTCAGATTCAGCCACTTCTTTTTCAAAGCCAATAGCAGCATCCTTTAAGGCAACATTACCAGCTTTGATGGATTGCCATGTTAAATTACGTGATGTGCGAATGTTCTGAACATCGGCCAGCGTCACTGGATGGTGTTTGCTTTTATATTGCGAAATCTCCAATTCAAGTGAATTAATATCAGCACATACTTCATTAAGGCGCTCTTTACTTGCAGATACTGCTGATCCTAAATCACTACGTTGTTTGATGAGTGCATTAACTTCATCTTGGGTAGGTGGCAATAGTTTACGTAAGTTGCTTGCACCAGTGCTCCATTCACCCAATTCAATCGCCGCATGCTCAAGCTCGCGGGTTAGTTTAGCAATTTGTGCCTCAATCTGACTCTGTTTGGCTTCAATATCTCCAAGAGACCTTGCCGTTGCCAATGCACCGCTTAGGGTTAAAGGAATTTCGGTTGCTGGGAGTGAAGCTATCTCCTGCGCGATTGATTTAACTTCGTCGGCTTTACTTCTTAAAGACTCCTCGGCAGTTACCAGCGCCTGAGCAAGTGATTCATAGCGGCGAATTAAATTGTCGATTTCTGAACGTACTAAACTACCAGGCAATCGTTGAGCAACTGCATCTTCAGTTTCTATTGGCCAACTTAGTTGACGCATAGATTCCTCTACGGTTTGCCACAGCACACGGATTTCCTCTTCACGTTTGCCAATGTCAGTTTCGTGATTTCGCAACTGCAAGCGCATTTCTGACAATGCTTGTATATCATCTTCACGACCTAGCACGGCTTCATTAAGCTGGAGTCGTTTAATCTTATCCTGAAGTTCTGAGGCTTGTTTTTCAAAGAACTTGAATGACTGTGTAGCTATCGCAATTTCTTTCTCGGCACTTGCCAGTTGGTCAGCTGCATTCTCTGGTAATGAGGCAACCTCACCAAGTTCAGTCAATTGCAACTCTAACTCAGCAAGTGTGGTTAACATCGATGCTACACGGCGAACGCGCTCTAACTGAATACGTTCTTGTTCCATTGTGCGATACTGTTCTCTCGCCAGTTTTAGATCATCTCCAATCTGATCCACTTTGGTGCGGGCTTCCTGCCAATCTTTGGTGCGCACGGTCGCTTGTTTAAGAGCATCTTCGGCTTGCTCAAGTTCATTACTGGCAATGTAATACTCGCGCTCATTGGATTTGCGTTTAGACCACAGCTTGTCTGCCTCATCTTCCAACCTGTCTCGCACATCACCAAGACTCGCAATACCAGCAGCAGCCTGAAATAGAATCTGTCCAACATCATTAGATGCACTTAATATGGCCTGACCACCCTCTACCAGTCGGTCGTAATTCAAGCCGAACATCTGATCAAAGAAGTCACGATCCACTTGTCCTAAAAATGGCGTAAGCGCATTGTCTTGCAGGGGTAAGCCTGCAACCGTTTGTAATGTCTTGGTTCTAGCCTTGGTGCGAATAAAATCCAATTTATCATCGCCATGCTCAATTAAAGCGCCTATGCGCATATCGCTATGCGGATGCAAGAAGTTATAACTTGATCGGGTTTCTATACCAAATAACAACTCTTGTATGGCGTTGCGGATGGTTGATTTACCCGCCTCATTAGGGCCAACTATTAAATGAAAGTCTTTATCTGCATGAGGCAACTCAACAGACTTATCGGTAAATTTACCATAACGTAATAGATCTAAACGCGTAATACGCATGGTTGGCTCAATTCAATTTAGCTAGATAAGCCAACAGGCTAGGAGTGACGGATTTAACAATGCCGCCGATATTGCCACTGCGAATAGCATCTAATTCAGGTACGCTTTTAATCAACTCAATTGGCACCTTATTGACCAGCGGCAATAAGTCCTCCAACAAGGACGCAATAAGGGCTTCGTCTTCAGGTGCCTCATCTAGAAAACGCTGTAAATCAGCAATAGCATCAGAACGTTCGGCGATATGTGCCGCATCTATAATCGGCTCTGTTTCAATACGTACTTTTTCTACCCAAAGACGGTCTATCCCTTGACCAGCCGCTTGTCCTAAAACTTCCTCGCGCAACTGCGATTCCAGCCCAAATAATTCGCCATGCGCAGCAGTTTTACCCTTGATGCAAACGCGCACTGATAGATAGATTTTATCTGGGGTTTTAGCGATTAATTGTTCAAAAGCACGGCCAACCAACCTGACTACTTCTTCTAGTGTATTAGCATCACTGGCATCGACGTCCACCACATGCCAACGCAGCACATCTACTAGCAATCGTTCTACTGATTGAATGCCAGTTTCATCAGCAGTGACTAGTATTGCACCACGCTCACCCGTTTCACGGATATGCCGCCCTTGTAGGTTGCCTGGAAACACCACCCATGGAGATTTTTGCAATATAGCGTGCTCATGCACATGCCCAAGCGCCCAGTACTGGTAGCTCTTGGCATTGAGTTCGGCCAAGGAACATGGTGCGTAATTGGCGTGTTCTGAATTACCTTCCAGTGCAGTATGTAATACGCCAATATTCAGCCAACCAGCAACGGGTGCTGGATAACTAGCGGCTAAGTTTTCAAAGGTAGCTGCATCTTTGTAGCTACGGCCATGCAGCGCTACTTTTAACTCATTAATTAAGAAAGTGTTAGCCTTGCGTGATTCAAACTGGTGAACATTGGGTGGTAGCGTCAATCTTTTAGTCATCTCACTATCAGCATCATGGTTGCCAAACAGCAAGTAAACTGGAATACCTGCTTTATTAAGACGACCCATCTCACGGCAGAAAAAATGCCCAGTGTTGTAATCTTTCCAACTACCATCATAGAGATCGCCAGCAATGACCATGAAGTCAACGGCCGCCTCAATAGCTTCATCCACCAATCGCGTGAACGCGTCGCGTGTGACCGTTCTTAGTAAATCAGCAGGAGCATCCTTGTAGGCGGAAAGCCCAGATAATGGGCTGTCGAGGTGTATATCTGCGGCGTGGATGAATTTCATTGGTAGTTCCTCGGTAAATCAAAATTACTGATGCTATGTTCTTAACCTAAAAGGGTTCCATGCTCCTTGATTAGCGCCATTAGCTTCCCAATCTCAATTTCATAGGATTTTGTAGAATTATGAGACAGGTTACTTTTTAAGAAATTTTTATGACCGCTAGACTCTCTCAAGATAACTTTATTGCCTTCGGTAAGCAATTCAATAGAATTCGTATTTTCTACATGCCCATTACTGGTTTCTTCCCAGTTGTAGTAAATTTCAATTTTGCCATTTAACCCTCGATGATCCCTTTGTGCCATATTGCCTCCTTTTTAAATCTATTCAGTTAACCAGACTCATTTTTTATTTTTCTTAAGCTGAGCATCGCTTCTGCGTTTTTTATCTCTCAATCGTTCCACATTTGGAGTCATCGGCTTGAGTTCCGAAATAACCCATAATGCGGCTTCAACGTACTTATTGTAAGCATCAACTGGTACATTACGCCCTTCGTGAGCAATACCGTTTCGGGTTTCCCATAGCGAGTTACTGGACTTTCCTAAAACAAGCTCATAATTAAGAATATTGCCTTTTTTCATAATCTGCAGAGGTTTCCATGTAGTCCCAAGAAATTTCAACTCATCAGGCCAGCCATCTTTTATACTATAGTCATATCTTATTATTTTGAGTGTAGCCTCTATCTGATTCCAATAAAGAATCAAAGCAAACCCTAGCTCCCCAATCGACTCGAGTTTCTTTGCCCTTTGTTTGAAATCAGAACCTTCGATTAATCTGATTGCACCGTATGCCTTTTGTGAAAGTTTCGTCACCATTTTCAATTCGCTAAGGTGTCACTATTACCGTCAATACTCCATATGAGACCGATACCCAATAACTAGGAAATTGCATGTGTAAAATCTTTATTGTTATTGATACAAACGACTTCAAGACACTATAGCGTTTTAACCACTACTCAAACAAGTGCAAATTTCTTGAGGTGGTTGATAAATATTTAGACAGCACAATACAGCCATATCTAAATAATCAGACCAGATAAATTATCAATTTTTGATTGTTTGACGCGCTCTTGCTGTTGATAGGTCAAAACATCAATTACATAACGTTTCCACCAGTCGGCGGACAATTGAGGTAGCTATGCGTTAAGGAGATTTCTAAGCTCGCCTGTCAAGCTATGCAATAAGTCATTCATATCAACCCTGTTATTTGTTTTATGTCATGCTAACACTAAGGGAAATCGGATTGCGGATACAAATTCAGATTTCGCTGTTTCACCTTGCTACGCTCGATGGAATCATACTACATATTATGAAGTCAGCTAACTGCCGACGAACTGCCAAAGTTGAATGTCTCTAATGTGGTGTGCGTCGTTTAGTGAACTTAAGTAGAAGTCTCAGTTGGGTCGAGGCTGTCGATGGCATATTAAAATTGACTGGCAGCTTAGTGGACATTTTTCTGCCATGCGTGCTTAATTATCGTACTTCCGCAGTGGGTCCAAAGTGTCGAACATGAGCGGCCGCTATGCAGTTCCACAATTTATATTTGCCAGCTACTGCTTAAGAGCAAATCAGTTTATTTCAAGGTGAATGAATGGCCAGTTTCAATAATAGTTAGTGTTGGCTGGATGATTACTAGCATAACTCAAAATAATGTGAAACTTTGCTAAACAGCTAAACTCTCTTAGAGTAGGCGGCTCAAGGTTGGAGTGCATAAATTTATTTCAAGCCGCAGTATTTAGCGGTATACCAAAAAATTAAAATGCCTTCTGACCTAAATCATAAGGCATGTTGCTTTTCCACAATTACAAAGCACTAGAATTAGTACATGTGTAGGTTTTGTTGTTGTATTCAAACTCCACCATATCCCCGCCCAATTCGCAATCTCTAGCAAATTTGTCATAGTCGACATAAAAACGAATGCTTTCAGGAACGCTAGGCAACCAACATTCATCAAATAGCTCTTCGGCAGCGTCGCGTAAGCTAGACTCTGTGATGCTAGGTTCATCCAGTTTTTCAAGAGCTTGGCTTAATGTGTACCCCACCACCCCAACCAGATAATATAGATTGACTTTTTCATAGTCATTTAAAAACTCAATATCATCAAACCATATATTCAGATTAGCTTGGTTAATGCCACAAGCTTCAAATAGCTGCGCGTCGTCACCGTCAATAAACTGTATCTCAAATTCTTCAACCAAATTGCCGTAACGGTCAACATGCACGGTTGACTTGGCCTCATAGTCGTGTGCATCGGTAAAATAAAAACCTGTCGCGTCTCTGTTATAGGGTGTTGCGTGTAGTGTTGTCATAATCTTTTGCCTCACTGTATCGTTCTTAGATTGAAGAGCCGCTTTTGAATTAAAGACTTGCCCCGAATTTGCAGACTTATCAACTCGACCTGCATCGCTCTTGAGTTGTTTCGCCTGCCGATAAGGCTCATGGGGACTAAGAAAGCGAAGCCAGCAACCAGACAAAATCGCAGTCGCAAGGAAGTTGAGCGAACCGATTGCAGGTGGTCACGAAGTGTTTATGCTTGCTTGGGTTTCACCCCGTGAGATTTTCGGTGCTTTGGCGAAGCTAAAGAGTGATTGCTGTTACTAGGTGAATAGCAAAGCAGGGGATATTTTTAGGAAATTTAAGGTGAAATTTACCTTAATAAGTGGATTTAACATTAGTATTTTTTCTAATGTAGATTGATAATCTTATTCAAGAAAAATAAGTACATAGAATGATATTAAATAATGCAATATAGCCCTCATCAACTACATATGGAAAGTTAGTGTTCAATGTGCTCGGAGACGTTGCGCAATTCAAACGTGAGCTTATCAATGAGCGCGCAAGGGAAGGCATAATCAAGGCCAAGGCGCGTGGCGTCAAGTTTGGTCGGTCAAAGAAAGCGAATGCCGCGATGGTGAGTACGATTTATCTGATGCGCATTCATGGACTGGAAGCAAATCAGAGCTTGCCAAGAAGTATCTAATCAGCAGAGCCACTTTGTATAGGATTATTGAAAATAAACCTAGATGAATCGCAGGTAATTCTTACATAGAAACCTAGTACATACAAATGTCCATCAATTTAACCAAATCAAAATAACAACATAAATCGCTTCACCCTAACAGTCATACACTGGTACACTTCTTTAACCTATTTTCATAGATTTAAGGCTACTTTCACATGTCTGAGCCATGGGTAAAAGTTGAAGACCTAGCTGAACACTTAAGTGTTGCAAAAGATACGATCTATAAATGGATTGCATCGCGGAATCTTCCTGCTCATCGCGTTGGTCGTCTATGGAAGTTTAAGATTTCAGAAGTTGATGAATGGATTAGAGCAGGTAAAGCCGCTGATCTAAATGATTCACAAAAGAGCGACAGTGAGGTGGGTTAGCCTAATAAGCATCCCAGAAAACAATGCCGCATATTGAAAATTTAATCGCAAGTATTGATGGAACAAGCACATTAAGAAGCCGTATTGTTTGGTTAGTTGGGCTGCCAGGTACAGGGAAAACATCCCTACTATACCGTCTCATGGAAATGCGCTCTAATTACCAACATGTAAATATTAACAAATTACTATGTGAAAAACTTTTAGATGATGCGCCAGATAAGCGGAGATTCATTGGTGGCACCTACCTTGCTGAGATATTAAGACCAAAAGCCAATGACGCATGGCTTGTCGACAATATAGAGGTTTTGTTCTCAAATGAGCTCAAGTTATCTATAGTTGACAGTCTCAAGGCGCTTGCCCAGCAAGCACCACTTGTTGTGGCTTGGCCAGGAAAATATGAAAACGGCAGGCTCATCTATGGAGCCCGTACTCATTTAGACTATTACGAATATCCACTAGACTCACCAGTAGTGGTGGATCTTAATAACACTAAAAATCAGGGGTAATAATGCGTTACGGAGATGTTGTTCACTTTGACCCAATTGAATCAATCGTTCAGCTGAGGTTGGCAGGCCAAGAAGATGAAGCACTTAAGCTGATTAAAAACTATGTGATCTCTGATGAGATGGCTGAAAAAATAAATGCCGTTATTTTCAATCACCTTCAGTTTGATGAGCCAGCCGATAACAAAGCACAGTTGATTGTGGGTAACTATGGCACAGGTAAGTCACATTTGATGTCGGTAATTTCATTGCTGGCTGAAGATGCCAAGTACGTCCAATACATAAGACATCCCAAAGTTGCAGAGAATGCTGCACAAATTGCCGGTAAATTCAAAGTTCACCGCATTGAAATATCAAGCCAAATGGGACTGAGGGACATTATTACCCATGAACTAGAAACTTTCTTGGCTGGGCATGATATTACTTTTAAATTTCCACCAGCCGATCAAATCACTAACTCCAAGGATGCTCTTGAACAGATGATGGCGGCGTTCGCTGAGCGCTTCCCTGACCAAGGTCTGCTGTTAGTTGTAGATGAGTTTTTGGAGTACCTGCGCTCACGTAATGGCAATGAATTGATTTACGACCTTTCATTCCTACGAGAAATTGGTGAAATCTGTAAGAACACCCGATTCCGTTTTATCGCGGGTGTACAGGAAGCCATCTTTGATTCTGCTAAATTCGAGTTTGTAGCAGATAGTTTACGCAGGATTCGTGACAGATTTGTTCAGCTTCTACTAGCCCAGCAAGACCTCAAGTTTGTCATTGCAGAAAGGCTTCTAAGAAAAACCACTGACCAGCAACAGAAGATTCGTGATTATCTACTTAGTTTTGCTAAGTATTACACCAACATGAATGAGCGTATGGATGACTACGTACGCATGTTCCCCGTGCATCCAGATTACATAGAAGTATTCGAGCGTATACGTTTTGCAGAGAAGCGTGGCGCGTTACAGACTCTTTCTCAAGCTGTAAATGCAATCATAGATAAAGAAGTGCCGATGGATAGGCCCGGCCTAGTGACCTTTGATGCCTTCTGGGACGATATCCGCAGCAATCCCGTCCTCCGAAGCGACCCAGACATTAGACAGGTAATTGATGTTAGTGAAACATTAGATGATCGTATAAATCATGGAATGAAGCCGACTTACAAATCGATGGCTGAGCGCATTATCCATGGCCTTTCTGTCCATAGACTTACAACTGGCGGTGATACCACTGTGCATGTTGGCATGATGGCCAGTGAACTGCGTGACAGCCTATGTTTATATCACCCAGGCGTCGAAGGCATGGGTGGAGTGGCAGCTGATGACTTACTGACTCAAGTACAGACCGTAATGCGCGAGATACTAAAAACGGTTAATGGTCAGTTCATTTCAAAAGGGACTGATACAGAACAGTATTTTCTCGACCTTAAGAAAAACGTTGATTACGACGCACAGATTGACAAAAAGGTAAGCACTTTAGACGACGAGTTGTTGGATCGCGCTTATTACAGCGCTATCCGTCAATTGATGGAATGTTCGGACAACACATACGTAACCGGTCACCGTATTTGGGAGCATCGCATTGAATGGGCCGAACATAAGGTAGATCGCAGTGGATACTTGTTCTTCGGCGCCCCCAATGATCGACCTACAGCACAGCCAGACCGTGATTTCTACATTTACTTCTTACAACCATTTGATCCACCAAAGTTTAAGAAAGAAGACTTGGCTGATGAAGTATTTCTAAAGCTGACTGGGCGTGATGATGGCATAACAAAACTAATAGAAAAGTATGCTGCTGCAAATGATTTGGCATCTTCCAGTTCCGGTCAAGCGAAGGCAATCTATCAGCAGAAAATCTCTGAAGCACTTACAGGTATGGCTAAGTGGCTACAAGAGAAACAGCTTGCAGCCTACGAAGTAACTTACCAAGGCAAGAGTAAAACGCTCAATGATTGGCTTAAAGGCGTAAATATGCGCGAGCGGGCTCGTATAGATGCTAATAGCATTATTGCTTTCCGAGATGTGATCAATGTTGTGTCTGGCATTTGTCTTGCACAGCATTTTGAGAATATAGCACCTAGCTATCCTAAGTTTTCTGTGCTGATCACTGAGACCAATCGCAGGCAGTCTATTCAATCAGCCTTCCGCGCACTAGCAGGTGGGCAACGTACACGAGAAGTTTTGGCAGTGCTTGATGCGCTTGAGATGATGCAAGATGATCGTATCGACCCAAGTAAATCAACTTATGCCAAAGCAATTCTTGATCGCTTAACTACCAAAGGTGATGGTCAAGTTTTAAATCGTTCAGAACTACTATCAGGGGCATTTGGGGTTGAGTATTTTGATGATGGTCACTCTAGGCTAGAGCCTGACTGGCTGCTTCTAGTCATTGCTTGTTTGGTTTATTCTGGCGATGTCGTTCTCGCTATTACTGGAGATAAAATCGACTCTGGCAGACTAAATTTATTCACTGATAAATCCTTTGATGACCTGACTGGATTCAAGCACTTAGAGCGCCCTAAAGAAATGAATGTCCCGCTGCTAAGAGCCTTATTTGAATTACTCAAGCTACCTTCTGGACATGCACAATTAGTAAGCCAAGGTGATGATGCGCCAGTTAGAGAATTGCAGTCATCTATTACTACATTGGTGAATGACCTACTTACTACCCAAACTCAGATTTCAAGTGGACTAGCCTTATGGGGCCAAAACCTTCTGACTGAGGCTGAAATCAAAGATAACCGTACGCGTCTAGAAAAATTAAAGGCATTTGTCGAGACACTTTCACCATATAACACAGCAGGCAAGCTTAAGAATTTACGTTTGACAATGGAAGACATCGAATCACAAAAGGCCAATTTGGCCTCACTGGATTTGATTCGAAACATACTTAAAATAATTGGTGACTTAGGTCCATTAGCCAGCTACCTTGCACAAGCAGAAATGGCATTACCTGAGTCAAACGGTTGGGTCGCGACAGCTAGAGAAACTCGCAGTAAAGTAGTCGCAGATCTAATTGCTAACCGCGATTTCAGCCAAGCCCATATTGTCCGCCAATCATTAGATAAATTGAAACAAAATTACATTGCATCATATATTGGCTTACACACTAAAGCGAGACTTGGTGTCTCTGAAGACAAAAACAAGGCCGGTCTCACTAAAGATTATCGTCTGACAGCGCTCACGCGGCTGGCTACTATCAATCTTATGCCATCTGGGCAATTGACTGAATTTCAAGATCAGCTTGCTGGCCTGAAAAGCTGTAACCAACTGTCAGAGTCCGAGTTGGCAGGATCCCCAGTGTGTCCCCATTGCCAATTCAAACCTGTCAATGAAATACTAGCCTTTGCTTCGGCTGCAAATCAGCTGACTGAACTTGATGCTCGATTAGACACAATCTTGACAGGATGGACGCAAACTCTGCTGGATAACCTTGAAGATCCAATCATTCAAGAAAACCTGGAATTGTTAAAATTGGTTGATAGAACGCTAGTTGAATCATTCCTAAATAGCAAGAGCCTGCCGGATCCGCTCTCAAGTGAATTCATCACTGCTGTGCAAGAGGCTTTATCTGGTTTGACTAAAGAGGTGGTCAAGTTAGCAGACATCCAATCGGCATTGTTGGCGGGAGGCTCTCCAGCCACACCCGAAGAACTCAAGGCAAGGTTTGATAAATTTATTGCTGAGCATACGCGTGGTAAAGATGCTAACAAACTTAGATTCGTGGTGGAATAAGCATCATGAGTTTATTAACGTCATATACAAGGAGCTGGATCACGCCTGAGATTTCTCTAGTGGATGATTCTCATCTTTTTATTGTGGAAGTACCATCTAGCGATCCCGATTTATTGGGGTTTGTTGCAAATGGTGAGATGCAGATTAACCGCATGTCGAGAGAAGCAGCGATTGCGATTGCGGCATTACTGCAAAGCGATAGTTCACTTTTATCCTTATTAACTAAGGCGACCTGGATAAAGGGTAAATTAAAACCAGAATCTAATATTGACGATAAAACCAAAGAAATTACTGCATATTTTCATGGAGTATTTTATCTTCCAGATACTTCGCATGTGGCTTTAATAATAGGGAAATCTCCTTCAGCTACGACTGATTTTTATAGATCAAATATTTCACTTAAAGCCAAAGAAGAATGGAAGGCCTATAAAGAACTTTGTGCTGAGCTGGATGAAGAGCAAGCAAGAAAAAAGCGTAGTCAAGATGAGTGGTTCGATAAATTAACACCTGAGCAACAATCCACGTATGGTGGAGTCATGGATTATGGTGCCAGCTTAAGTCATGATCCTGCACCAACAGCATCTTTTACCCATGTTTTACCGTTATTACAGAGTGCTATGATTTCTCATAGCAAATCAATAAAAGAGAAAGAAATTCAATCGGCAATACTTAGATCTCTACAAGCATCTTGTCTTCAACCTCCACGTGATGGTGAGCACCATGGGCAGATATTTCAAGGTACCTCTTTTAAATATGCGGTCTTATTAACTTGGCAGCCCCGCGGATTACTTCCAGCTTATCCAGAGATTAGGGCGGCTCTACAATGCCAACTGGCAAAAGCATTTAAGAATCCACGAAGTAGCAGCGTATCTCCACCAGAAATTCCTGGGGAGATTGAAGTTTTAGAAACTTCTGGTAGCGTTGAAAGTATCAGCCATATTAATGATGCTGACATTGATCGACTTCGTGATCTACGAATTCAAAACAATGATTTTCCCGAACGAGTTAAAAATGGCAAATCCATTCTGAAAGAACATGGGTTTGAAGCCATCGGCTGGTACCAATCACATCACATATGGGATGAAGACACTTGGGGGATCTATCTTCATGCAGAAAAACTTGAAGACATGGCATGTATGCTCCACGATGAGCTTTCTAAGACAGGAGAACATTCGCAAGGGTTAGCTGTTTTATTAGCAGTAAATCTTGTTTACCAACATGAGTTTTTTCATGCAAAGGTAGATGCGTGTTTAAGCTGGTTAGAGCTATCTTCTATGCAAGCTAAATATTTAAAGTATCAAAGCAATGTTTATCAGGCCATGAAAGGCACTGATGAATGGCTTGAGGAATCATTAGCTAACTGGTTATCTATGGCTTGGCTCAAAATACAACTACCTCAACTAAAAGCCCAAGGATTAGTTCGTGATATTGAAGCTGTAAAGCGTGTAGTCAGTGCAGTACTTGATCTTTCACCAATAGGCTATCGTAATTGGCGTATCGGTGACAAAGTTGAAGCTTGGCGTAATTTTTCAACAGAGCTATCAAGCGCAAAACCTATTAGAAAAACTAAGCCATTACCAATTGAATCAATGCTTAATGATCCACTTCAATTTGAAATATTTGAATCTGATATACCAACACTGATTGTTGGCAACGGCATCATCGCTGATTGGTTATTATCATCCCCAGCAACTTTCTCAACACCAACTCGACGAGAAATCGAAAAGGCATTGAAGTATTTTGGTTACCAGGTAGAAAAAGCCCGTGGTAAAGGAAGCCACGAAATGTGGACTGGTAAAGATAATCACGGTTTCCCAGTGCCACGTCGAGACCCACTGAGTCGAAAAGTATTTAATAGTTTTTTACATCACTTTGGTCTCGATAAAGTAAAGTATGTTGAACAAATTAGACCCCAACTGTAAATCCGAACACTAAGGAAAATATTAATAATGAGCAATCTATTTAAAAATGATCAAGCTAGTTTAGGGCCAGTGGAATGTTTGGGGCAGACCTTCCCCAATGACGAGGCCAGGCGTGAACATTTTCTGGCCATCTTGCGAGAGAAATTAAAAGACCCTGAATTTAGAAGTATAGAAGGTTTCCCCATTGGGTCAGATGATGACATTCTTGCACTTTCAAATCCACCTTATTACACAGCATGTCCTAACCCGTTCATTCCAGAATTTGTTATGCAAAACATGAACACTGAGATGCATGACACAATTCTTCCTTATGCTGGAGATTTAACAGCTGACTCTAGACATCCTGTATATTCATTTCATCCTTATCATACTAAAGTCCCACCAGAGATCATTAAAAAATTAGTTAATCACTACACTAAACCAGGTGATTTTGTAGTTGATGCATTCTGCGGCACAGGTATGACTGGTGTTGCAGCAAGAGAGGCGGGGCGCTTTTCTATTGTGGTAGACC
>OEOF01000073.1_pt1 | contig 16532 bp, 19 predicted proteins | sample 1539701 | NCBI WGS metagenome assembly OEOF01 (sample SAMEA3611561, study PRJEB23397) | activated sludge metagenome | biome: Urban; feature: Wastewater Treatment Plant; material: Activated Sludge | place: Slovenia | collected 2012-09-24 | reverse complement strand
AGTCCGGCGCGCGGGCGGGACTGTCCCTCGGGACAGTGGCCCCTAGCTCATAGCCCCTAGTCCCTGCTTTCCGGCATAGGCCAACACCTGGGCGCGATGCTCCAGATGAAGTTGGGCGGTGATCTCGGCCATGTGATACTTGATGGTGGACGGGCTTAGATTCAGGCGCGCGCCCACCTCCTTATACGATAGCCCCTCGGCTACCAGGGAGAGCACCTCGCGCTGGCGGGAGGTCAATTCATCCAACGGCCGCGCCGTCATGCCGGCGGGCGGCATGTTTTGTCCGGCCAGCCGCGCGAACTCGCCCAGCAGCTTGTTGGCCAGCCCAGGTGAGAAAGGCGGGATGCCCTCATTCGCCTGGCGCAAGCAGTCGACCAGCTCGTCGGCGTTCATACTCTTGAGCAGGTAGCCACAAGCGCCGCTCTTCACCGCCTCGAACAGGTCCTCGTCCGACGTCGTAAGAATGACGATCCGGGTCGCGGGCATCTCGGCCTTGATGCGACGAGTCGCCTCCAGCCCGTCACAGCGCGGCATATGAACGTCCATCAGGATAACATCCGGCCTCAGGGCACGGGCCAGCCTCACAGCCTCCAACCCGTCCCCGGCCAGGCCGACCACCTCCAGGCCGTGGGCCGTCAACAGGGTATACAGCCCTTCCAGCAACAATTGGTGATCGTCAACCAGCAACACGTTCATCCCCGTAACTCCTGTCCCGCGCTCAAGGGCACTCTTAGGACGAGACGTTTGCCCGTGCCTAAAGGCATTGAGCTACTAATAGCGCCGGCTGAGGTCGGCTTAGGAGGCGGGCACATGCTTCCTAAGGCCCGTTTACGGGCCGCTGCTCACTAGCCCCGCGGCTTTAGCCCGGGGCGGATGGTAATATTGGATCAGACGATAAGGCAGAATATTTACGAACCAGTGCGTATGGCCCGTTCATCAACATGAAGCGTATGATGAAAACCAATTCTTTCGAAGGCAGATTTTTGTTGCTTTGATACCAATGCGTGATCGTTGATAAGATCGCGGCAAAACCAAATTCAAAAATATAGGCCGTATGAATATCGCTCGCCGACATACCAAAACTCTCTGTCAGAACGGGCCGCATCACCGCTTTCAGCTTTGTTGAAAAATATGGATCTCCATTTTCCCCCAACAGCACACTGAGATACTTGCCGTTCGATTCATAAATATCCGCTAGCCCTTGTAATATATCTTCATTGGGTCCAACCACCAGGCTGTGCAACACCTCTTGCTTGATATCAGCCAAAAGCGACTCCTCTAATTGATTCAATAAATCGTAAATATCGACAAAATACTCGTAAAACGTGCTCCGATGATAACCGGCTCGATCGGTAATCTCTTTGATCGAAATGTGGTTGACGTTTTTCTGACAATACAAGCCCCAAAATGCCTCCATGAGGTTCTCTCTGGTTAGAGCCGTAGCTTCAGGCTGCTTTTTCATTCGTTCGACTCCTTTCAGATCCCGATGATCCGACATTCAGCCGACAGTTGACGGTTGATGGAGGTGGTGAGAATCATTATACTATGATTATCCGACATGGTGTCGGAATTTCACAGATATCCTGGAGCCACAATCCTATGAATTTCATGCGCAAGAACTGGTACTATGTTGGCGCTGCACTATTTGTCGTGCTAGGGATTGGATTGGCAATTTTCTGGAACGACATGAGCCTGCTGCGGAAATTGATGTGGCTCAGCTTTATGGCTTTACTGGCCCATCAATTCGAAGAGTATGGGCGGCCGGGCGGTTTTCCGGCGGTGACGAACATTGCCTGGATGCCCAGCGCAGACGGAAAACCTGATCGATATAAGTTGAACCGGCAAGGCGCACTGTTCGCCAATGTATTCTTTGGTTACCTTTTCTACATCCTGGCGATCCTTTTTCCCAATCTGATCTGGGTTGGATTGGCGACGGTCTTGTTTGGCATGGCGCAATTGGGCGTTCATGGGATCATCATTAATCGCAAATTGCGTTCCATCTATAACCCTGGTCTCTTTACTGTGGTCTTCCTTTTCTGGCCGATTGGCCTCTATTACATCTGGTATGTGGTTGTCAATCAGCTTGTCCAATGGTGGATGTGGCCGTTGGCAATCGTTTACCTGGCTCTGGCCGCGTACTTTGGGTTATACGTGCTGGCCTTTCGCATATTTGCGGATCCGAACTCGCCCTATCCATTTGAGCCAAGTGAAATGGAACGTTTCCATGTCAAAGAGAAACTCGCCAAGATGTCGGCTTGAGTAACGACACGAAGAGCGCCTGATAAAGCCTAAGGAAGAAGTTCTAGATCAAGGCTATTCGTCCTTGCAGATGCCGCGGCCCAAACTGATCCGGTAACAAAGTAAATATCGTAGTCTCCCGCACATTCCCCCGCCCATCCACAATCCACACCGGCACGCGCCACAGGGCGTGACGCCGTTGGCGGTGCAGATGGTCAGGCCATAGGAGGCGTTCTCGACGTTGACGCCGGTATAGACGCGGCCATCATAATGCGCCTATCTTAGAAATTAGTTTGCCGCTATTCAACCCCAATTCTTCGCTCGCAGCGCCAGAGCGTTAGAATATCCCAACCAGTAACGCAGTGTCTCCATGTTGAAGTCCGCCCTGTTGGGCCTGGTCGACGGAAGATGAAGGATTTGTTGTATAAATCAATCGAGTAAACCATTCAATTGCAAATTGAAGGCAAAAACTGACAAAGGAAAGGCTTAACGATATCTTGGTAGATTAGGTCATTTACAAGTGATTCAAATACGACTGTTACTACTAGCACCAAGATAGGCACTATCCACCATAGAATATCCTTCGCATTTTTATTTTCTTCGACAAGAATACGAATGAGTTCTTTTTGGACCCCTAACGGAAGGTCATTATCCAGTTTCAGCTTGACTTCTAGTGCTTGATACTGGTCTCGAATTACTTCGTCTCGAGACCGCAACACTAAAAGAAGACGCGCAGGGTTAATAATCCATATTACAGCGCGTTGAACATGATTTAGTCGCTTTGGGTTTAAGCGCATCTCTATAAAAATAAACAGCAACAGAAGTAGAGCAAATAGATATGCATACCAAGAGCTATCATAACTTGAAGGTAATAGAGCTAGATTTATCCGGATAGGACTCGTTGAAATTGCAAATGCAAAGCAAGCTGACGCAATATTTGTAAGGCGGTCAGCCAGGAATAACTCAGGCTTCGAGAGTATAGCAATAACCGTACAAAGGAATACGGAAAAAGTTACGTAACCAATTACATAAACGTATCTATTCCCTCCAAGGATGTTATGCGAGGAAGGGAGTAATTGATTAACTGCCTGTACTACATAGATTCCAATGCCTAGCATAAGCAAAAGTCTTCCACGCCAAAGAAACCAATTATTGATCTTTGGCTTTGCTTGAGGTGGGGACTGAGCAAATAGTAGGAAGGTGAGGGCAACACACAAAGCAGATACGGCAAATAGCAAGTAATAGACTGAATCTACAGGTTCATTTACATCGGGAGATTTATACAATTGAAGCCCAAATGCAAAATAAAACGCTGCTATCAAAAGTGATGCAAAGAACAAGAGGTAAAGAAGTACCTTTCTCTTTTTTGATACACCTACATATTGATTTCTGTTTTTTAGAAGTCGCTTAACCTCTTTAGCAAGTTCCTTCTGCCTGTATGTGTTCATAGTGCATTTAAGAGAGTAGCAACATACACGACTTAGGGATGCCGTCGAGATGACTAGGTAAGATGCCGCGGCCCGAAACTATCCGGTAACAATGTAGCCATCGTCGTATCTCGCACATTCCCCCTCCCATCCACAATCCACACCGGCGCGTCCCCCGCGTGGTCGACGAACTCGCTGAGCACCTGCCGGCACGCGCCACAGGGCGTCACGCCGTTGGCGGTGCAGACGGCCAACGCCAGCACCCGCCGCCCGCCCGCGCCGGCCATCGTCCCCACGGCATTGCGCTCGGCGCAGACGGTCAGGCCATAGGAGGCGTTCTCGACGTTGACGCCGGTATAGACGCGGCCGTCATCGGCCAGCAGCGCCGCGCCAACGGTGAAGCGCGAGTAAGGCGCATAGGCCCGCGTCCGCGCCTCGCAGGCCGCGGCGATCAACCGGTCGCGCAGTTCTTCGGTTATATCGTTCATGCTGCTCCACTGCGACGACCGCGCGGCCGCCGCCATACGCCCGGCCGGATTGTCGTGTCGTCGGGCACGTTCATCTTTTCGATCACCGATTGCTCGATGCGGCAGTGCCGGCCCACGGTCGCGTCGCGCACGATGGCGTTGGGGCCGATGACGCACGCCTCGCCGATGGTCGTTTGCCCTTGCAGAAAGGTATTGGGCCAGATGACGGTATCGCCGCCGATGGTCACGTCCGGGCCGATCCAGGTGGCGTCCGGCTCCACCAGCGTCACGCCGTTGGCTAACCAATGGGCGTTGACCCGCCGGCGGAAGGCGCGCTCGACCTCGACCATCTCGGCCCGCGTGCCCGCGCCCAGCCCCTCGTCGGGATCGTCGGCGGCCACGGCCACCACTGCCCGCCCCTGGGCCACGGCCAGTTCGATCAGGTCGGTCAGGTAATACTCGTTGCCCCGCCGCGCCTGGCGAATGGGCAGGTTGGGGATAGTGGCCCATAGCCAGTCGCCGTCGAAGCAGTAGACCCCGGCGTTCAGTTCGCCAATCGCCAGCAGTTCGGCCGCGTTCGGCCGCCGCCGCGCCTCGGCCACTTCGACAATCTCGCCCACGCCGCCGGACGCGTCGCGCACCACCCGGCCGAAGGTACTCTCCGGCCCGCCGGCAACGGACAGCAGGGCCACGGCCGCGCCGCTCTGGCGTTGGGCGTCCACCAGCCGGCACATCGTCGCCGCCCGCAGCAGGGGCATGTCGCCATAGGTGACGACAACCCGATCAGCCCGGCCGCGCAGCGCGTCGGCGGCCATCAGCGTGGCGTGGCCCGTGCCCAGCGGTTCGGGCTGGACGGCGTAGGTGGCCCGGTCGCCGATGAGCGCCCGCACGCCCGATTCATCTGGGCCAACAACCAACACCGGCGGCAGGTCGGCCACCTCGGCCGCGGCCAGAAAGGCGTGGAGCACCATCGGCCGCCCGCCGACCTCGTGCAAAATTTTCTGCTTCCGGGAATTCATGCGCACGCCTTGGCCGGCGGCGAGGAGAACGACAGCGATCATGACCTAATCATACAGAAAGAATCCACAGATTACGATGAGTGGGCAGTGGGCAGTGGGCAGTGGGCAGCACTGACCACTGTCCACTGCCCACTATCCACTATTCTTTTCCTTTTCACGCCATTCGCGGATGGCCTGGGTATGGATGGGGTAATGGCTATAGGTATCCAGCCGGATGCGGCGGCGGAAGCGCGTCTCGGTGGCGATCAGGTCGTCGGGCGCGGTCTCGATAGTGGCTACGAGCCGGGCGTGGACTTCCTCGAAGCGCGCCATTACCTCGTCCAGCGAGCGTCGGCGGTTCTCCTCGGTCTTGAGGGCGTTGAAGGCGTCGATGCCGCCGTAGAGATCGGCGTAGCGCGGCGGCCGTTTTCCCTCGCGGATGTGGGGCAGGTGATGCAATGCCTCCTCTTCCCAGGTGGTCACATGGGCCAAAATGTCCTTCACCGACCAGTCGCCGGTGACACCCGGCTGGGTCAGTTGCGCCGCCGATAGCCCGTGAAACGATGCCTGGAGCGCCGTCCACGCCACGTCGATCTTGTTGAGAAGCTGTTGTCTATTCATACCGTCGGTTGGGCAAGCCAATCTCTGAAATCGTAGGGGGAACTTCCAGTTCCCCCACCCCCGCAAATTTGGGCCATCTGTGAAATCGTAGGGGGAACTTCCAGTTCCCCATCCCCGCAAATTTGTGCCATCTGTGAAATCGTAGGGGGAACTTCCAGTTCCCCCACCCCCGCAAATTTGGGCCATCAGTGAATTCTACGACATCGGCAGGGGGAACTGGAAGTTCCCCCTACGGCAAATGCCCTTCATCGCGCACGGATAGGGCGGCCTTATCGAAAGCGGCCCAGGCGATGGAGGCAAACCGCGCCCCCACGCTCATGCGCCGCACCCCGACCGCGGCCAGATCGGCCACGTTGATACCCGCATGGTGCAGCAGAATGCTCACCGGCTTGGGGGCGACGGCTTCGACGATGGCCCTTACTTCGCCCAGATCGACCACCCAGGGCGGGTACAGCACGTCGGCTCCGGCGGCCGAATAGGCCACCAGCCGTTCAATCGTATCATCGACCTTCGTCCGGCCGACGCGGTAGCCCTCGCTGCGGCCGATGAGCAGCACGTCCTGGCCGGTGGCGTCGATGGCCGCCCGCGCCGCCTGAATGCGTTCCACGGCCAGCGTCATTGGATACAACTCGCGGTCGGTGATGTCCTCGATCGATATCCCGGCCACGCCGGTGGCGACGGCCCGCGTCACGTTGGCCGCCACCCCATCGGGATCGGCGGCGTAGCCGCCCTCGAAGTCGGCATTGACCGGCAAGTCGGTGGCGGCGCATAGGGTGGTCAGATGGGCCAGCATTTCGTCCACGGTCACCTGGCCGTCATCGCGGCCGATCGACCAGGCGTAACCGGCGCTGGTGGAGGCCAGCGCCTTGTACCCCAGCTTCTCCAACCGGCGCACACCGCCGATGTCCCACGGGTTGGGGATGACGAAATGGCCGGATTCGTGGAGCTTGCGGAAGGTGGCGCGTTTGGCCGAGGTTTCCATACTCATCAAGTGCACTCCTATGAGCCGTGAAACAAAAAGAGGGAGCGTAGACAATCTACACTCCCTCTTGGCGAATAAGAAATCGAGGCTGGGGCGGAACGATTCGAACGTTCGAATGTCGGCTTCAAAGGCCGATGCCTTAAACCACTTGGCGACGCCCCAATGTGAAACAACATTTTATCATAGCCCGATCAGCGCCGCAACTTGCCCAAAATCCCTTGACAGCCCTCAAGAATTCGCTATGATTGGTCATACAATCATACCATTGTATAGATTACTGTTCTTCTGTTCACTGACCTACTAATTCCTTCGCCATGCTCCGTCGCGCTCCATCCCTGACCGACCAGGTCAAAACCCACATCAAGGACCTCATCCTGCAGGGCGAGTTCCCTGGCGGCCGTATCCCCCCGGAGATGGAACTGGCCGAGGCTCTGGGCGTCAGCCGCACCACCGTGCGCGATGCCCTCAGCCGCCTGGAGATGGAAGGCACGATCAGCCGCCGCCAGGGTGCGGGCACGTTCGTCAACAACCCGGTGCTGCAAATTCATTCGCGGCTGGAGGAGATTTGGGGCTACGAGGCGATGCTGGAGGCCCACGGCTTCACGCCCTCGACGCGTCTCATCGAGACGCTGGAAATCAGCGCCGGCGATTCGCCCTACGACGCGGCCACGGCCGGCGACCTGCAACTCGCGCCCGACGAACCACTGGTGCTGGTGACCAAGCTCTTTCTGGAGAACGACGCGCCGGTCATCCTGACCCGCAACTCCATCCCGCGGCGTCTCATCGCCGAGCCATACCAGGCCGACGATCTGGGCCGGCCGCTGTACGAATTTCTGGAGCAGTTCAGCCGGCAGCGACTGTCGTATTACGTGACCGACATCGTGCCGCTGGCGGCCGACGCGATCACCGCTGATTTGCTGAAGATCGACCCCGGCACGCCACTGGTGTCGTTTGATGAGATCGGCTACGACGACAGCAATATGCCCATCGTCAAGGCCCACTCTTACTTTCGTGATGACCTTCTGCGCCTGCGCCTGCTGCGTCGTAGGGTGTAGGAAGAGAATCCACAGATTTCACAGATTTCACAGATGTAGTCCTAGCGAGTTGTCTTGTTGAAAGCTGAAGGAATCTGGAATGCGAGCCACTATTTATAACAATCCTCAGTAGTCTCAGACCGCGCAGACGAAAAATCTGTGCCATCTGTGTAATCTGTGGATTCATTCTTCATAGGAGAAAGAAACATGCGTAGTTTTGCCGGACGAGATATTTTGTCCCTGAAAGATTTCGAGCGTCAGGAGTTCTTCCGCGTCTTCGAGATCGCCGAACGACTGGAGCCAATCGCCCGCGAGCGGCAGATGTCGGACCTGTTGCACAACAAGATTCTGGTGACCGCCTTCTACCAGCCCTCGACCCGCACCCGTCTGGCCCACGAGTCGGCCATGCTGCGCCTGGGCGGCAAGGTGACCGGCTTCTCCGACGCCAAGATGACCCGCGCCGGCGACTTCTACCAGGAGTCGATCAAGGACACGGTCAAGATGCTGGAGTTCTACGGCGACGTCATCGTCATGCGCCACTTCCAGCAGGGCGCGCCCCACGAGGCGGCCAAGTGGTCGAGTGTGCCGATCATCAACGGCGGCGACGGCTGGGGCGAGCACCCCACCCAAATCCTGACCGACTTCTATACCGTCATGCGCGAGAAAGGGCGCATCGACGGCCTGAAGTGGCTGGCCGTGGGCGATATGCGGATGCGCACCATGCACTCGCTGGCCTATGGCCTGTCGCAATTCGACTGCCCTATCACCTTCGTCTCCCCGCCCGATATGTCGCTGACGGATGAGATGAAGGACGACCTGAAGAACTACAGCCTGAACTTCCGCGAGGCCGAGCACGTCGAGCAGGCCATCGCCGACGCCGACGTCATCCTGGTCGAGCCGGTCGTCCAGCCCGACTACACCAAGAGCCGCGACGAGCGCAGCGGTGACGTGGGCGGCACGCCGTCGAACTACAAGATCACCCGCGAGCTACTCTCCACCAAGGCCAAGTCCGACGCCATCCTGCTGCACTCGCTGCCGCGCATGGACGAGATTCCGGCCGACGTGGACATCACCCGCTGGTCGCGCTACTGGCAAGAGGCCTTCAACGGCGTCGTCATGCGCATGGCTTTGCTGGCCCTCGTCCTGGGCAAAATGGAGTAAGAAAGGAGAATCCGCAGATTTCGCAGATTTCGCAGATTAAAGAGAAAAAATCTGCGTAATCTGCGAAATCTGCGGATGATATCTCTTGGGAGAAATATCATGCAGACTGACCTTCGCAATCGTGACCTGATCGGCGATCTGGACTTCTCGAAAGAGGAAGTCGAGACCGTCCTCGACGTGGCCTTCGACCTGAAGCGCAAGCGCGCCCTGGGCGAACTCCATCCCTACCTGCGCGACAAGGTGCTGGCGATGCTCTTCTTCTTCAGCAGCACGCGCACCCGCGGCTCGTTCGAGGCGGGCATGGCCCAACTCGGCGGCCACGCGGCCTTCATCGAGAGCAAGACGACCCAGATCGCCCACGGCGACACCGAGACCGAGATGGGCGAGATTTTCGGCCGCTACTTCGACGGCATCGCCATCCGCCACGTGACCTGGGGCACGGGCAACCGCTACCTCAATCTGGTGGCCAAGGCCTCGCGCACGCCGGTTCTCAATATGCAGTGCGACATCTATCACCCCTTCCAATGTCTGGCCGATCTGATGACCATCATGGAGAAGAAGGGGCGCGACCTGCGCCGCCGCAAGGTGGTCGTGTCGTGGGCCTATGCCTCGTCGTACCTGAAGCCCATCTCCGTGCCGCAATCGCTGGTGCTACAACTGCCGCGCTTTGGCATGGACGTCGTCCTGGCCCACCCGCCGGAGTTCAAGCTGATGCCGGAGATCATGGCCCAGGCCGAAGAACAGGCCCGCAAGTACAAGACCGGCTTCGAGGTCATCAGCGACGCCGACGGCATGACGGCCGCCGTCAAGGACGCCGACGTGGTCTACGCCAAGTCATGGGGGCCGCTGCTCATCACCGACGACCAGACCGAGGGCAAGCGCATCCAGGATCAGTACAAGCACTGGATCACCGACGCCCGGCTCATGTCGCTGGCTAAGGATGACGCCGTCTACATGCACCCGCTGCCGGCCGACCGCGACATCGAGGTCACCAGCGAAGTGATGGACGGCCCCAACTCGGTCGTCTTCGACCAGGCCGAGAATCGCCTGCACGCGCAAAAGGCCGTGATGGCCCTGACAATGCGCTCGTAGATAGGTTCTAGGGGCTAGGGGCTAGGTGCTAGGGGCGGAACGTCTTACCCTAGAACCTAGCCCCTAGCCCCTAGCCCCTAGAAGGAGAACCAAACCCATGACCCAAAAACTGGCCGTCATCGCCATTGGCGGCAACTCGTTGATCAAGGACAAGAAGCACCAGAGCGTTGAAGACCAGTACGAAGCGGCCTATGAGACGTCCGGCCACATCGCCAAGATGATCCAGGACGGCTGGAACGTCGCCATCGCCCACGGCAACGGGCCACAGGTCGGCTTCATCCTGCGCCGCTCCGAACTGGCGTCCCATGAGCTGCACGAAGTGCCGCTCGACGTGTGCGGCGCGGACTCGCAGGGGGCCATCGGCTACGCGCTGCAACAAAGCCTGCAAAACCACCTGCGCGATATGGGCATCGACCGGCCCGTGGCGACCGTCGTGACCCAGACCGAAGTCAGCGCCGACGACCCGGCCTTTAAGAACCCCTCCAAGCCCATCGGCTCGTTCATGGACGAGGACGACGCCATGCGGCGCATCGAGGTGGACGGCTGGGATTGCAACGAGGATGCCGGCCGCGGCTGGCGGCGCGTGGTGGCCTCCCCCCTGCCCATGCGTATCGTCGAGGAGCCGTCGGTGCGGGCGCTCATCGCCGCCGGCCACATCGTCATCACGGTCGGCGGCGGCGGCATCCCTGTCGTGGCCGATGAGAACGGCCATCTGCGCGGCATCGCCGCCGTCATCGACAAGGATTTCGCCTCGTCGCTGCTGGCGACGCGCCTGGGGGCGGATACGTTCATCATCAGCACGGCCGTCGAAAAGGTGGCCCTCAACTTCGGCAAGCCGGAGCAGCGCTGGCTCGACAAGGTGACTTTGGCCGAGGCCAAGCAATACCTGGCCGAGGGCACCCACTTCGCCAAGGGCAGCATGGCCCCCAAGATTCAGGCCGTTATCAACTTCCTGGAAGCCGGCGGCCAACACGCCATCGTCACTGACCCGGCGAGTATTCCCCAAGCGCTGGCAGGGAAAACTGGCACACATTTTATGCGCGATTAACTGATTATCCAGCTACGCCACGCTTGACAGATAAAGAGTGTCCACTTACATTGTAATTGGGCATGAGTGATTAGGGTTGCCCGATGAAAATCGATGACTTCATGTGGTTGCCTACGATCGTGGAAAAGCTCGATTCCAAGCATGGGGTTTCGCCTGAGGAAGCCGAAGAGGTATTCTTCAATAAGCCCCGTTTCCTCTTCGTTGAAACGGGGTTGCACGCCGACGAAGATGTTTATTCGGCCAGCGGTCGCACAAACAGCGGCCGCTACATGGTCGTGTTTTTCATCCGTAAGGAGAGCAACACCGCGTTGATCATCAGTGCTCGCGATATGGACCGCAAGGAGCGTAAGCGATATGAGCGAAAGTAACGATGTGCAGCCGACAAGCATTTCCAAATCGCAATCGTTGGAAGAAATTGCTGAGTTCTGGGACACCCATAGTCTGGCTGACTACTGGGACCAAACCCATGAGGTCGATTTCGAAGTGCGCGCTCAGCATCGCCGGCGTATCGCCGTGGCTCCAGAGTTGTTTGAAAAGATCGAACAACAGGCGCGCCTTCGTGGCCTTAACCCTGAGACCTTAGTCAATTTGTGGCTGGCCGAACGGCTTCAAGAAGCCACCTGAAACTTATGATGAATCATGTATTGCATCTAAAAAGCCTACTCAGCGGCCGAACCTTCCGGCCGGACGAGATCGATTACGTCGACCCGGAGTTCGGGCCGGACGGCATCGTCGACGTCGTCTACGATTACGACGCCATCAAGCGCGCGATCAGCCGCGAAAGCCTGCGCGACAACCGCGACGCCTCCATCTGGCGCTACAAGCCGTTGCTGCCCGTCCGGCCGGACGCGCCGGTGCCGCCGCTGCAAATCGGCTGGACGCCGCTCTACCCCGCGCCGCGGCTGGGGGCCTTGCTGGGCCTGCGCCAGGTGTGGGTGAAGGACGACGGCCGCAACCCGACCGCCTCCTTCAAGGATCGGGCCAGCGCCATCGCCGTGGTCAAGGCCCAGGAGCGCGGGGCGGAGATCATCACCACGGCCAGCACCGGCAACGCTGCCGCCGCCCTCAGCGGCATCTGCGCCAGCGTCGGCCAGGCCAACGTCATCTTCGTGCCGGAGAAAGCGCCGCCGGCCAAGGTCGCCCAACTGCTGGCCTATGGGGCCACGGTGATGCTGGTGCGCGGCACGTATGACGACGCCTTCGAGTTGTGCCTACAGGCCTCCGACGCCTACGGCTGGTACAACCGCAACACCGGCTTCAACCCATACATGAGCGAGGGCAAGAAGACGGCCACGCTGGAAATCTGCGAGCAACTGGGCTGGCAGGCCCCCGACCGCATCTTCGTCAGTGTCGGCGACGGCTGCATCATCGGCGGGCTGCACAAGGGGCTGAAGGACCTGATGGCCCTGGGCTGGATCGAGCGGATGCCCAAGCTGATGGGCGTCCAGGCCGCGGGCAGCAACTATCTGGCCGAGGCCTGGGAGCGGGGCGAGGACGTGCTGACCAAGCCGCCCATCGACGCCCAGACCGTGGCCGATAGCATCAGCGCCGGGCTGCCCCGCGACCGGCTGAAGGCGATGGCCGCGGTGAAGGAAACGGGCGGCGCTTACGTCACCGTCAGCGACGACGAAATCCTGACCGCCATCCCGGCGCTGGCCCGCGGCTGCGGCGTGTTCGCCGAGCCGGCCGGGGCCACGGCTTATGCCGGGTTGGTCAAGGCGGTCGAGCAGGGGTTGGTGTCGGCCGACGAGCGCATCGTTGTTCTGAACACCGGCAGCGGCCTGAAAGACGTGGCCGGAGCCATGAAGGGCGTCGAACGGGCCGGCACGCAGGCCTATCGCGTTGACGCCGATTTGGAAGATTTGAAACGGGTGATGGCGACGATTTGATTGTAGGGCGGGTTGGCAACCCGCCCGCCCCACAGTAACTTCGGATACACAGGGCGGGTTACCAACCCGCCCTACTCTTTAGGCTGTACCGCCCCCACCGCCAACGTAAACACGATCAACAATCCCGCCGCCACCCGCGAATCATAGAAGCTAAGCGTATTGAACGGCACGCCCAGGGCCAGCGCCCAGACGACAAAGGCAAACGTGGAAACGAAAATCTGCGTCCATGCCGGTTGCAGGCGCGGCGCGCGGGTCTGCTGGTAGGTCCAGAAGAAGGTGACCACCGTCAGCGCCGCCCACATGATCCACAGGATGTTGGTCGTGCGCAGGTCGTTGCTGACCGCCCCCGGCGAGACGCCAAATAAGCCCAGGATGGCCGTCCAGCCGGCCACGATGTCGCCGGGGATGTTCTTGATGACCCGATCCCAGAAGCCGTCAATGCGCTGCACACCGACGGCCGGCGCGGCTTCTAGTGATTCCAGTGAACCGGTGCCCTTGGCGCTCCGCAGCGTGTCGGGCGTGATGATGCGACGTCCCATGGTACTTCTCCTGTCGATTAGTTGACGACCGGCTGCCGGCCATTCGGGCTAGTTTTAACGCAAGGACGCAAGGACGCAAAGACACCAAGATGTAAAAATATTGTTTCCTCCTTTGCGTCTTTGCGCCTTTGGGTTAATGATTGCCGTCATTTGCGCGGCAAATACTTCTCAATTTTTGGCAAGATAGCCCGCATGGGGATGCCTTCATTGTATTTGATGTGGCCCTTCAGCAGCTTTTGCAGGTTGGCCGAGGCGTCAAACGGCGGGTGCGCGCCGCCACTATGATGCAGGGCAACCACCTCCCAACGCTGGTTGAAGACCGGCGAACCGGATGACCCCGGCTCGGTGTCGGCCAGGTAGTGCACGCGGTTGTCGCTCATGTCGGCCACCACGTAGTTCTGGGTCAGCACAACCTTTTGCGGGCTGCCGCTGGGGTGTTGGATAATGTTGACCTGCTCCTGTTCAATGATCTTGGCCGGTGAGATCAGCAAATACCCCCGATGTTTGCCGCGCCGGAGCAAATCCAGATAGCCTAGACCCTCATCCTCCGGCCCCATCTTGCGATCAGGCTCGCCCAGCGGCTCGCCCTTCACCTTAACCAGGGCGAAATCCAGCTCCTCGTCCGGGCTGCCCACGTAGAAGTCGGGCACGAACTCAAAATCGCGCCCCTTGGACACGATGCCGTCAGCGTTGCTGTGATAATCGAAGCGGATCACGGCCCTTTCCAATTTCTCTTTCGACTCGAAGACGTGGTAGTTGGTCAGGATGAGGTTCGGCGCGACGAGGAAGCCGGTACCGAGGGCTGTGCCGAGCGGCCGTTCGATACGGCCGACGGCCTGGGCGCTGTAGATGGCCCCGGCCAGCCGATCGGTATCGATAAAATTAGGTTCCTTGCCGATCACTCGCTCCAGCGCCTCTTGGTTGACCGCCACCGGCGTGAAACTGGGTTCAGCCACCGGGGCGGGCGGCTCGGTCGGCGGCAGCAAGTCCGGGTCTACCTGACGCACCGGTTGCACGTCGAGGCTATAGGTCCTGCGTAATTCATCCAGGTATTTCGTGTCGGCGATCAACTGGTACTTCACCAATAGCCCGGCCAGAAACTGGGCGTCATCCTGGGCTAAATCCGGTTCGGTCAGCGCTAAGCTGACCAGCGCCCCCAGGGCGTGGTAGTTCGGCTGGTTGGGCAGCATGCCGTAGGGTTCCAGCTTGCCGACGAGCACCCCAGCCAGCGTAATAGGCGCCGCGTCTAGATTAGTGCCTGGCACGAAGCGCCGCAGTCCGGCGCGGTCGAGCCAGCCGAAGCGGGCGGCCGCCCCCATGGTCATTTCGTTCAGATTGGCGATAATCCGGGCCAGTTTTTGCCGGTCGGGCAAGCTCAAAAATTGTTCTGCCATGATTTTCCCTCCAAATGGAATGGCGTGGTGGAACTGTTACTCAATTTTGATCGCATTCTTGGCGGCGATGGCGGTGATGACGCTTTTGTCGGCCGGCGGCAGCGCCGGGTCGGCGGCGATGTAGGCCAGCAGGCGGCCGATAGCGGTATCGCCCGGCTCGATCTCGCCGTACTCATTCACCTTGGCCAGAAGGCTCGACGCTACGGCGTAGGCGTTACCATTTAGATCGAGGTGGATGACACGCGATAGTCCCGCATTGTAGAGTAGGGACTGGCGGCCGTCAGGGGTTTGGAATAATGTGTGGGCAGCCAGGATGGGGCCTAGCTTCTGTATATCTCGAAAGTCCACCTTTGGGCCGCGGGCGGGCGGCTCTGGGCCAGTTATACCGGCGGTTAAAGGGGGTGTCACACCGCCAAAGACCGCTTCCCAATCCAGATCCGGCCGTTCTACCGGCCCTTTCTGTCGCAACTCATCCATGAGGCTGCGACGGTTCAGATATAAGGCCAGTTCGCGTGCCTTAGCACTTCTTGTGTTACCGCTGATGTCATCAAAGTTAACCCCGAGGGAAAAGGCCAGATCCTCCAGTTCATTGTTATCAAAACGTTCAACGAACAGTTTGACGAGCGCTTTAACTACTTCGAGAGAGACTGTAGACATAGATAACCTCCTGTATATATCATCCCTATTTCTAAGAGTCGAGAGAAGTCGCTCATGAAATTTAACTTCTAGGCAGCCATTTTTCGATCTTCGGGAGTATTGCTCGCATTGGGATACCCTCACCGAACCGATACATCTCAAGTTTTTGAGTGTCGGCCGAGTCCTTCAGAGGCGGATGAGCTCCTCCGCTATGATGTAGAGCCACCACTTCCCACCGTCGATTTAGCACAGGTGAGCCTGCCGAACCCGGTTGAGTAATGGCTAGATAATGTACTCGATTGCCCTTCATATCATTTAAGACATAATTCTCTGTCATCATTGCTTTTTGCGGGCCTCCATTAGGATGCTGGATTATGTTAATACGTTCAAATTCGACAATCTTGCTGGGCGAGACGAGCAGATAGCCGCGATGACGGCCACGGCGCAGTAATTCCAGATAATTCTGGCCCTCATCTTCCGACCGCATTCTCCGTTCAGCTAGCGGCTCGCCCTTCACCCTGACGAGAGCGAAGTCCAATTCCGTATCAGGACTGCCAACATAGAAGTCGGGCATCAATTCGAATACGCGTCCCTGTGTCACAACGCCATCAGCGTTAGCTTGATAGTCAAAACGGATGACAGCTGACTCCAACATATCTTTAGATTTCAAGACGTGGTAGGCAGTCAGGAGTAAATCCGGACCAACTAGGAAACCAGTGCCGTGGGCGCGGCCGCGCGGTAGCTCGATGCGGCCGACAGCTTGAGCACTATAGATGGCCCCAGCCAGCAAATCGATATCGAGAAGGTTATCTTCAGAGGAACGGATCAATACCTTCGAAACTGGGGACTCATCTTTTATCACCGCCGGAGCCTCCGTCGATAGCCTAGCCAAATCTTTAGCTGTGACAGGAGGCGGTAGCAAGGATGGATCAATATGGCGGACAGGCGTCACGTCTATGCTGTACGTTGTGGTCAGTCCATCTAGATAAGCCGGGTCGGATATCAG
>OEOF01000071.1_pt1 | contig 16610 bp, 14 predicted proteins | sample 1539701 | NCBI WGS metagenome assembly OEOF01 (sample SAMEA3611561, study PRJEB23397) | activated sludge metagenome | biome: Urban; feature: Wastewater Treatment Plant; material: Activated Sludge | place: Slovenia | collected 2012-09-24 | reverse complement strand
GGCATATAGCGCGCCATAAAGCGCCTATCCTGACAAATAGAATTGCCGCACATAGGCGATTTCCCGGCTGGTACAAATTGCTTTAAGTAGGCAATCATTTGCTCGGTAGCGGCGGCTTCATCCAAGGTAGACGCTTTCACCTTGTCAATCAGGCCGCTGCGGCCATGCGTGCCCTTATTCCAGGCATCCATGCCATCCAGTACCGCGTCTGTCTGGTGTATGACTAAAACTGGCGATTCGCCCAGCACGTTTAATTCGGCATCTGTGACTACCACAGCCAGTTCCAGAATGCGGTCTGAGTCTGGCAACAAGCCACTCATTTCCATGTCCAGCCAGATTAAATTTTCGTTGTTGATATTATTGCTTGCGGCTTCCATCATGATTTCCATTAAAATAGCGTATAACAGCACCAGCAGTGAACCAATTCCCTGCAAATGCTTCAGAATACGTGTAGTTTAACTTATATTTAGAAATATCATGGCATCCACACTCACACCTGCGACAACTTTAACACTCGTTTTTATCGTTTTACTCCTCGCAACGACACTTACCCGGCTTTGGCTGGGGTCGCGGCAAATCGCATATGTGCAAGCAAACCGCACCCGAGTACCCGGTGCGTTTTCAGCCAATATTTCTTTAGAAGCACATCAAAAAGCGGCAGACTATTCCACTGCAAAAACCAGGCTAACACTTGCTGAGGTTGTGATGCAAGCCTTATTGTTGGCCGCATTCACCATTGGCGGCGGTTTGCAGTGGCTGGACGACAGTTGGCGCAATATTTTGGTTAACCACGAAATCATTCGCGGCGCATTAGTGATTTGCAGTGCCATGCTGATCAGCGCCTGCATAGACTTGCCTTTCGAATACTATAAAACCTTTGTCATCGATGAAAAGTTCGGTTTTAACAAAATGACGCCGCGCATGTTTTTTACCGACTTAATCAAGCACAGCCTGGTTGGCCTGGCGTTGGGCTTACCTATTCTGTTTGCAGCACTTTGGCTGATGCAGGGTGCGGGCCAATACTGGTGGTTTTATTTATGGGTAATCTGGAGTATCTTTAATATTCTCATGCTCGCGGTTTACCCGACTTTTATCGCGCCGTTATTTAACAAATTCACGCCGCTTGCCGATGAAAACCTTAAATCGCGCATTGAAGCACTGCTCACCAAATGCGGCTTCAAGTCGCAGGGCTTGTTCGTAATGGATGGCTCTGCTCGCAGCAGTCATGGCAATGCCTACTTTACTGGCTTTGGCAACAGTAAACGCGTGGTGTTTTTTGATACGCTATTAGACCGCTTAAGCACTGAAGAAATCGAAGCGGTACTGGCCCACGAACTTGGCCATTTTAAGCATCATCACGTCATCAAGCGTATCGCCCTGATGTTCTTTGTAAGCTTTCTTGGCTTGGCCTTGCTGGGCTGGCTAATGAACCAAACCTGGTTTTACAATGGTTTAGGCGTTACTACGCCGAGCAACCACATGGCGTTGATTTTATTTTTGCTGGTATCACCTGTGTTTTTATTTTTGCTGCGTCCGCTGATGGCAAGTTATTCACGCAAAAACGAGTTCGAAGCGGACGATTACGCCGCAAAGCATGCCAGCGCTGGCCACCTGATTGAAGCCCTAGTGAAGCTTTATCGCGATAATGCTTCTACGCTCACGCCAGACCCGTTGCATTCGGCATTTTATGACTCACATCCGCCTGCAAGCATTCGCATTTCTAAATTAGCAGCGTATACTGCAAATTAGCGCTGCAAGTTAGCGAATGAAAGGTATAAGCGATGACGAAAATATTACTGCCGTTGTTATATTTGTTTAGCTTGAATGCTGTCGCTAACGATATGTTTGCCAAGGCAGATGTGAAAGCAGGCAAGGCTTTGGTTGAAAAAAACTGCATTAGCTGCCATGCTTCAAGCTACGGTGGCGATGGCTCTGGCATTTACACGCGTGAATATCCCAAAGTGAAAACCTCCAAAGGTCTGGTGGCTCAAGTGCGTAGCTGCAACACCATGCTTGGCCTGAAGTGGTTTGAAGATGAAGAGCTCAATGTGGCGGCCTATCTGAACCAGACTTACTACAAATTTGAAAAATAAATGCAAATTTTAAAATGTTAAGCTGGGCCTGAAGATGTTACAGGGCTTGGTGGTTGCCGCTTACGGCAAGCGTTACGAAGTTGAGTTGGCAGACAAATCGCGCATCAGCTGCGTCACGCGCGGAAAAAAAACCGATTTAGCCTGTGGCGACATTGTCACCATCAAGCTCACCGACACTGCTGAAGGCGTTGTAGAGTCAAGCCAGCCGCGCAAATCCCTGCTCTATCGCAGCAACGCTTTTAAAAGCAAAATTCTCGCCTCTAATGTCACGCAAATTGTGATTGTGCTGGCAACACAGCCAAGCTTTTATGAAGCGTTGCTCAACCGCTGTCTGGTAGCCGCGGAAGCCGCCAACATCAAGCCATTGATTGTGCTGAATAAATGTGACCTGGCTGATGCTGGTGACGCAAAAAAAACACTCCAGCTATATCAGGATCTGGGCTACCAAGTCGTGTATTTGTCTGCGGTTGAGGACATTGCCGAACTGCGGCCATATCTTGCCAATCATCAAAGTGTGCTGGTAGGCCAATCCGGTATGGGCAAATCCACTATTATCAACAAACTGCTGCCCTGCCAGCAAGTACGCACGCAAGCGATGAGCGACGCGCTGGATAGCGGCAAACATACCACCACGGCGGCGCATTTATACCATTTGGATACAACCAGCAGCCTGATTGATTCACCCGGCTTGCAGGAGTTTGGCCTGCACCATCTTACCCAGCTAGAGTTGGAGTTGGCGTTTAAGGAATTCAGGCCATACTTGGGCAAATGCCGCTTTAATAACTGCAAGCACCTGCATGAACCGGATTGCGCCGTGATAAACGCCGTCAATCATGGCAAAATATCCGCTGCAAGACTAGGCTATTACCAGGAGCTAGCACAGGAAGATCGCGATTAAGGAGCCTCTAAATTATGGCAAATACCGCTTTTATTTCGCACCCGGATACTTTGCTGCACGTCATGGACGGCAGCCATCCTGAATCGCCGGCGCGCATCACAGCCATAAAAAATGCTGTGACCGCTTCCGATTTAAAAGAAAAACTGCAGTTTTACGAGGCGCCGGCAGCTACAAAAGCACAGCTCGGGCGCGTGCATTCTGCCGATTATGTTGATTACATTCACAGCATTGCCCCCAAGGCAGGATTGGTGCGCCTGGACGGCGACACCGCCATGGGGCCGATGAGCTTGTCCGCAGCCTTGCATGCAAGTGGCGCAGTCGTCCTGGCCACAGATTTAGTATTAACAGGCAAAGCCAAAAATGCATTTTGCTGTGTGCGCCCACCCGGCCACCACGCAGGACGCGCCAACAGCTGTCTCTTATACACATCTAGATGTGTATAAGAGACAGGGCATATAGCGCGCCATAAAGCGCCTATCCTGACAAATAGAATTGCCGCACATAGGCGATTTCCCGGCTGGTACAAATTGCTTTAAGTAGGCAATCATTTGCTCGGTAGCGGCGGCTTCATCCAAGGTAGACGCTTTCACCTTGTCAATCAGGCCGCTGCGGCCATGCGTGCCCTTATTCCAGGCATCCATGCCATCCAGTACCGCGTCTGTCTGGTGTATGACTAAAACTGGCGATTCGCCCAGCACGTTTAATTCGGCATCTGTGACTACCACAGCCAGTTCCAGAATGCGGTCTGAGTCTGGCAACAAGCCACTCATTTCCATGTCCAGCCAGATTAAATTTTCGTTGTTGATATTATTGCTTGCGGCTTCCATCATGATTTCCATTAAAATAGCGTATAACAGCACCAGCAGTGAACCAATTCCCTGCAAATGCTTCAGAATACGTGTAGTTTAACTTATATTTAGAAATATCATGGCATCCACACTCACACCTGCGACAACTTTAACACTCGTTTTTATCGTTTTACTCCTCGCAACGACACTTACCCGGCTTTGGCTGGGGTCGCGGCAAATCGCATATGTGCAAGCAAACCGCACCCGAGTACCCGGTGCGTTTTCAGCCAATATTTCTTTAGAAGCACATCAAAAAGCGGCAGACTATTCCACTGCAAAAACCAGGCTAACACTTGCTGAGGTTGTGATGCAAGCCTTATTGTTGGCCGCATTCACCATTGGCGGCGGTTTGCAGTGGCTGGACGACAGTTGGCGCAATATTTTGGTTAACCACGAAATCATTCGCGGCGCATTAGTGATTTGCAGTGCCATGCTGATCAGCGCCTGCATAGACTTGCCTTTCGAATACTATAAAACCTTTGTCATCGATGAAAAGTTCGGTTTTAACAAAATGACGCCGCGCATGTTTTTTACCGACTTAATCAAGCACAGCCTGGTTGGCCTGGCGTTGGGCTTACCTATTCTGTTTGCAGCACTTTGGCTGATGCAGGGTGCGGGCCAATACTGGTGGTTTTATTTATGGGTAATCTGGAGTATCTTTAATATTCTCATGCTCGCGGTTTACCCGACTTTTATCGCGCCGTTATTTAACAAATTCACGCCGCTTGCCGATGAAAACCTTAAATCGCGCATTGAAGCACTGCTCACCAAATGCGGCTTCAAGTCGCAGGGCTTGTTCGTAATGGATGGCTCTGCTCGCAGCAGTCATGGCAATGCCTACTTTACTGGCTTTGGCAACAGTAAACGCGTGGTGTTTTTTGATACGCTATTAGACCGCTTAAGCACTGAAGAAATCGAAGCGGTACTGGCCCACGAACTTGGCCATTTTAAGCATCATCACGTCATCAAGCGTATCGCCCTGATGTTCTTTGTAAGCTTTCTTGGCTTGGCCTTGCTGGGCTGGCTAATGAACCAAACCTGGTTTTACAATGGTTTAGGCGTTACTACGCCGAGCAACCACATGGCGTTGATTTTATTTTTGCTGGTATCACCTGTGTTTTTATTTTTGCTGCGTCCGCTGATGGCAAGTTATTCACGCAAAAACGAGTTCGAAGCGGACGATTACGCCGCAAAGCATGCCAGCGCTGGCCACCTGATTGAAGCCCTAGTGAAGCTTTATCGCGATAATGCTTCTACGCTCACGCCAGACCCGTTGCATTCGGCATTTTATGACTCACATCCGCCTGCAAGCATTCGCATTTCTAAATTAGCAGCGTATACTGCAAATTAGCGCTGCAAGTTAGCGAATGAAAGGTATAAGCGATGACGAAAATATTACTGCCGTTGTTATATTTGTTTAGCTTGAATGCTGTCGCTAACGATATGTTTGCCAAGGCAGATGTGAAAGCAGGCAAGGCTTTGGTTGAAAAAAACTGCATTAGCTGCCATGCTTCAAGCTACGGTGGCGATGGCTCTGGCATTTACACGCGTGAATATCCCAAAGTGAAAACCTCCAAAGGTCTGGTGGCTCAAGTGCGTAGCTGCAACACCATGCTTGGCCTGAAGTGGTTTGAAGATGAAGAGCTCAATGTGGCGGCCTATCTGAACCAGACTTACTACAAATTTGAAAAATAAATGCAAATTTTAAAATGTTAAGCTGGGCCTGAAGATGTTACAGGGCTTGGTGGTTGCCGCTTACGGCAAGCGTTACGAAGTTGAGTTGGCAGACAAATCGCGCATCAGCTGCGTCACGCGCGGAAAAAAAACCGATTTAGCCTGTGGCGACATTGTCACCATCAAGCTCACCGACACTGCTGAAGGCGTTGTAGAGTCAAGCCAGCCGCGCAAATCCCTGCTCTATCGCAGCAACGCTTTTAAAAGCAAAATTCTCGCCTCTAATGTCACGCAAATTGTGATTGTGCTGGCAACACAGCCAAGCTTTTATGAAGCGTTGCTCAACCGCTGTCTGGTAGCCGCGGAAGCCGCCAACATCAAGCCATTGATTGTGCTGAATAAATGTGACCTGGCTGATGCTGGTGACGCAAAAAAAACACTCCAGCTATATCAGGATCTGGGCTACCAAGTCGTGTATTTGTCTGCGGTTGAGGACATTGCCGAACTGCGGCCATATCTTGCCAATCATCAAAGTGTGCTGGTAGGCCAATCCGGTATGGGCAAATCCACTATTATCAACAAACTGCTGCCCTGCCAGCAAGTACGCACGCAAGCGATGAGCGACGCGCTGGATAGCGGCAAACATACCACCACGGCGGCGCATTTATACCATTTGGATACAACCAGCAGCCTGATTGATTCACCCGGCTTGCAGGAGTTTGGCCTGCACCATCTTACCCAGCTAGAGTTGGAGTTGGCGTTTAAGGAATTCAGGCCATACTTGGGCAAATGCCGCTTTAATAACTGCAAGCACCTGCATGAACCGGATTGCGCCGTGATAAACGCCGTCAATCATGGCAAAATATCCGCTGCAAGACTAGGCTATTACCAGGAGCTAGCACAGGAAGATCGCGATTAAGGAGCCTCTAAATTATGGCAAATACCGCTTTTATTTCGCACCCGGATACTTTGCTGCACGTCATGGACGGCAGCCATCCTGAATCGCCGGCGCGCATCACAGCCATAAAAAATGCTGTGACCGCTTCCGATTTAAAAGAAAAACTGCAGTTTTACGAGGCGCCGGCAGCTACAAAAGCACAGCTCGGGCGCGTGCATTCTGCCGATTATGTTGATTACATTCACAGCATTGCCCCCAAGGCAGGATTGGTGCGCCTGGACGGCGACACCGCCATGGGGCCGATGAGCTTGTCCGCAGCCTTGCATGCAAGTGGCGCAGTCGTCCTGGCCACAGATTTAGTATTAACAGGCAAAGCCAAAAATGCATTTTGCTGTGTGCGCCCACCCGGCCACCACGCAGGACGCGCCAACAGCGCAGGTTTCTGCATTTTTAACCATATTGCCGTCGGCGTTGCGCACGCCATGTCGCAATACCCGATCAAACGGGCTGCCATTGTTGACTTTGATGTCCATCATGGCGACGGTACCGAGGACATCTTCAGCAGCAATCCGAACGTCATGCTCTGCTCTACTTTTCAGCATCCGTTTTACCCGCATCGTGGCGCAGAAACGCGTAGCAAAAACATGATTAACGTCCCCTTGGCCGCAAAGACCAGGCGCGAAGATTTTAGAAAAGCCGTCATGACAGAATTCGCGCCTGCCTTGGAAGGTTTTAAGCCCGAGATTATATTTGTTTCCGCCGGGTTTGATGCGCATTTGAATGACCCGCTGGCAGATTTAACCCTGATTGAAGAGGATTATGCGTGGATAACCGCATTCATAAAAGAATTTGCCGCAAAATACGCAAAAAACAGGATTGTATCTTCACTTGAGGGGGGCTATCATTTACCATCTCTAGCGCAAAGTGCCTGGGCACATATTAATAGCTTGGCTAAAAATGATTGATTTAAAAAAAGAACAGATAGCGGCTGAAAGACTTGAGCTTGGCATGTATGTGACCGATCTGGACAGGCCTTGGGAAGGCACACCATTCATGCTGCAAGGCTTTTTGCTGGATGACCAGTCCGACCTGGACAAGCTCCGGTCAATCTGCAAATTCGTGTATATTGACCGCACCAGATCCGTAGGCAACCAATTTTCTGCTCCCACCAAACAAGACTTTGCCATCAAACGCGAAGGTGCGGCTATACGCATCAAAGATCCAGGAAAGACTTTTTCAGACAAAAAACCGGGGGGCAATATAGATCCTCGGTTTGCCAACAAGACCTCTTTCTTTGAAATTCTTCGCGAACTAAAAAATCACCAGGCACCTCGGAATGTTGAGCGTAATAGCCAGGACGGCACGGTTTATAACTTGAAATATGGGGCGAATACGGCAGCCCAGGAAGCTTTTCCCTACCAAACCGAAACCAACCCCCAACAAAAACCCATGGCCAAACAGCTGGCCGAAGATGTTGGCGGTTTTTTCGGTAATCTATTCAGACGCAATAAACTTAAATCCACGATTGATGACGCTTCTAAAATCAATAAAACAGGTAGTGATTCCAGTGACGGCTACAAAGTAACAATTTACGAGGAAGAACCGCCTGTCGAAAATGAAATCGCGATCATCTATCCGGTTTATGAACAATCGCAAGTAGCAACCAGAGAGATATTTGATGCGGTAGCAAATGAGCAAAATCTCGACTTGACCGCTGTAAGTGAAATTCTGGACAGTATGGTTGAAAGTATTGGCCGCGTACCCGATGCATTGCTGTGGCTGGCAAAACTGAAGCAGACCGATGACTACTCATACAATCACGCCTTGCATGTCTCCATCACCTTAATGGCTTTCGGCAATTTCCTGGCGCTGTCTAAAAAACAGATTAAGGAATTAGGCCTGGCCGGCTTACTACAGGATGTCGGCAAGGTAAAACTTTCTGCCGATGTGCTGCTGAAAGAAGGAAAGCTCTCGCGTGAAGAATACGAGTACGCAAAAAAACACGTGGATGAAAGCCTCAAAATTCTTGAAAAAACACCGGACATTCCGCTTCCAGTGATTGATATGGTGGCACAGCACCATGAACGCGCGGATGGCAGCGGTTATCCAAAACAGCTACGAGAAAGCCAGATTGACCTGGCTTCACAAATCGCAGGCCTGATTGATACCTATTGCGCCATCACGAGCCATAAATCTTATGCCAAAGGCGTTTTTCACCAGGAAGCGCTGGATAAAATTCATCAACTGAGTGGAAAACTATTCAGCAGTGAATTAATCGATCAGCTTGTCCAGTTCATGGGCATGTATCCAGTCAGCTCGCTGGTTGAGCTTAATACAGGCGAAGTGGGCGTGGTCATACAACAGAACCAGGTCAGAAGGCTGCTGCCAAGATTAATGCTCTTGCTGGCGCCCGACAAATCGCGCTACACATCGCCTGTCATTCTAAACCTGCTGAACAGCCCGTCTACGCCAGCAGGCGAACCTTACAGAATAATAAAAAGCCTGCCTCCTGACAGCTACGGCTTAAACCCAGCTGATTTTTATGTTTAGACCAACAACGGTTTTTGACTGGTAGCTTCAAATGATGATGATGGAAGATAGGTCGGCCAGTGAAGAACTTCCGGAGGAGGAAATACAGGAAGTTGAGTTTGCCTATACTGAACAAGCTGTTTTAGAAAAATTACATGCCTACGGACTTAAACCAAAAGCGCTGTTTTCCAACCTGAAAATCAATGTTAAGGCACTTAGTCAAGCGGAAATATCAGAAAACCCGCAGTTAAACCCATATTTATCCCAGCTGAGTTCAGCACTCAAAAACTGGCAAACCGGACATGACTTAAACACCTTTACTGCCGGCATTAATCGGCTGATCTTTTTGTGGCTCAACGCCATGCAAGATGGCGCAAGCGCGCAAGCCGTACTCAATCTTCTTAGCTGTTTCGAATTCAAAACGAAACTGGGCATTTCCAACTCGGCCAAGCTGCATTGTTTTTTGTTTGATCTGTTTGCAGAAACCAATCATCAGCATCAGCAATTCCAGTTCAATTACACACGCAATTTTGATGCCATTACGCAACTGCCTAATGCCAATCAAATATTGGACAGCATAGAAAACGCCGTCAACAATAAAGAGGGTAACCCATTGATTGGCTTATTTTCTATACATTTTCAAGTTGCAAAACATAATCCCATTTTTTCACAACAGCTTGCCTCTGAATTAAGCCGAAAAGTCGCTTTCAGACTGAAGAAAAACATATCGCCTGATTACCAGCTTTACCATACCGGCAACTTGCAGTTTGATATCCTGATTCCCAGCCTGCGCAATGACATTCAACTCAATTTGATCGCAGCCAAGCTGCAGCGCGCCTTCGAGCAAATGGTGTCCATAGGCAATCAATCGGTCCTGGTCACGCCATTCACTGGCTGTGCCTTTGCCAAGAAATCTTCTCAAAAAGCGCATGAATTATATGGCTGTTCCAAACTGGCGCTGGAAAGTGCTTTTTCCAGCCAGCAGCAGTTTGTGATGTACTCGCAAGAACTGGAAAACCAGTTGTCCGCGCAGCATGATATGGAACTCAAAGTGTTGGAAGCATTTACCGGAGACAGTCTGACTTTGTTTTTCCAGCCCATTGTCAATCTGTCAAACTCAAGATGTGTCGGTGCAGAGTTATTATTGCGCTGGTCGGAAGAAGCTGACTACAGCATATCTCCGGGCTTGACCATCGAAATTCTAAACAAGCTGGGTAAAAGCAAATTGTTCACACGCTGGCTAATCAATTCAGCATGCCGTTCTTCCAGCGAGTTGTTGCATGAACATCACTTAAAAGTGTATCTCACGATTAATCTGCGCGCAGAAGATTTATACGACATTGAACTGCCCCACCTGCTGCTGCAAGCGCTGGCGTTATGGAAGATCCAGCCGAAAGATATTATTCTCGAAGTTACTGAAAACGGCATCCTTGAAGAAAACGAAACCACCAGCGCCGTGATTAAAGCGTTATCTGAAAACGGTTTCAGGCTTGCCCTGGATGACTTTGGCACGGGTTTTTCATCGCTCTCGCGGCTGCGCACCATGCCCATCGATTTAATCAAAATTGATCAGTCTTTCGTGCGCGATATCAGTCATTCACAGCATGATTTTGAAATTGTAAAATCAATTGCCATGCTGGCAAACAGTCTGGGGAAAGAGGTGCTGGCTGAGGGGGTTGAGGATAAAGAATGCCTGGCACTGATCAAAAAAATGAAAATCCATAAATGCCAGGGCTATTTTTTTGCTAAGCCAATGCCGTTTGACGAGTTTGTCACGTGGGCAAAACAGCATTAATCAGCGGTTTCCGACCTGTTATAATAGCGGCATGCAAATTACTACACGACTAGAATTCGATGCCGGGCATCGCATCCCCAACCACAAAAGCCAATGCCGCAATTTGCATGGTCACCGCTATGCACTTGAAATCACGCTTTCTGGCGACATTATCAGCCAGGATAATATCTCTGAAAATGGGATGGTAATGGATTTTTCCGATGTTAAAAAAATTGCAAAGAAAAGTGTCGTGGACGTCTGGGATCACGCATTTCTGGTATTTAAGGATGATCTGCCGGTATTGGATTTTTTAAATTCACTGCCCAACCACAAAACCGTTATCTTCCCGACCGTGCCGACCGCAGAAAATATGGCGGCTGAAGCTTTTAGAATACTCAAGAGTGAGTATAAAGACACTTATGGGAACCACCTCAGATTAGAGCGCGTCAGGCTCTACGAAACGCCCAATAGCTGGGCAGATGCATTAAGCTAAAACCAGCTAAAACTAAAAAACCATTGCTTGCATTACCTGCTGCAGGCCTTGCTGCCAGCTCGGCAGTTCTACATTAAACATTTGCTTAAGTTTGGTATTATCAAGCCTGGAATTCGCAGGGCGCAGCGCAAGTGTTGGATAGTCTGCCGTTGCAATTGCTACAATATTGTCAATATTCACCTTAAGCGCAGGCCAGTTGCGGCTTATAGCGAGTTGGTTGTATTCATTGATGATTTCGCAAGCAAATCCGTACCACGAGGTGCTCCCAGTATTGGTAAAGTGATACACACCGGTTTGATTCTCCAGATCTGGCTGCCAAACATTCAGCAATTTAGCAGCGCCCTCCGCAATGCTCTCGCTACTTGTCGGCGCGCCAAACTGGTCAGCCACAATACGCAAACTATCGCGCTCAGAAGCCTGATGCAGAATGGTTTTTAAGAAATTCTTGCCGTAAACGCCATACACCCAGCTGGTGCGCAAGATCAAATGCGGTAAACCTACAGCACGAATTGCCTCCTCGCCTGCCAGTTTGCTTTTTCCATACACGCAAGCAGGATTGACTGTATCACCTTCTAGATATGGGGCATCTTTTGTACCATCGTAGACATAGTCAGTCGAAAAATGAATGAACGCGGCATTCAGCCTGGCGGCCTCTTCTGCCAATATCTGCGGGGCAGTTGCGTTAATCGCATAGGCAAATTGCGGCTCGGTTTCAGCTTTATCAACCGCCGTATAAGCCGCTGGATTAACAATAAGATCGGGCTTGATTTCACGTACCACACGGCGGATATCATGGGCTCTGCTTAGGTCAAGCTGCTCGCGTGATAAAGCAAATAACTCGTACTCTAGCAGTCTAGTTTTTAATGCATGCCCTACTTGCCCGTTGACACCCGTGAGTAGTATTTTTTTTTGCATGTATAAAACTTGATTAAGGAAATTTCTTGGCTGCCTGCAGACTTAAGCCCTGGCTGTCTTTGGCTGATAATATCGGCGTGCCCTGCAAAGGCCATTTGATATCGACCTCTGGATCATCCCATTTAAGACAGCATTCAAATTGCGGCGCGTAAAAATCCGTAGTTTTATATAAAAACTCGGCCGTGTCTGAGAGCACAAGAAAGCCATGCGCAAAACCGGGCGGTATCCACATTTGGCGCTTGTTGTCTGCGGATAACGTTGTGCCTTCCCATTGCCCAAACGTCGGCGATGATGTACGCAAATCGACCGCCACATCAAAGACCTCACCCTGTGTAACACGTACCAGCTTGCCCTGCGCCTGTTCTATCTGGTAATGCATACCACGCAGCACGTTTTTGGCAGATTTTGAATGATTATCCTGCACAAAATTGACGTCCAGATTCGTCGCTTCAAAAAAAGCCTTTTGATTAAAACTTTCGAAAAAGAAACCTCTTTCATCCCCGAATACTTTGGGCTCAAAAATGATCACTTCCGGAATTCTAGTCTTGATGACATTCATCAATACACCTGCTCTGTCAGCACTTGCTTGAGGTATTGCCCATACCCATTTTTAGCATATTTGTTGGCCAGCGACTCAAGCTGCGCGGCACCTATAAAGCCCATGCGATAAGCAATTTCTTCCGGGCATGCGATTTTTAAACCTTGACGTTTTTCGATGGTTTGTATAAAAATTCCTGCATCTAATAATGATTCATGCGTGCCGGTATCCAGCCATGCCATGCCGCGCCCCATCACCTCTACCTGCAGTGCGCCCCAGTCTAAATACTGGCGATTCACATCGGTAATTTCCAGCTCGCCGCGTGCCGATGGTTTCATATTTTTAGCTATCTCGACAACGCGGTTATCGTAAAAATATAATCCGGTCACCGCATAGCGTGATCTTGGCGATTTTGGCTTTTCTTCCAGGCTCACCGCCCTGCCCTGCGAGTTGAATTCGACAACGCCATAACGCTCAGGATCGGTCACCGGGTAAGCAAACACAGTGGCGCCATTAGAGCGTTGTGCAGCATTTTGCGCCGTTTGTGCAAGCTCATGCCCGTAAAAAATATTATCTCCCAGCACCAAAGCGCAAGGGTCTTCACCAATAAATTGCTCGCCAATAATAAATGCCTGCGCCAAGCCATCTGGTGAAGGCTGTACTGCGTAGCTGATGTGCATGCCCCATTGGCTGCCGTCCTTCAACAACTCGCTAAAACGCGGCGTATCCTGCGGTGTAGAAATCACAAGCACTTCACGTATGCCCGCCAGCATGAGCGTAGATAGCGGATAGTAAATCATCGGTTTGTCATACACAGGCAACAGCTGCTTAGAAACCACTTGTGTAGCCGGGTACAGCCGGGTGCCGGATCCGCCTGCCAATATAATGCCTTTCATGCCCATTATGCCAACTCCTCGCCACGTTCCTGATAGTTTTTATTTACCCAGTTCTTGTATTCGCCACTGGTCACATTATCAACCCAGTCTTGATGCGCAAGATACCAGCTGACCGTCTTTTGTATTCCGCTATCGAATGTTTCTGCCGGCTTCCAGCCAAGTTCCCGCTCGATTTTGGTAGCATCAATGGCATAACGCTGATCATGCCCTGGCCTATCCTGCACAAACGTGATTTGATCGCGGTAACTGCCCGATTTTTTTGGTTTTTGCAGATCCAGCATGTCGCATAAAGTGTGCACGACCTCTAGATTGGTTTTTTCGTTCCAGCCGCCGATATTGTAAGTTTCACCTACCCGCCCGGCTTCCAGAACGCGCCGAATCGCACTGCAGTGGTCCCCCACATACAGCCAATCGCGCACATTGCTGCCATTACCATAAATCGGCAAAGGTTTGCCATTAAGTGCGTTGTGTATAACCAGGGGGATCAGTTTTTCCGGAAAATGATAAGGGCCATAATTGTTCGAGCAGTTGGTTGTCAGCATTGGCATGCCATAGGTATGATGATAAGCGCGCACCAGATGGTCGGAAGCCGCCTTGGAAGCTGAATACGGACTGTTCGGCTCGTAAGCGTTAGTTTCCTTGAAAGCGGGGTCAGTAGCGCTTAAAGAACCATACACTTCATCGGTTGATACGTGCAAAAATCTAAAATTGGTTTTATCGGCATCACTTAGACCGGTCCAGTAGGCGCGCGCTTCTTCAAGCAGATTAAAGGTGCCGACGATGTTTGTCTGAATAAATTCGCCAGGCCCATGAATAGAGCGATCGACATGGCTTTCAGCTGCAAAATTCACAATTGCGCGCGGCTGGTATTGCTTCAGCAGCGAAGCTACCAGCGCATTATCGCCAATATCGCCTTGCACAAAAATATGCTCAGGATTTTGTTCGATATCCGCCAGATTAGCCAGATTGCCTGCGTATGTGAGTTTGTCGAGATTGATTACTGTGCCCAATCCCAACTTTACCCAGTCATTGACAAAATTACTGCCAATAAAGCCCGCGCCGCCTGTAACAATAATACAATTATTCATTTTTTTTACCTTTAATTTTTTCAAATTATTACCAAAGCTTGGCCCCTGCTTTTGCCAGACTTTTCATATATTCCTCATGCGCAGCATGTTCCGCTTCATCTGCCTTGATGATTTTCAAGGTACGCACACCTTTGGTCACAAATTGATTCGTGGCCATTTGCTGGGTTTGCCCCAAATCCATCATCAAGCTATCCTGGCCGCGCGTCATTGCCATATATACCTCGGCCAGCAATTCCGCATCCAGCAAGGCGCCATGCAAAGTACGCTTTGAGTTATCGATGCCAAAATGCCTGCATAGCGCGTCCAGATTGTTACGCTGCCCGGGGCGGGAATCTTTCGCCATCTTCAGCGTATCGGTGATTCTACCGCACATCGTCTCGATTGGCTGTAGCCCGATACGGCCAAGCTCGCTGTTCAAGAAGCCCACGTCAAACGGTGCGTTATGAATAATCAGTTCAGCATCGCGGATAAATGCGATCAAATCCTGTGCAATCGCGTCGAATAAGGGTTTATCCTGCAAAAACTCTAACGTAATGCCATGTACCTCCTGCGCGGCAGGATCAATCTCCCGCTCAGGGTTTAAATATACATGATAATGATTGTTGGTCGGGCGGCGATTCACCATTTCCACCGCAGCAATCTCGATGATGCGGTGACCCTGGGCCGGATATAAACCGGTGGTTTCTGTGTCTAGGAATATTTGTCGCATACTGGTTAATTTTTCTATAAAAACGCTGCTACGCCTTGGTTGGCCAACGCATCCGCACGCTCGTTGCCCATATTTCCGGCATGCCCTTTCACCCAGATCCATTCGATACGATGCTGGCTAGCGAGTACATCCAAGGCTTTCCACAAATCATCGTTTTTGACGGGCTTTTTGTCTGCAGTGCGCCAATTGCGCGCCTTCCAGCCAATAATCCACTCGCTAATACCTTTTTGCACATACACTGAATCAGTATATATCTTAACATTACATGGCCGTTTCAGCGCCTCCAGTGCGCGAATCACCGCCGTTAATTCCATGCGATTGTTGGTAGTCAATGCTTCGCCGCCATGTAAGGATTTATGTTTGCCATCATAGTGCAACCAGGCGCCCCAGCCGCCGGGGCCAGGATTGCCTTTGCATGCACCATCTGCATAAATTTCTACTAACTGATTCATTCACTTCGCTTCATTTTCTGGCTTTTTTGCTGATGTGGTTTAGATTTAGGGCTGTTGCTCACAGCCAGCCTGGATTTGATTGAGTTGTTTTTCCAATTAGGTTTGAGCAAAGTCATATTAGCCACACGTTTTTTAGCGACAATAAGATAAAGCCCCCCCATCATTGGCCACCATTTGTCGCCCATTTTATCCATAAATGCAAAGCGACTCAGCCACTTCTCATCATTAATTGGTGGCTCGTAGCAATTCATGCTCCCGCTCACAAACTCCAGACCCAGCAAAGCCAGCCAGTCTTTGATGCGTGATAAGGTAAAAAAATGCCCATGCCACGGGTAGTTGTTGTCCTTTGTAAGTATCTGCCGGATGCCCCAGGCGCTCAATGGATTAAAGCCGGTTATGATCAAATGGCCTTCCGCCACCAGCACACGCTCTGCCTCGCGCAAGGTTTGATGCGGGTTTTCACTGAACTCCAGCACATGCGGCAAGCAGATCAAATCGATACAACTCTCGGCAAACGGCAGATAATCGCTCTCGCAATAAACGGCACCTTCACAATTGCCCACATGCAGCAGATGCGGAATGCGCGAGTTCTTAAGTGCATCCATTTGCAGCATGCCCAATTGCAACGCGTTAAACCCAAAGATATCACCCACTACCGCATCGTACATGGCTTGTTCGCGCGCCAGCAGATATTGCCCAAGCGTGCAATTGAGCCAGTCATGCTGACACACATCACTATTTTGCGTTGCCTGTTGCATTGCTATGTAAACAAAACTACCATTAAAATCATGCTCAATATTATTCC
>OEOF01000069.1_pt1 | contig 16655 bp, 17 predicted proteins | sample 1539701 | NCBI WGS metagenome assembly OEOF01 (sample SAMEA3611561, study PRJEB23397) | activated sludge metagenome | biome: Urban; feature: Wastewater Treatment Plant; material: Activated Sludge | place: Slovenia | collected 2012-09-24 | reverse complement strand
GGTCTAATTTCTCGGTGGTGACACCATGCACCACGAAAGGCGTGATGTAATCCAGCACCTCGCTTGCCAAGCGGCCCGCGACGCGCATCTTGGCTATGTCTTCTGCGTTGTTAATCGTAATTGCCATGCGCGCATTTTAGCATAGCTCTGGATTGCAAAATCTTATATGCACGCGTTCATTACCAAAATCATGGCTCTGAAAGGCAAGCGGGATGCGCCTTCCAGGCCGATGTTTATGCTAATGAATGAAAATGCACTTAATGGTTTGATTTTGTTTGAAATTTGCGCTGCGTTTGGCTATAATGCGCGCCTGTCTGAATTTTCGGACAGATTTTAATCAACGCACTGCCCCGTACAGGGTGTTTCGATGAGTCGAAATATTGTGGGCAGGTGTGAATTTTAACCCTTTACAAAGGAATACACATGTCTGTGACCATGCGTCAAATGCTGGAGGCCGGCGTTCATTTTGGCCATCAAACCCGTTACTGGAACCCAAAAATGGCCGAATACATCTTCGGCGACCGTAACAAGATTCATATCGTTAACCTGGAAAAAACCTTACCGCTGTTTGAAGAAGCGCAAAAATATGTGCGCACACTGGCAGCAAACAAAGGTCGTATCTTGTTCGTCGGTACCAAGCGCCAAGCCCGCGAAATCATGAAAGAGGAAGCTGGCCGTGCAGGTTGTGCTTACGTGAACCACCGTTGGTTGGGCGGTATGCTGACCAACTTCAAAACAGTGAAGCAATCTATCAAGCGCTTGCAAGATTTCGAAACCATGCTGCAAGATGGCAGCATGGAAAAATTTGGCAAGAAAGAGGTGCTGGGCTACAAGCGCGAAGTGGAAAAATTGCAGCGTTCTATCGGCGGCATCAAGGAAATGGGCGGCTTGCCAGACGCGATCTTCATTATCGACGTAGGTCATGAGCACGGTGCTGTGACTGAAGCTGCCAAATTAGGCATCCCGGTGATTGGTGTGGTTGATACCAACAACTCCCCGGATGGTATCACTTACGTCATTCCTGGTAATGATGACTCCAGTCGTGCGATCCGCTTGTACGCACGCGGCATGGCAGACGCTGTGCTGGAAGGTAAAGCCAGCGCTATCAATGAAGTGGTGAAAGCGGTATCCGAAGCTGAAGAGTTTGTTGAAGTGCCCGAAGCTGCTGAGTAATCGCAGCCTGCGTCAAAGGGGCGAAAGCCCCTTTTTCATTTATATTCAAAAAGATATTAAATTTATTTAAAGTTTTAATTTAAGGAAAATATCATGGCAGAAATTACCGCAAGCATGGTAAAAGAATTACGTGAGCGCACCGATGCGCCAATGATGGACTGCAAAAAAGCGCTGACCGAAGCTGAAGGCGACATGAGCCGTGCAGAAGAGATTTTGCGCGTACGTTTTGGTAATAAGGCTAGCAAAGCGGCTGGCCGCGTAGCTGCCGAAGGTAGCGTGGGTATCAATATCAGTGCCGATGGTAAAATCGGTACCTTGCTGGAAGTGAACTCTGAGACCGACTTCTGCGCGAAAAACGAAGAGTTTGTGAAATACGTGGGCGAACTGGCTCAGATCGTCAATACAACTAACCCAGCCAACATTGAAGCAATTTCTACCTTGCCCATGCGCGGGACCACGGCAGAAGACGTGCGTGCGCAGCTGGTTGGTAAAATTGGCGAGAACATCACGCCCCGTCGTTTTGTGCGCATTAACGCGCAAGGTAAACTGGCAAGCTACATTCACGGCAGCAAGATTGGCGTAGTTGTTGACTTGGTGGGTGGTGATGAGTCTTTGGGTAAAGATATCGCCATGCATATCGCAGCAGCCAAACCAAAAGCATTGGATGCCAGCGGTGTGGATGCAGCATTGATTGATGCTGAGCGCCGTGTGGCAATTGAGAAAGCCAAAGAAGCAGGCAAGCCAGATGCAATGCTGGAAAAAATCGCGGAAGGTACTGTACAGAAGTTCCTCAAGGAAGTAACGCTGTTGAGTCAGCCGTTTGTGAAAGATGATAAGCAAACTATCGAGCAATTGCTGAAATCCAAAGGTGCATCCGTAGCGTCTTTCAGTATGTATACGGTGGGTGAAGGTATCGAGAAGGCTGTTGTGGATTACGCGGCAGAAGTTGCGGCAGCAGCTAAAGTCTAAGTTCCCAACAATGCCTAGATAAAGTGGATTCGCGTAAGCGTTTCCGCTTTTTTTACGTCTTTAAATAGCCCTGAGTGGCTTGTTTTGTGATTAAATAGCCAAAATTTTAAAAGCATTGAGGATTTATGGCGCAACCCGTATTTAAACGTATCTTGTTGAAACTTTCTGGTGAGGCGCTGATGGGTGATGATGCTTACGGCATCAACCGTGATACCGTCAAAGCCATTGTCGCTCAAGTCAAGGAAGTGGCGAATCTGGGTGTGGAAATCGGTGTGGTGATTGGCGGCGGTAACATTTTCCGCGGCCTGGCGCCGGCAGCAGAGGGCATGGATCGCGCGACTGCGGACTACATGGGCATGCTGGCGACGGTGATGAACTCCTTGGCCTTGCAGGATGCCATGAAACACGCCGGATTGAACGCACGTGTACAGAGCGCCCTGAATATCGAAGCCGTGGCTGAACCCTATATTCGTGGGAAAGCGATTCGCTATCTGGAAGAGGGTCGTATTGTGATCTTCGGCGCGGGTACGGGCAACCCGTTCTTTACTACGGATACTGCTGCGGCATTGCGCGGCATGGAGATCAATGCTGAGATCGTGCTGAAAGCCACTAAAGTGGATGGTATCTACACCGATGATCCCAAGAAAAACCCCAATGCCATCAAATATGAAACAGTGAGTTTCGATGAAGCGATTACCAAGAACCTGAAGGTGATGGACGCAACCGCGTTGACGCTTTGCCGCGATGCGCGCATGCCGATAGGTGTGTTTAGCATATTCAAGCCAGGCGCACTCAAGCGCGTGGTGATGGGTGAGAGTGAAGGCACGCGCGTCACTGTGTAAATGATTTGCAGGAGAGGATGAATGATTCAAGATATCAAAAACACTGCCGACCAGAAGATGCATAAATCACTGGAAGCGCTTAAGAATGATTTGGCCAAAGTGCGTACCGGCCGTGCTCACACTGGCTTGCTGGACCATGTAATGGTGGAATATTACGGTAGCATGGTAGCAATCAATCAGGTGGCTAATGTCAATCTGGCAGATGCACGCACCTTGAGCGTGCAGCCATATGAGAAGAATATGGCCGCTAAAGTGGAAAAAGCGATCCGTGACAGCGACTTGGGCTTGAATCCGGCCAGTAGTGGCGATGTGATTCGAGTACCAATGCCGATGTTGACCGAAGAGCGTCGTCGTGACCTGACTAAAGTAGTGCGTGGCGAGGGAGAGAATGCCAAGGTGGCAATCCGTAACGTGCGTCGTGATGCCAATGATGCCTTAAAAAAATTGGTGAAGGACAAAGAGATTAGTGAAGACGACGAGCGTCGCACGCAAGACGAAATTCAGAAAATGACTGATAAGGCAGTAGCAGAGGTCGATAAGCTGTTGCAGCAAAAAGAAGCGGACCTCATGGCAGTATAGGCTGTCCATTCAACACTATGGGTTTATTCTCCAGTTCTACCCAAGCCATCCCAGAGGCATATCAGGTTCCCGAACATATCGCCGTTATCATGGATGGCAATGGCCGCTGGGCACGCAAGCGTTTCCTGCCACGTGTGGCAGGGCACAAGCGGGGCGTGGAGACGGTGCGCGAACTGGTCAAGCTGTGTGCGCAGAAAAATGTCAAATTCCTGACTTTATTCGCTTTCAGCAGCGAGAACTGGCGTAGACCGGAAGAAGAAGTCAGTTTCCTGATGGGGCTGTTCATGGATGCGCTCAAGCGCGAAGTGATCAAGTTGCATGACAACAATATCCGTTTGAGGCTGATTGGCGACCGCAGCCGTTTTCATTCTGATTTAGTAGCTCAGATCGAAGCCTCGGAGAGGCTCACGGCCAATAACACTGGGCTTACACTCACTATTGCAGCCAATTATGGTGGCCGCTGGGATATTCTGCAAGCAGTTAACAAGCTGCAAAAGCATGCCTTGGAAGCCAAACAGAGAGCGGCTTCCGGTGACATCACAGAAGATGATTTGGCTGCGCATCTATCCATGTCCTATGCGCCTGAGCCGGATTTGTTTGTCCGTACCGGTGGCGAGAAACGTGTCAGTAATTTCCTGTTGTGGCAGTTAGCCTATACCGAATTTTATTTCACCGATACTTTGTGGCCGGATTTTAACGCCAAAGAATTTGAGGCTGCCATTCAGTCCTATCAACAGCGCGAGCGCCGCTTTGGCCGCACTAGCGAACAATTGACTACCAAATAATTATGCCTGCCACAAGAATCATCACCGCCGTTTGTCTGCTTGCCATATTTATTCCCGCGCTATTTCTGGCGCCTGCCCAGTTGTGGGCTTTTGGCATGCTATTAGTGGCATTGCTGGCTTTTGATGAGTGGAATGAGCTACTGGGGTGGCGTGGTAAAAAGGCTTTTCTGCTAGCATTTCTGGCAACGGTAGCCGGTTTGTGTACAATTTATACTATGGAAACACGAGGATTCCATTGGTTTTTCTTCCAGTCCATACCGGTGTTTTTTATCACCAGCCTATTTTGGCTGCTGATGGCACCGGTTTGTTTAGCGAACCGCTATTTGCCGCAGAACCGTCCGCTGATGAGCCTGCTTGGCTTTGTGCTGATTGGCGCGCTGTGGCTGGCAATCGTATGTGCGCAGAGTGCAGACCCCTGGTTATTGCTGGCATTACTGGGTACGGTGTGGATTGCCGATACTTGTGCGTATGTGGCAGGCAAGAATTTTGGCCAACATAAATTGGCCCCTGCCATCAGCCCCGGAAAAACCTGGGAGGGCGTAGCTGGTGCGCTTGTGGGCGTGACCGTTTTTGCCATAATACTCAAGCATGCGTTTGCGGTGGATAGCTGGCTGCTGTTCCCGGCATTGTGGTTGCTGACTGCAATCAGCGTCGTCGGAGATTTGTTTGAGTCGCTGTTGAAGCGGCGTGCTGACGTCAAGGATAGTAGTAACTTGTTGCCAGGCCATGGCGGCGTGCTGGACAGGCTAGACGCTCTGATTCCCGCTATCCCGTTCGCGCTTACCCTTATTTATATCTACAACTTGCTGCAGGTGAATTGATGATGCAGCAAGTCACAATCCTTGGCAGTACCGGCACCATTGGCCAGCAAACGCTGGATGTGATTGCACGCCATCCTGATAAGTATCAGGTATTTGCTTTAGCGGCTAACAGTAAAGTAGATTTGATGTTGCGGCAGTGTATGGAAACGCGCCCCCAATATGCTGTGTTACTGGACAAGCAGGCTGCTGAGCACCTCGCAGATCAGCTCAAAGCGCATCGTATAGATACGCAAGTGCTGCATGGTGTATCGGCGCTGGAGCAAGTTGCTAGTGACGCACAAGTGCATATTGTGATGGCGGCAATCGTCGGTGCGGCCGGGCTGCGCCCCGCGATGGCAGCAGCACGTGCTGGCAAGAAAATTCTATTGGCGAATAAGGAAACGCTGGTGATGGCGGGCAACCTGTTCATGCAAGCGGTGGCCGATGGCGGCGCGATATTGCTGCCTATCGACAGCGAGCACAATGCTATTTTTCAGGTAATGCCGCCAAAACCCGCATCCAAGTTAGCGTTTAGCGGTGTGCGAAAAATCATACTCACCGCATCCGGCGGGCCTTTTCGCAAGCTAAGCAAGGCCGAATTGGCCGAAGTAACGCCGGAGCGTGCGCTGAAACATCCGAACTGGGTGATGGGTGCCAAGATTACTGTAGATTCCGCTACGTTGATGAACAAAGGACTAGAGGTCATCGAAGCACACTGGCTATTCAACGCGGCACCAGCGCAAATCGAGGTCGTCGTCCATCCGCAAAGCGTCATCCATTCGATGGTCGAGTATATTGATGGCAGCGTGCTGGCACAGCTAGGCAACCCGGACATGCGCACGCCAATTGCCTATGCCATGGGCTATCCAGAACGAATCGAGTCTGGCGTGGCAAGTCTGAATCTGCTGGAAGTGGCGAAACTTGAATTCGAGGCACCTGACGTTGGCCGTTTCCCCTGCCTCCAGCTCGCTTATGATGCGCTTGCCAGCGAAGGAACTGCTCCAGCAGTGCTCAATGCCGTGAACGAAATCGCGGTTGCTGCATTCCTAAGGCATGAGGTTGGTTTTATGGACATTCCTGCCATGATTGCAGATGCGCTTTCGTATATTCCCGCTGTGCCAGTCACTTCATTGGAGCAATTGATCGCGTCGGACGAAGCAGCCAGGTTGTTCGCGCAAGGCTGGATTCGTGACAGACGCACTGTCGGTAAGGTATTGCAATGCTGACCTTGGTCGCATTTATTATCACTATTGGCATTCTGGTGACGGTGCATGAATATGGTCATTTCCAGGTGGCGCGGTGGTGTGGCGTCAAGGTGCTTCGATTCTCCGTGGGCTTTGGCAAGCCACTCTGGCAATGGAGAATTGGCCAGGATCAGACCGAGTTTGTATTGGCGGCTATCCCATTGGGTGGCTACGTCAAAATGCTGGATGAAAATGAGCTTAAGACCGAGCCGTACAAGGGTATGGAGGCAGTTACCTATTCGGAAGGCGAGCGCCAGCGCGCCTTTAACCGGCAACCTGTCTGGAAACGCATGCTGATTGTGGTGGCTGGCCCGCTTGCTAACTTGTTGTTGGCTGTGATGCTATATTGGCTTTTGTTTATGCAGGGTACCACTGGAATTAAACCATTGATAGGAGAGGTGGTTCCGGGCAGCTTGGCAGAAAAGGCGCAATTGACGCAAGGAGAACAGATTCTGAGCATTGCCGGTGAGCCGGTCAGAACATGGAGCGAAGCCCGCTGGATTCTGCTGGAGAAGTCTCTGGATGGTGCATCGGTCAAGATCGAGACTTTGATCCGCCAACATGAGCATCATGTGCATGAGTTGTCGTTTGATGGTATGGATGATGATCCTGAAGTGGATGTTCTGGCTAGGCTTGGATTGCAGATGTTTCAGCCCAAGATTGCTCCAGTTATTGGGCAGGTGCTGGCTGATAGTCCTGCAGAGAAAGCGGGCTTACGGGAGGGAGACAGGCTGTTGAGTGCTGATGGCATCACGGTTGAATACTGGCATGAAGTTGTACCGGTTTTCCAGAGTCAGCCGGGGGAAACGATGGTGGTCGAGGTGTTGAGGGGTGGGGAAAAACGGCGGTTGAAAATCACGCCTGAAGCGACAGATGAAAGTGGAAAGCTGGTTGGGAAAATCGGTGCAGCGGTCAAGATGGACACGGGCGCTCTCGAAGGCCAGTTGGTGGAAACCGACTTTGGGCCTTTGCAAGGGCTGAAAGCAGCGGTCAAAAAGACCTGGGACACCTCCTTATTCAGCCTCAAGATGCTCAAATATATGTTGACAGGAAAAATGTCACTGCAAGGGATCAGTGGCCCGGTAACCATCGCAAACTATGCGGGTGAGAGTGCGCAACTGGGCGTGAATGTGTTTTTGAGTTTTCTGGCTTTGGTGAGCATCAGCATCGGCGTGCTAAACCTTTTGCCAATACCAGTGTTGGATGGCGGTCATTTGTTGTATCATATGGCGGAAATTATAAAAGGCTCTCCCGTTTCAGAAGCGACGATGTTGCTTGGACAGAAGATCGGGATGGGGCTGTTGGGGGCCATGATGATGATCGCGATATTCAACGATCTTAATCGATTATTTACAGGTTAAACGATTTGTTCAAGCCACGCATTTTATCCGCTTTAATTGTTGCTATATTCAGCCAGTCGACATGGGCGCTCGAGCCCTTCGTGATTAAGGACATTCGTGTCGAAGGGTTGCAGCGCACCGAACCAGGTACGGTGTTTAATTATCTCCCCGTACAAGTAGGCGACGTGATGAGTGATGAAAAGGCAACGCAAGCTATCAAATCGCTCTATAACACCGGGTTTTTTAAAGATGTGCGTGTCGAGGCAGAAGGCGAAGTGCTGGTGGTGACAGTGCAGGAGCGATCTTCTATCGCCCAGATTGATTTTAGCGGCAACAAGTCTTTTCCGTCTGATAAGATGAAGGAAGGCTTGAAGCAAATTGGAATTGCGGAAGGCTTGATTTTGGATAAATCAGTCCTTGAACGTGCCGAGCAGGAGATCAAGCGGCAGTATCTGTCACAAGGTAAATATAGCGCAACTGTTAAGACGGTAACCAGCCCGCTGGAGCGCAACCGTGTTGCGGTGCGTTTTGAGATTGAAGAGGGTAAAGTTGCCAAGATTCGCGACATCAATATCGTCGGCAACAATGCTTTCAGCACGGAGGACTTGCGTGCTGAATTTCTACTGACTACACCGAATTGGATGAGCTGGTGGAACAAGGATGATCAGTATTCCAAGCAAAAATTGACGGCTGATCTTGAAACGCTAAAGTCTTTCTATATGAATCAAGGATATCTGGAGTTTTCGGTTGATTCTACCCAGGTTTCCATTTCGCCGGACAAAGAGGATATTTACATTACCATCAATGTCACCGAGGGCCAGAAATACACGATTAGTAGTGTAAAACTAGCAGGTGAGTTGCAACTGCCTGAATCCGAACTTACGCCTTTGATCAAAATACAGAAAGGCGATGTGTTCAATCGCCAGCTCATTACAGAGTCCAGCAAAGCGGTTGGCGACCGGCTTGCCAACGAAGGGTATGCGTTTTCGAATGTCAACGCAATTCCGGAAATTAACAAAGAAGATCACACGGCCGCATTTACCTTTTTTGTTGATCCTGGCAGGCGTGTCTACGTTCGCCGCATTAACCTGACGGGTAACACCCGCACCAGGGATTCAGTTTTGCGTCGTGAGATGCGCCAACTCGAGTCTGCCTGGTATGCAGGGGACAAGATTGACCGCTCCAAGACTCGCCTGAACCGGTTGCAGTATTTTGAAACCGTAGACGTGGAAACACCAGCAGTACCTGGCACGACCGATCAAGTCGACTTGAATATCAATGTGGTGGAGAAATCCACAGGCAGTATTCAGTTCGGTGCAGGGCTGTCCAGTAATGAGGGTGTGGTGTTTGGCGTGACTATTAATCAGCAGAATTTCCTTGGCACCGGGAACAGGGTTAGCGCGCAGATTAATACGGGCAAGGTCAATACTACCTATTCCTTATCATATACGGATCCATATTTTACGCCGGATGGAGTAAGTCGCGGCTTTGACGTATACAGAAGGGATGTGGATACTAGCTCGCTGACTATTGGTACTTACAATAGCTCCTCCTACGGAGGCGGTGTAAGGTTCGGTTTGCCAATTTCAGAGACAGATTTCTTGTCTGCCGGCCTGACGCTGGATTTGACAAAGATTGAGCTTTCCAGCCAAAGTCCGAAGCAATACCTTGAATTTTGTGGAAGCACTTCAGGATGTAGCAGCGATTCCTTGCAGTTATCCGCATCTTGGGTGCATGATACACGTGATAATACTTTGTTTACCAACAAAGGCGTGTTGCAGCGTCTGAGTCTCGAGACGGCTGTGCCTGGGTTGGATTTGCAGTATTACAAGCTGGATTACAAGCATGCATGGTTTAAGGAGATTACTTCCAATTTAACATTCATGCTCAATGGGGAATTGGGTTACGCCGATAGCTATGGCGGCAAAAAATACCCGTTCTTCAAGAACTTCTATGTAGGCGGCGTGAATTCGGTGCGTGGCTATGATAATGGCGCAATTGGCCCGCGCGATATCGACCCTAATACGGGTGAAGATTTTGCGGTAGGTGGAACACGTAAGGTGGTCGGTAATGCTGAGCTTTTCATGCCTGTACCTTTTATCAAAAACTCCTCACAATTCAGGTTAAGTGCATTTGTAGATGGCGGCGCGGTATATGCGGATAAGCAGCATATCGATTTTGGTGAAATGCGCTACAGTGCAGGGGTGGGGGTGAGCTGGTTCTCGCCATTCGGCCCGCTGAAACTGGTGCTGGCCAAAGCGCTGAATGCTAAGGATGGCGATCAGACGCAGACGCTGCAATTCCAGTTGGGGCAGCAGTTCTAGTCATCGCTGGTATGGCATCGCAAGTTTAGGTTTATTTTAGGAGATGACAATTGAGTCACCGTATGATTAAAAATATATGTTTCACAATATTGGTTCTTGCGAGCACCTGTTTGAATGCGGCTGAATTGAAAGTTGGCTATGTGCAAGTAGACAAGATTCTACAGGAAGCACCTCAGACGGCAGAAAGCAGCAAGAAGCTCGAGAAGGAGTTTGGGCCGCGCTCGCAGGAACTGGATCGCATGCAGAAGCAGATTCGTGATCTGGAATCTGCATTGGATAAAGACAGCGTTACGATGTCCGAGACAGATAAACGGAATAAAGAGCGTGATGTATCCAATCTTAAAATCGAGTTTCAGCGCAAGCAACGCGAGTTGCGCGAGGACATCAACATTCGCAAGAATGAGGAGCTAGGCGCATTGCAGGACAGGATCAACAAGGCTGTGCAAACCGTTTCCGAAGCCGAAGGCTATGACTTGGTGGTATACAGCGGTGTGGCTTACGCCAGCAAGAAAATCGACATCACGGATAAAGTGCTCAAGTCATTGGGCAAAAAGTAGTGAAGGGGCGTGCGGATGACACGTTCTTTCACACTGCAACAACTTGCCACCCAACTGGGTGGAGATGTTTTCGGTGACGGAAAAACCGTTATCACACGTGTAGGTTCTCTGGCACAAGCGAATAATGGTGCCATCGGCTTCTTTAGCGATACCAAATACTTATCACAATTACAAAGCACTGCTGCCAGTGCGGTGATTCTAAAAGAAGAGCACGCACCGCTTACCACGTTGCCCAAAATTGTTGTTGATAACCCATATGCCTGTTTCGCCAAAGTTTCTGCCCTGCTGAACCCAGCAATTCAGACTGAGCAGGGGATTGATCGCACTGCGGTCGTGCATCCTGGGGCGACTGTTCCCGCTAGTTGTGGCATAGCAGCCGGTGTGGTGATTGCTGCAGGCGTTGTGCTTGGCGAAAATGTGCGAATTGGCGCGGGGTGTGTGCTTGAGCAAGGGGTGCAGATTGGCTCTGATACGCGACTAGATGCGAATGTGACTATCCAGCATGATTGCGTCATTGGTGCGCGTTGCCATTTGTTTTCAGGATCAGTCATTGGTTGTGACGGGTTTGGTTATGCGCCAGAGAATAATGGGTGGGTCAAGATCCCACATGTCGGTCGTGTCGTCATTGGCGATGATGTGGATGTGGGCGCCAACACCACGATAGACCGCGGTGCGCTGGATGATACTGTGGTTGAAAACGGTGTCAAACTGGACAACCAAATCCACATCGCCCATAACTGCCGCATCGGCGCCGATACAGTGATTGCGGGTTGTGTAGGCATTGCGGGCAGTGCAGTCATTGGCAAACAATGTCGTATCGGCGGTGCTGCCATGATTCTGGGGCATCTGGAGATTGTGGACGGCACAACTATCAGTCCTGGCAGCATGATTATGCGTTCCATTCATGAGCCTGGCACCTATACGGCCATTATGCCTTCCCAATCGCATGAAAAATGGCTGAAAACGGCTGCAAATGTTCGCCAACTTAACCAATTAGCGGATAGAATAAGGACTTTAGAAGCGTCTATTAAAGCGCTCCAAAATCAATCGAAAGAGAATTGATATGACAACCATTACAGCTGATACCAGCATGAATATCCACGAGATACTCCAACACCTCCCGCATCGCTACCCATTTGTCCTGATTGACCGTGTGGTTTCCATGGAAGTAGGCAAGGAGATCACTGCAATCAAGAACGTGACCATAAACGAACCTTTCTTTCCGGGACATTTTCCATACCATCCGGTTATGCCGGGTGTATTGATTGTGGAAGCAATGGCGCAGGCTGCGGCTATCCTTTCATTTAAAACTATGGGAATTATGCCTACCGAGGATTCGGTGTATTACTTTGCCGGTATCGACAGCGCGCGTTTTAAAAAACCTGTATCTCCTGGCGATCAGATTGTCTTGAATGTGCGGATTGACCGTATCCTGAAAGGCATCTGGAAGTACAACGCCACAGCAAAAGTGGATGGCGAGGTGGTAGCAGAAGCTAGCATGATGTGTATATTAAAATCAATATAAATCAATAACATAAAATATTAAGTTTAAGTAAAATAACATGAGTGGAAAAATTCATCCCACCGCAATCATCGATACAAGGGCAGAGCTAGACAGTAGTGTTGAAGTAGGGGCATATACTGTCATCGGAGAAGGTGTCCGCGTTGGGGCAGGCACTCGCATCGGCAGCCATGTAGTGCTGCAAGGCCCGACAACGATTGGCAAAAATAACCAGATTTTTCAGTTTGCTTCACTGGGTGCTGAGCCGCAGGATAAAAAGTACAAAGGCGAGCCCACCACGCTCGAGATTGGCGACAACAACACCATTCGTGAGTGCTGCACGTTCAACCGCGGTACGGTGCAGGATAAAGGTGTCACCAAAATCGGTAACGACAACTGGATCATGGCGTATGTTCACATCGCCCATGACTGCACTATCGGTAACAACACGATCTTTGCCAACAACGCCTCGCTGGCGGGGCATGTGGATGTGCATGATTACGCCATTCTGGGCGGTTTTACGCTCATCCATCAGTTCTGCAAAATCGGTCAGCACATTATCACCGCGGTAGGCTCCGTGGTGTTCAAGGATATTCCCCCCTATGTGACGGCGGCTGGTTACGATGCCAAACCACATGGCATCAACGCGGAAGGCCTGAAACGGCGCGGCTTTACGCCAGATGAGATCACGCAGATCAAGCGTGCTTACAAGGTGCTCTTCCGCAATGGGAATACCCTGGAAGAAGCCAAAGCTGAATTGATCAAAATGCAGGCCGCCTGTGACAAGATTCAGTTGCTGACAGATTTTCTGGCAACATCTGAACGCGGCATCATTCGTTAAACTCGTATGCCAATCATCGCAATCGTAGCTGGAGAGGCTTCTGGCGACCTGCTGGGCAGTCATCTCATCTCCGCGCTCAAGGCGCATCGTCAGGATATTCAGTTTTTTGGCATCGCTGGGCCTAAAATGCAGTCCGCCGGTGCTAAAACACTATATCCGATGGAACGTCTTTCCGTGCGCGGTTATGTCGAAGTGCTCAAGCATTTGCCAGGCTTGCTCAAGCTGCGCCGCGATCTGCTCAAGCAAATCATCGCTGCCAAGCCCGACTTGTTTATAGGTGTCGATGCGCCGGATTTTAATTTCTGGCTGGAAAAGAAACTCAAGAAGGCCGGTATTCCCACCATCCATTACGTTAGTCCGTCCATCTGGGCGTGGCGCGGTGGGCGTATGGGGGGCATTAAAAAGGCAGTTTCGCATATGCTGGCGCTGTTTCCTTTCGAGCCAGCTATTTACCAGCGCGCGAGGGTGCCGGTGAGCTTTGTCGGTCATCCGCTGGCGGATGAGTTGCCGCTGGAGCCAAATCAGAAAGCCGCACAAAAGCTGCTTAAGATAGAAAAAGGTAAACGGGTGTTCGCTTTGCTGCCAGGCAGCCGCCAGTCTGAGGTGCAGCAGCACAGTGCCTTGCTGGTGAAAACCGCGCAATTGCTCAGCCAGAAATATGAAAACGCATTGTTTCTGGTGCCGCTGATTACACGCGAAACACGCAATATTTTCGAGACCGAGCGCTACAAACTTGCACCGGAGGCCGACAATATCCAGATACTCTTTGGCCATGCGCACGATGCGATGGAAGCCGCGGACATGGTGATTCTGGCTTCCGGCACGGCCACGCTGGAAGCCGCGCTGCTGAAGCGCCCCATGATCATCACCTACAAGATGCCCGCCTTGAGTTGGCAGATACTCAAGCGCATGCGCTACCAGCCTTATGTTGGCTTGCCCAATATCCTCGCGGAGAAGTGGCTGGTGCCGGAGCTGCTGCAGAAAGAAGCCACACCAGAGAAATTGGCAGAAAAATGCGTCGAGATTTTGGAGAACCAAGCAGGGCTGGAACAACTGCACGATGAATACATGCAGATTCATTACAGTTTGAAGCAGGATAGTGCCGAAAAGGCAGCGCAAGTAGTGCTTTCATACATCAAATAAAACAATCAAAAATATTCCCTCGCTCTTTTTTAAGGGGAGAGGGTTAGGGTGAGGGGTTGAATGAGCATCTTAATTTGCGGCGTAGATGAAGCAGGGCGCGGGCCTCTGGCAGGCGGTGTTTATGCGGCTGCTGTGATTCTGGACGCGAATAATCCCATCGAAGACTTGGCAGATTCCAAAAAACTTTCCGAGAAAAAGCGCGATTTTCTAAGCGCAGAAATCAAACAAAAAGCGCTGGCCTGGGGCATTGCCAGCTGCACATGCCAAGAGATTGACGAAATCAACATTCTGCAAGCCAGTCTGTTGGCTATGAAGCGCGCCATAGAAGCCATGCAGGCGCAATTTAACGTGGTTCCAGACTTAGTGCAGGTGGATGGCAACAAAACGCCTAAAATCAGCTTGCCGTGCGAGGCGATTGTGCAGGGCGACAGCAAGGTGCAAGCCATTTCTGCCGCGTCCATTCTGGCGAAAGTCGCGCGCGATGCGGAATTATACGAACTAGATAAACTCTACCCGCAATACGGTTTTGCCCAACACAAGGGCTACCCAAGCCCCGCGCATCTATTGGCTTTGCAGACATATGGCATTTGCCCGGAACATCGGTTGAGTTATGGGCCGGTGAAGGCTTTAGTGTTTAAGTAAAAATCACTTTTATTTTTTACAGCTATTATTTTTTGCAATACCTGCTTGCCCAGGCATTGATAAGTCCGGGTTGTCGCCCATGGCGCCGGCATACCAGACCAAAACGCAGTCGCCCACTTTAAACGATTCTCGACTCCCAACGTTCAATGTAATCGCTTCACTTACTTTTACATGATAAATAGGAAATCCAGCGTAGTTTGTGCTCGGATTTAAGATACCGTCCAAAATCAATATTCCCAAATCTATCCCTAGATCACCAGTGACTGGTGGCGAATTTGCACCACCTTTTCTGCTTGTTTCAACCTGATTAGAGTCAGAAATAACCCCGACTACTTTTTTCATTCCTTCATCGTTTGGATTAGGGACATCTTCAGCTTTCGAGACTAAAGAAAAGAGAGCTAAAGATAAAAGGGTAAATATTTTTTTCATAGGGGCGCGCAAATCTTTAAATTGAGATAAGCACATGAAATTTTACACAATTCTCTGACCGATTGGTGTTCATTGTAGTAACAAAAACACCGTCGGTTTTTTCTGCAAGTCTGGCAGCGTGCTTTGTTTCCAGCCGCTAATCGTCTTCGTCACAATCAGTTCGTCTGGCAAGCTGACCTGCGAGGCAATGCACAAGCGTGTATTGGCGTGGCAGGTGCTTAGAATCGTTTCCAGCATTTGTTGGTTACGGTAGGGCGTTTCGATAAAAATCTGTGTTTCTTTGTGGGTTTGCGCGCGCTTTTCGATTTCCTTGAGTTTCTTGGCGCGTTCGGCTTTATCCACCGGCAAATAGCCTAGAAACGCGAATTGCTGCCCGTTGAGGCCGGAGGCCATCAGCGCCATTAAAATCGCGCTAGGGCCTACCAGCGGCGCAACGTGGATGCCTTTTTGATGGGCGAGGGCGACCAGCTTGGCGCCCGGGTCGGCCACCGCCGGGCAGCCAGCCTCGGACATCAGCCCGACATCTTGCCCAGCCAGCAAGGGTTTGAGCAAATCGGGCAGGGTTTTGTCATCGGTATGTTCGTTGAGCGTACTGAACTGCAGCTCGCGGATGGGTTTGCTGTGTTTGATCAGGCTGAGGAACTGGCGTGCGGATTTCTCGTTCTCCACCACAAAATGCTCCAGCTTCTGCGCAAGGCCGACGACATCGGGTGGCAGTACCTGGTGGATGTTATCGCCACCCAGCGTGACGGGGATGAGGTAGAGGGTTCCGTTTGCCATCGGGGCATTTTAACGCAAAACGTTTCGTTCAGCGCTCGTCAAACGCTGCTCGAATATTCTTTAAAAATGCCGAGCAAAAAATGATGCCCTGGAAGGCGCATGGATATTGGCTTCCAGGGCCTGTCCCCGAATGATTTTGTCGGGGAGCAGGTGTTTTAAGGCTTAGTATTTGACGTAAGCGCGGTAAGTGAGTGTGGCGCTGCTTTCCGCTGGTACTTCAATCTTCCAAACCGCCATATGGCTATTGGCTTTGGTGTGCGGATGGCTTTGGGACATGATTTTCCAGTCGCCGCCAATCGGCTCTTGCACGGTGACAGTGACTTTCTCTTTCTTGGCGTTCTTCAGCACGATTTCATACGCGCTCTCAAATGCACTGCGGCCTTTGGATGGATTGGGCAGGGCTTTGAAATCGGTCTGTTTCTTGTCTGCGGTCACGTCGAATGCCTCACCCAGTTTCAGGCGCACGCTCTCGTTCTTGGGTGTGTGGTCGATGTTGTCCTCGCCCACGAATTGCGCGTTGCCTTTACTATCTTTTTTATAGACACGGATGACGCCTTTTGGCATCGGCAGGCCGAGTCGGCTGGTTTCTTTGTTTTCAAACTGCACGAACACGCTAACTTTCATTTTGATGCCTAGTTCGCCATATTGGCCGCCGTAGTAGTATTCCGCGCCTTTTAACACCAGCTCTTTGGTGACTGGCACGCCA
>OEOF01000066.1_pt1 | contig 16783 bp, 13 predicted proteins | sample 1539701 | NCBI WGS metagenome assembly OEOF01 (sample SAMEA3611561, study PRJEB23397) | activated sludge metagenome | biome: Urban; feature: Wastewater Treatment Plant; material: Activated Sludge | place: Slovenia | collected 2012-09-24 | reverse complement strand
TGCTGTGGATAGAAATTCTGAGATTTTTGCTTTTACTTTTGACAAAGACATATTCAACCCCTTACTTTAGATTGGCGGGAACGGAAGATAGATTGGGGCGATATGTTAAAATCCAAGTATGTCCACCCTAAAACTCTCCAAAAAACCTGCTGATGCATCTGCGGCGAAAAAAGCGCCTGTGCGCCGCGCAGACCCTGCCAAACGCGACCGTAGTAAGCCGTTTGTAAAGGCGGAACGTCCTGCCGAAGCGCCACCTGCGCGGCAGCGCAACCATAGGCACGATGGCAGTTTGCACGAAGCGCAAAAGCCGGATAGCCGCGCGCCAGCAGCCCAAGATGCAAAAGACCGCCCGATTTTGCGTAGCGAGTACAAAGACCGCAAGTTTGTGGATGACAAACCTGCGCGCAATAAGGGAAAACAAGACGATTTCAAAAAAAATGGCAGGCCTGAGAGCCGCATGGATATTGGCTCGCAGGGCAGGGCGCAAAGCGAAACTACGCGCAATTATGCCGACCGCGAGGGCGCGTACCGCAACCCGCCGCGTCGCGGGGGCAAGGTGCGCGATGGTTTTGTAGCGAGCGAGTTCGACAAAACCCGCAGCAATAAAGAGCGCCTTGCCAACAAGCCAGCGACTGAAAATGCTGAGTTACCACGCCTTTCCAAGCGTATGGCGGAGCTTGGGCTTTGCTCCCGCCGTGAAGCGGACGACTGGATTACCAACGGCTGGGTAAAGGTGGATGGCGTGATTATTGACACGCTGGGCACGCGCATTAAGCCGGATGCCGAGATTGTGATTAGCGGTTATGCGCGGGAGCACCAGGCCGAAAACGTGACGATTCTGCTGCACAAGCCAGTGGGTTATGTGAGTGGGCAGGCGGAGGATGGCTACGAACCTGCCGTGGTGTTGGTTAAGCCGGAAAACCAATGGCCAGAAGACAGCACCAGGAAAACGTTTCAGCGCGGGTTTTTAAAAGGCCTTGCCCCTGCAGGCCGTCTGGATATTGACTCTACAGGTTTGTTAGTGCTTACTCAGGATGGCCGTGTAGCACGCCACTTGATTGGTGATGACTCTAAGGTGGAGAAAGAATACCTGGTGCGCGTGGAAGGTGAATTAAGTGAGACTGGCCTGAAAAAGCTGAATCATGGTTTAAGTCTGGACGGCGAAGCACTGAAGCCCGCTAAAGTAAGCTGGCAGAACGAAGATCAATTGCGCTTTGTGCTGCGCGAAGGTAAAAAACGCCAGATACGCCGCATGTGTGAACTGGTGGGGCTGAAAGTGATTGGCTTGAAAAGAATTCGCATCGGTAGCGTCACATTAGGTAAACTGCCGGCAGGGCAATGGCGTTATTTACGCGATAACGAACGATTTTGATTATTTACAGAAGAGGAAATAAAAGTGGGATTGTTAGATAGCATAGCAGGTGCAGTTCTAGGCAAAATGGGCGGACAACAAGGCAGTGTGGCACAGATCGCGCTGGACATGTTCAATCAATACGGCGGCCTGAACGGCGTGCTGGAAAAATTGAAAGAAAACGGTTTAGCTGATGAGGCAGCATCCTGGGTGAGCACAGGTGCAAACCTGCCTGTGAACGCAGATCAGATTACCAGCGCATTGGGCAGCGGAGCGATTGGCGAGATGGCAGCCAAATTCGGCATTGACCCGGCAGATTTGAGCGCGAAACTCGCAGAACATTTGCCTACCGTCATCGACAAAATGACACCGGACGGCACAGCCAATGAGGCTTCTTCCGGCGATTTGCTGAGAACCGTGCTGGGCATGTTGAAATAATTTGGAATCAGACAATTAAGGGGCTTAGGCCCCTTTTTTGTTTGACCAGACAGGTTTGTTGTTAAAATACACCCATATGGATTTTTTACTGTTACTCAAAGCCGCAATTCTTGGCATCGTAGAGGGTGCTACCGAATTTTTGCCGATTTCCAGCACCGGGCATTTGATTCTGGCGGGTGATTTGCTGAATTTCATGAATCACGAAAAACGCGGTGTGTTTGATATTGCTATCCAGTTAGGCGCAATACTGGCAGTGGTGTGGGATTACCGTGTACGTTTTGTCAGCACATTTGCCGGGCTGGGGCGCGACCCGATTGCCAACCGCCTCGTTATCAATCTGGCCATTGCATTTCTGCCGTTGGCAATACTTGGCCTGCTTTTTGGCGATGCCATCAAAGCAGTTTTGTTCAAGCCAATACCCGTTGCGCTGGCTTTTATTGTGGGCGCGCTGATTATTTTATGGGCAGAAAAACGTGAGCATAGCATCACCATCGAGACGGTAGATGACATTCGCCCCCGGGATGCCTTGAAGCTGGGTCTGGCGCAGGCGGTCGCTTTGATTCCCGGCATGTCGCGCTCCGGCTCAACCATTATCGGCGGCTTGTTTTTCGGGCTCTCCCGCAAGGCGGCAGCGGAATTTTCCTTCTTTCTGGCTGTCCCTACCTTGGGCATCGCATCGCTTTATTCCATGTATAAAGAACGCGCCTTATTTGACACAAGCGATCTCGGCGCGTGGGTAATGGGATTTATATTTGCCTTTGTCAGCGCCATGATTGCCGTGCGCGCACTGATTCGTTATGTTAGTCACCACGATTTCACTATCTTTGCGTGGTATCGCATCGTATTTGGCTTGATTGTATTGGTGACTGCTTATACCGGGGTTGTAAACTGGACGGCGCATTAGGGAGTTTGGAACATGCACAAACCGCTTAAATATATTGCTATGGGGATCGGCGGCATCGTGCTGCTGGCTTTGCTGGTGGCTGGCTATTTCGCGGCCACTTTCAACCCTAACGATTACAAAGATGACATCATCAAGCTGGTCAAAGAAAAAAAAGACCGCACGCTGCATATTGACGGTGACATCAAGCTGACCTTCTGGCCAAAGATTGGCGCGGACTTGGGCAAGATCGCGCTCTCCGAGCACCAATCTGAAACGGAATTTGCCTCAGTCAATAACGTGAAAGTGGCCTTGGCCGTGATGCCACTGCTGAAAAAACAGTTGGTGGTGGATACCGTTTACGTGGATGGCGCCAAAGCCAATGTCATCAAGCATAAAGATGGCAAATTCAACTTTGATGACCTGATGAGCAAGGATGAGGAAGAATCCGAGCTGTTCAAATTCGATATTCAGGGCGTGAATGTCAGCAACTCCGAAGTACGCTATCTGGATGAAGCAACCGGCGCGAAATATTCGATTACCAAATTCAACATGGAGTCTGGCCATATCGCGCTTGCGGAGCCGGTAGACCTGAAGACCGATTTCAGCGTGACAGCCAACCAGCCGGAAATCGCAGCCAATGTGAACCTGAAAGGCAATTTCCTGGTGGATCCGGAAACCAAGCATTTCAAAGTAAAAGGTCTTGATAGCCAGATTCTTGGCGACTTGCTGGGCGGTAAGAACGTGGGCATCAAAGCCAGTGGCAATGTGGATGCCAAGCCGGAGCAACTGGAATTTCTGGTGGACGACCTGAAGCTGGCGATGAATGGCGATTTTAGCGGCACCAAACAAGGCGTGGAATTAATCGCGCCAGCTATCACCATCCAAAAAGATGAAGTTAGCGGCAAAAAAATCACCGCAACCATTACGCAGGATAAGGCTGGCGACACGCTGAAAGTGAACATGGTGCTAGCAGATATGAAAGGCTCTCCCAAAGCCCTGCAAAGCAGCGGCATTACCGGTGATTTGGCGATGGTGCAAGGTAAACGCAACATCACTGGCAAGTTCTCCTCACCATTCAGCGGCAATATCGAAAACCTGATTTTTGATTTGCCCAAACTTGCGGGCAACCTGGATATTAAAGACCCCAGCCTGCCGGGTGGCGGCATGAAAGGCACGTTCAATCTGGGTGCGCATACCGAAATCAAGAATGAAATCGCCAAAAGTGATTTCAACCTGAATATCGAGGGGGTGACCAAACTGAACGGCAATGTGGATGTCGCGGGTTTCAAGCTGCCCAATATCAAATTCAACTTGAACGCCGATAAGCTGGACTTGAACAAATTGCTGGCTAAATCAACTACGCCAGAAACCAATAAGCAAGCGGCTTCCAAGCCAGCCGACTTATCAGCACTCAAGAACATCCGCCTGGATGGCAAGCTGAGTGTGGGTCAAATTTTGTATGACAAATATCACGTCAGCGGCCTTAATGTAGGTATCAAGGCCGACGGTGAGAAACTAAGCTTAAGCGGCCTGGATGTGAAAGTGGACGACAGCCGTATCAAAGGTAGTGTGGGTATCAGCCACTTTGCCAAACCGCTCTACACTTTCGACCTGGATGTGGATCAGGTAGACCTGGACAGATACGCCAGCACGGATGCCGCACCGAAACAGGAAACCAGCAATAAGGCGCTGGATTTGAGCGCGCTGAAAGCGCTGAATGCCGATGGCGCGATTCGCATCGGCAAACTGAAGTATGGCAAAACCAATGCGTCCAATATCAACATCAATTTGAAAGCGGACGGCGAAAAGCTGAACCTGAACCCGCTCGCCGCCAAGATTGACGACAGCCAGGTAAAAGGCAGCTTCGGTATCACGCAATTCAGCAACCCCGCTTTCAGCTTTGCCATCAACATCGACAAGCTGGATGCTGACCGATATATCGCCAAGAACGATAACAATAACACCAAAGGCAGCGGCGACACGCCGATTGATTTGAGTGCTTTAAAAAAGCTGAATGCCAGCGGCGAAGCCAATATCGGCTGGCTTAAGCTTGCCAACGTAAAAACCGAGAATGTACGCCTGGGCCTAAAAGCCGCCGATGGTGTGGCAACGCTCTCCCCGTTTGCTGCCAACCTGTATCAAGGCAGCATGGATGGCTTACTCAAGGTGGATGCACGCGCTACACCCAGTATCGCCTTCAAGCAAAACATGAAAAACATCTCTATCGGTCCGCTGCTGGTAGATGCCATTAACAATGACATGCTCTCCGGCTCCGGCACAGTGAATGTGGACGTCACCACGCAAGGCAGTTCGGTCAATGCACTGAAAAAAGCCTTGTCTGGCAATGCCTCGCTGGCTTTGGCGGATGGCGCGCTGAAAGGCGTGGATATTGCAGGCAGCATTCGCGATTTGAAGAACAAAGTGAATATGCTCAAAACCAAAGAAGCGGATGCGGACAAATCCAAGAAAACCGATTTTAGTGAACTGACAGCTTCGTTCACCATCAAGAATGGCGTTGCGCATAACGAGGACTTGGCCATGAAAGCGCCGATTCTGCGCTTGGCCAAAGGTGACAGCAAAGGCGACATCGACATTGGTAACGAGAAACTGAACTACGTGGCGAAACCGACTATCGTTAAATCGCTAAAAGGGCAGGGCGGTGCGGATTTGGATAATTTGGCAGGTATTAGTATTCCGATGAAAATCACCGGGCCATTCTCAAGCCCTAAATACGGACTGGATTTCAGCGCAGTTGCCACCGGTTTGGCGCAATCTCAGTTGCTGGAAAAAGTGGGCGGGGATAAAGGTACTGCCGTGAAAGAGCTGATTGGCGGAGAGAACAAGGCTGATGCGTTAAAAGGTTTATTAGGTGGCAAGAAAAAAGCCGCTGACCCTGCGCCAACAAATGCAGCACCCGCAGATGGTCAAGCAGCTCCAGCACCTGCTGAGGAAAAACCCAAATCCTTGGAAGAAAAAGCCGAGAAAAAACTCAAGAATATTCTGAAATTCTGACCATGCCCGCTTTTGCTAGCCAAATAATCGCATGGCAAAAGCTGCATGGGCGCCACGATTTGCCGTGGCAGAATACGACGGACCCTTACGCAATCTGGGTATCCGAAATCATGCTGCAGCAAACGCAAGTTGCCGCTGTGATTGGCTACTACGGACGTTTTATGACGAGTTTTCCCGATATTGCGCGCTTGGCAAGTGCAGAACAACATGAAGTGCTGCAATACTGGAGCGGCTTGGGTTATTACTCCCGTGCGCGCAATCTGCATAATGCGGCCCAAAAAATCATGGATGATTTCGGCGGTGCATTCCCACAGGATTTCGCAGATATTCTAAGCTTGCCAGGTATTGGCAAATCTACTGCCGCTGCCATTTCCACCTTCGCCTTCAACCAGCCAATGCCGATACTGGATGGCAACGTGAAACGTGTGTTTGCGCGCCATTTTCTGGTTGATGGCTGGCCTGGCACGCCAAAAGTAGAGCGGCAGATGTGGGAAATCGCACATCGTGAAAATCCGCTAGAGGAGGCTATTCCCTATACCCAAGGCTTGATGGACCTGGGTGCAACGCTGTGCACGCGTTCGCGCCCACGCTGCAACGTTTGCCCGATACAAGCCTCCTGCCAGGCTTACGAGCAAACACGCGTCAACCATCTCCCTACGCCCAAACCCAGAAAAATCCTGCCGGAGCGCCATTGTGTCATGCTGATTCATTATGATGCAGGTGAGGTATTGTTGGAAAAGCGCGCCAATAGCGGAATTTGGGGCGGATTGTGGAGCTTTCCGGAAGTGGAAGAAATACCGAAAAACGCGCAACTGCTCCCTGCGTTAACGCACATTTTCACGCACTTCAGACTGCATATCCAGCCTGTGCTGGTTCCCGGTAAAACACAGACTTTTTCACCCAACACGCTCTGGCTAGCGCTAGATGAGGCCATCCAGAGCGCAATTCCCACACCTGTCCGAAAAATCCTGCAGCAGATAAAAAACAAGGCAGCCTAGGCTGCCTTGTTTTAATGTGGTCGGGATTGGAGTATGCGTTCCGCTAGCATCTGGAACCGCGGCGAAATAAACTTGCGCGGCTGTGTCCCAGTATCTGCAATCTGCAAGAGCTCCTCAATCGCGGAGCGGAACCCCAGCTCGAACAACCAGTAATCCGATTTGTTGATTGCGTAGTTCTTGTCCGAACCCACGTCTTCGCATAATCGTTCAAACGCTTCCATACACACATTGCGTTCAGCCATTGTCGCCTCCACTTGTTTTGTATCGACTTATAGTAAAAGTCTTCTCCCGGTTTGGCAAGCGTTTGGCCGTTCTGGTTCCAATACAATCGGAGTTATTTCTGATCCCAACTGTCTTCCCACATGCAGTGTTTGATTTTATGGCGATTAGCAATCAGCTCGTCAATGCTTGGCTCGTCGTTCAATGCGCGCTTGATGGCCAATTTGGTTGCATCGTAGTTGTTCTTGTACATGTCGGCTTTGTCCAGCTTGCCTTCTTTTTCCAGCGGGATACAGCCCGGGTCAATCCACACCAGGCTGATGATGCACAGATCGTTCACCTGATCCTTAGGAATAATGCCCTCGATCACGCAATCCAGAATCGCATCGGCCGTTGCCGCTTGCACCACGCCACCGAACAAGCCTACATCCGTGCTACCTTTCAAGGTGACTTTAGGTACGGTCATGCAAACCGGACGTACCAGTTGGTTGATGTCGCGCACTGCAAACATGGCAGTGTGGCCTTTGCTTTGCGCCATCAGGTTGGCAAATGCCTGGCCAACCGGGCCATCAACTGCGCCAATCAAAATTTCCGGCATTGCTGCGGTAACGTCTTTGCCTTCGGAGAATACGGTGGCTTCACCTGCTTTGAAAACGATTTTAGACATGAATATTCCTTGAAAAATGAATAGGTTACGAAACCAGTTATTTTAGCGAAATCGCGCTTTTTAGGCAATTTTAGAACAATAGCCGCATATCCACATGCGCAATGCCCGCATCTTGATATTCGCTGCTGCTGATGACAAACCCGGCACGCTGGTAAAAACCGATCGCATGTACTTGTGCAGACAGTGTCGCACTGGAGAATCCTTCGTGCCTGATCACCTGTATCGCCGCATCCAGCAAGGCTTTTCCCACGCCCTGATGGCGCCATTGTGCCAACACCGCCATACGTCCGATCTGGTTCACTACGATACGCGCGCAACCTATTTCCTGCCCTTGATGAATCGCCAGCAAGTGCTGGGCTGTAACATCATGCTCATCCCACTCCAGCGCTGGCGGTACGTGTTGTTCGTTAATAAATACCTGCCCGCGCAGCCGCATCAATGCTGGCTTCTGGCTTACCCACTCCACGTTGATAATCTTTAAATCCACCAACATACCAATTCTTGCTTGCACACGCTTACAGTGTCAGGCATTATGCGGCTTTGTTTAATATTCGATAAGGATTCAGCATGAAATACTCCACAGCTGCGGCGCGCATCCTGCTTGCACTGGTATTTTTAGGGCCGGTTATTCTCAGACTCATGACTATCACCTCTACGCCAGATGGTTACCTGCAATATCAAATGACACTGGGCCAATTTGGCTTACCTGGTATTTTCGCCCCGTTATTGATTTTGGTTGAACTGGTGTGCGGCTTAAGTCTGTTTCTGGGTTTCAAGACCAAACTGAATGCGCATATTCTAGCAGCCTTGGCGGTATTTCTTGCGCTTGTGCTCGGCAGCAAAATCCCGGACATGCTGTTTGTCTACTTAGGCGTTGCGGGTGGCTTATTCCTGCTAGCGCAATACCCGCATACCAGTTGTGCCCTAGATAACAAATTTAAAGCCTAGTCAGCCCGTCCTTAACTTAAAACCATGCCTCTGGGAGCCAAGCAGGATGCGGCTTCCAGGGCATCCAAATAATCACTCCCACTCCAGCTGCGGATAGATCGTATTCACATTGCGCCGGTTAGCGACATCGAACAACACCCATTTGTCCTTCTCGTTAACTGCAGCGGTTTCCATAGTTTGTTCCATACTTTTGCCTGACTTGATAGCTGCACGCACATCTGTCAGCAAAATATTCAAATAGCGTTGTGCGTCGCCAAAAGCGGTAGCTCCATCCTTGGTAACCGGCCCATGCCCGGGCACTACTTGTTTGGCATTTTGGCTTTTTAATGTATCCAGTACCGCAATCAACCCTTTGATGTCGCCCTCCAGCACCGGCGTGCGCTCAATAAACAGCAAGTCGCCAGTGAACAAGGTTTGTGTTTTGCTATCGGTCACCGCCAAATCAGTGTGCGTGTGTGCTATGGGATAAGCTTTCAAGGTTAACTTGCGGTCGCCCAAATCCAGATCCAAGCCATCCTTCACAGCAATGGTCGGCACAATAGTCTCGCTGCCTTTGGCGTCCTCGCCCAGCAGTTTGGCATTGAGCTTGTCGTACTGCTCCTTGCGGTTCAGCAGAGCATTTGCCAGTTTCTCATGCCCCACATATTGCGGCTTATCTTCGCTAAACGCCGCGTTGCCAAACACATGGTCCGGGTGTACGTGCGTGTTGATGACATACAGTACCGGTAACGGCGTCACTTTGCGAATCGCATCGCGTACTTGTTTGCCCACTCTATAGCTGCCACCGGTATCGATGACCGCCACGCCTTTGCTGCCCACGATGAAGCTGATATTGCAAATATCGCCCTGATAGCCGGTATCAATATCCAAATGTTTACCGTGGTGTACATAAATGCCATCACCTGCATGCTCCAGCGCAAAGCCATCGTTTTGGGCATTGGTGTGCGCGCAAGCAGTCAACAATATCAGGCTCCAGTAAATCATGATTCGCCTCATGTGTTTTTCCTTTTAAATGCGATGGGTTTTGTAAGAAGAATACGCTAATATTACGGGTTTTAGGCAACAAAAATGTGTGACGATTGTCACATCGACTTTAATAACGAAATTTCGTGGGGGGTAGTACATGAGTCAATCCAGCCGTTACACTAAAACAGCCATTGTCCTGCATTGGTTAATTGCTTTAGGCATCTTTTTTATGTTTGCACTGGGCTGGTTTATGCATGAGATTCCTCGCGATGCACCCAAACAAATGGCGTTTGACCTGTTTGACTTCGGCATCTACACTTGGCAACTAACTGAAGAAGTCAGTCCACGGACTTTCTACTTTAACCTGCATAAGTCTGTTGGCGTCACCTTGCTGGCATTGATTCTGTTCCGTCAATTCTGGCGCCTGACACATACTCCGCCCGCCATGTTGACCAGCTATAAAGCCTGGGAGAGAAAACTGGCAGTTGCCGCACACCACGCGCTTTACCTGCTGTTGATTGCCATGCCCCTTACCGGCCTGATTATGGCGATAAACAGCAAATACGGTGTTATGTGGTTTGGCATGGATTTGGTTGGTGGTCTGGATAATAAAGACATGCGCGAAACCTTCAAAGAGATTCACGAACTGGTTGGCACTTTGCTACTGGTCATCATTGTTTTGCATATTGCAGGCGCCATCAAACACAAAGTAATCGATAAAGATGGCACGATGGATAGAATGTCACTTAGATAAGCTGGATAAAAAAACAAAACCCCGCAGTTGCGGGGTTTTTTATACATGGTGACAAATTGAATTTATTGGTGGTATTGCGGGCTTAAACGTTTAACGGCATCAATCATCGCGCCAGCATTTGCCGGATCTGTCCATTGCGTGATACCGTGGCCTAGGTTGAACACATGGCCATGGCCATGACCATAGCTAGCCAAAATTTCTGCCACTTCTTTTTCAATGGCTTCCGGCGTACTCAGCAGAATGGCCGGATCCAAATTACCTTGCAAGGCCACTTTATTGCCCACACGTTGACGCGCCTGACCCATATCTACCGTCCAATCCAAGCCCAGCGCGTCTGAGCCAGCGTCTGCCTGTGCCTCCAGCCACAGCCCACCACCTTTGGTAAAGATGATGCTGGGTACTTTACGGCCTTCGGCCTCTTTGGTTAAGCCAGCCACGATTTTCTGCATGTAGTGAAGCGAAAACTTGAGATAAGCATTGTGCGACAGAGCGCCGCCCCATGAATCGAAAATCATCACCGCTTGCGCACCAGCGGCAATCTGCGCATTGAGATATTGCGTTACAGCTTGCGCAGTCACCTCTAGGATATGGTGCAACAAATCTGGCCGTGCATAAGCCATTTTCTTGGTGTTCAGGAAATCTGTGCCGCCTTTGCCTTCCACCATGTAAGTCGCTAGCGTCCATGGACTGCCTGCAAAACCAATCAACGGAACTCGCCCGTTCAGGCCTTTGCGAATACTGGATACCGCATCGAACACATATTGCAACTTAGCCATGTCCGGTACTTGCAGTGCCTGTATCGCCGCCTCATCCTGCAAAGTGCGCTCGAATTTTGGGCCTTCACCCTCCTCAAAATACAGGCCCAGACCCATCGCATCCGGCACGGTCAAAATATCGGAAAATAGAATAGAAGCATCTAATGGGTAGCGATCGATTGGCTGTAGCGTCACTTCCGTAGCAAAGGCAGGACTTTTGCAAAGCCCTAGGAAACTGCCCGCATTCTTACGGCTCTCGCGATATTCCGGCAAATAACGTCCGGCCTGACGCATCATCCATACGGGAGTATAGTCGGTAGGCTGACGGAGCAACGCACGCAAAAATGTATCATTCTGAAGTGTTGTCATTTCGTTCGTTCCAAAATTAAAAAGGGATGCGAACGGTAATTCTGCATCCCTTTGCTTGATTCTGATTGATTACCTTGGCAATACCGATGAACCCATCAGGAATTCATCCACGGCACGTGCACATTGGCGGCCTTCGCGAATCGCCCATACGACCAGCGATTGTCCGCGGCGCACATCACCTGCGGCAAATACCTTGTCTTTACTGGTTTTGTAGCAGCCATCGCCGTCCGTTGTCGCTTTGGCATTGCCGCGTGCATCTTTTTCCACGCCAAACGCATCGAGCAATTTTTGCACCGGTGAAACAAAGCCCATGGCCAGTAGCACCAAATCTGCAGGTATGGTGAATTCCGACCCCGGAACTTCACTCATCTTGCCGTCTTTCCATTCAACTTTGGCGCCCACCAGATGCGTGACTTTGCCATTCTCACCTGTAAGCATTTTGGTGGTCACAGACCAGTCACGTTCTGCACCTTCTTCATGACTGCTGGAAGTGCGCAATTTAAGCGGCCAGTTTGGCCACACCATCTCTTTGTTCTCTTTTTCCGGCGGACGAGGCATCAGCTCGAACTGCGTCACACTCGCTGCACCATGGCGGTTGGAAGTGCCCACACAGTCAGAACCGGTATCACCACCGCCAATCACCACCACATGTTTGCCAGTGGCCTTGATTTGGTCAGGGATCACATCGCCGGCATTCACTTTGTTTTGCGGTACCAGAAAATCCATCGCAAAATGTACGCCATCCAGCTCGCGGCCAGGCACCGGCAAATCGCGGGGCTGCTCGGCGCCACCAGCCAGAACCACTGCATCGTATGCTTTGAGCAGATCATCCGCCTGTACGTTTTCACCCACATGCTGGTTGACTTTGAACTCAACGCCTTCGGCTTCCATCTGCGCCATGCGGCGGTCGATATTGGATTTTTCCAGTTTGAAATCGGGAATACCGTAGCGCAACAGGCCGCCGATACGACTGTTCTTTTCCAGCACCGTAACGCTATGACCTGCGCGTGCCAATTGTTGCGCTGCGGCCAAGCCTGCCGGGCCTGAGCCAACAACAGCTACTTTTTTGCCGGTTTTTTTGGGATTGATTTGCGGTTTTACCCAGCCGTTTTCCCATGCTTTGTCGATAATTGCATGTTCGATGGATTTGATACCAACCGCATCGTTATTGATGTTCAGCGTACAAGCGGCTTCACATGGGGCAGGACAGATACGGCCGGTGAAATCCGGGAAATTATTGGTGGAATGCAATACATCAATGGCACCTGCCCAATCCTGACGATAAACCAAATCATTCCAATCCGGGATGATATTGTTAATCGGGCAGCCAGTAGTGCAAAACGGAATACCGCAATCCATGCAACGCGCGCCTTGCTGTTTGGCTTGGTCGTCCATCAGATGCAGAACAAATTCTTTATAGTTTTTAACGCGCTCCGCGACTGGCAGATTCTCCTCTGACAGCCGCTCGAACTCCATGAACCCCGTTACCTTACCCATGTTTACAGCCTTTACCCATCCTGAATTGTTTCTAGTTTTATGCCGCTACTTTACTAGCTGCCGCTGCCATTTCCGTCAAAGCGCGTTTGTACTCGTGCGGAAACACTTTAACGAATTTGGCGCGTTCATTTGCCCAATTCGCTAGAATCGTCTGCGCGCGTACGCTACCCGTTGCCTTAGCATGATTCTCGATTAATGCCTTCAGAGTCACTTCGTCTGGCTGGTTGCGATGCTGGATCTTACCGACATCCGCTTCAGCGGCTTCCACTTTTTCGAGCGCCACCATGCTGGTATTGCAACGTTTGGCGAACTGGCCATCAATGTCATACACATAAGCAATACCGCCGCTCATACCCGCAGCAAAGTTCTGGCCTGTCATACCCAGCACGACAACCGTACCGCCAGTCATATATTCGCAGCCATGATTGCCCACGCCTTCTACTACTGCACTAGCACCGGAATTCCGCACACAGAAACGCTCGCCGGCCACACCACTAAAATAGGCTTCACCAGTCGTCGCACCATACATCACCGTATTGCCCACGATGATGTTTTCTGCTGCATCGCCACGGAAAGCCGCTGGTTTGCGGATCACCACCTTGCCGCCGCACAGGCCTTTACCTACGTAATCGTTGCCTTCACCAGTCAGGTTGAAAGTAATGCCTTTTGCCAAGAATGCAGCAAAGCTCTGACCTGCCGTACCGGTAAGATTGACCGTAATGGTGTCATCAGGCAGCCCTGCATTACCATAACGTTTGGCCACTTCATGCGACAACATCGTGCCTACGGTACGATTAGTGTTCAGAATCGGCGTATCGATCACGACTTTTTCGCCTTTTTCCAATGCTACTTTAGCTTTGGCAACCAACTGGTTATCCAGCGCATTCACCAAGCCATGATCCTGCTCTTCAGTATGCTTGCGGGAAACACTCGCTGGCATATCCGGCTGGTGGAATACCCGGCTGAAATCCAGACCATGAATCTTCCAATGGTCGATCCCTTTTTGCATGTCCAGCAAATCGGGGCGGCCAATCAGATTATCGAACTTCGCGATGCCCAAGCTGGCCATGATTTCTCGCACCTCTTCAGCCACAAAAAAGAAGTAATTCACGACATGCTCAGGTTGACCGGTAAACTTCTTACGCAGTTCAGGATCTTGCGTCGCCACGCCAACCGGGCAGGTGTTCAGATGGCATTTTCGCATCATGATACAGCCTTCCACCACCAGCGGGGCGGTTGCAAAACCGAACTCATCCGCACCCAGCAGCGCGCCTATCACCACGTCACGACCGGTCTTCATTTGGCCATCCACCTGCACAATGACCCGGCCGCGTAATTGGTTTAGCACGAGTGTTTGCTGAGTTTCAGACAAACCCAGTTCCCATGGCGTACCCGCATGTTTGATAGAAGAAATCGGGGAAGCGCCGGTGCCACCGTCATGTCCGGCAATTACAATATGGTCAGACTTGGCTTTGGCTACACCTGCGGCCACGGTACCCACACCAGTTTCGGATACGAGTTTGACCGAAATGGAGGCGCGCGGGTTAGCATTCTTCAAATCGTGAATCAGTTGTGCCAAATCCTCAATCGAATAAATATCATGGTGAGGCGGCGGAGAAATCAAGCCCACACCTGGCACGCTGAAGCGCAATTTGGCGATATATGGAGAAACCTTGTGACCCGGTAATTGGCCGCCTTCGCCTGGCTTGGCACCTTGCGCCATTTTGATTTGAATCTGGTCAGCGTTGGTCAGATAATCTACTGTCACGCCAAAACGACCGGAAGCCACTTGCTTGATGCGTGATCGCATAGAATCGCCAGCCTTCAACGCAACCGCTTTCTCAATCAAATCCGCACCTATCACCTCAGCAGTGTTAGTCTCTTTCGCCACTGGAATGAAACGCTTGGCATCTTCGCCACCTTCACCCGTGTTAGATTTGCCGCCGATGCGGTTCATCGCGATTGCCAATGTCGTGTGCGCCTCTGTGGATATGGAACCCAAAGACATGGCACCTGTGGCAAAGCGTTTGACGATCTCTTTGGCAGACTCCACTTGATCAAGCGGGATTGGGCTTGCTTTCGGTTTGAATTCGAATAAACCGCGCAAGGTCATGTAACGACGTGATTGGTCGTTAATCAGTTGGGCATATTCTTTATAGGTTTCATATTTACCAGTACGTGTTGCATTTTGCAGCTTGGCGATGGACTGCGGCGTCCACATATGCTCTTCCCCGCGCACGCGGAAGGCATATTCACCTCCAGCATCCAAAGCATTAGCCAGAACCGGATCTGTGCCATAGGCTGCGCGGTGCATGCGCAACGCCTCCTCAGCCACTTCGCTCAGACCGATGCCTTCGATGTTGGTGGCAGTACCGGTGAAATATTTTTCAACAAAGGCTGAATTCAAGCCGATTGCTTCGAAAATCTGCGCGCCACAATAGGATTGATATGTAGAGATGCCCATCTTGGACATCACTTTATACAAGCCTTTGCCGATCGCCTTCACGAACTTGTAGTTCGCCTCTTCCGGTTTGTCGGTCATCGTAGCGATGGTTTCGTACGCCAGCCATGGGTATACGGCTTCAGCACCATAGCCTCCCAGCAAGGCAAAGTGGTGCACCTCGCGCGCGGAGCCGGTAGCCACTACCAGGCCAGTCTTGGTACGCAGGCCGGTTTTCACTAAATGTTGGTGTACGGCAGCGCAAGCCAGCAATGCCGGAATTGCGACTTGTGTCTTGGATGCTGCCGCATCGCTCAGAATAATGATGTTGATGTCGTTCTTCACGACTTCTTCGGCCACATCACACAAATGATCCAGCGCAATCGACATGCCTTTTGTACCCAAGGCTACATCGTAGGTCGTGTTCAACACCATGGAGCGATATTTACCACCCGTTAGTGTCCCGATATTTTTCAGCTTGGCGAAATCGCTGGTGCTCAGCACTGGCTGCGCGGCTTCCAGGCGCAATGGCGGATTGGTTTCGTCCACCGCCAGCAGATTCGGTTTCGGACCAATAAAAGTCACCAGAGACATTACCAATTCCTCGCGAATCGGATCGATTGGCGGGTTGGTCACTTGCGCGAACAGCTGTTTGAAATAGTTATAGAAGACTTTTGCTTTGTTGGACAACACCGGCAAGGCCGCATCGTTACCCATGCTGCCAGCGCCTTCCTCTCCATTGGCAATCATTGGCTGCAGGACGAACTTAAGATCTTCCTGTGTATAACCAAACGCTTGTTGCGTATCCAGCAGATTCTCTTTGGATGCGGCTTCCGGCGCCTGCTCTTTTAAATCGTTCAAATGGAAACGGGTCGCTTCGATCCATTTGCGATAGGGCTTGGCGGTCGAAAGTTGCTGTTTCACTTCCGCATCATCGATGATGCGGCCTTGTTCCATGTCGATCAGCAACATTTTGCCCGGCTGCAGACGCCATTTTTTGATGATTTTTTCCTGCGGGAATGTCAGCACACCCATTTCCGATGCCATCATGACGATATCATCTTCTGTCACCAGATAACGTGCCGGACGCAGGCCATTCCTATCGAGAGTCGCACCGATCATTTTGCCATCAGTGAAAGCCACCGCTGCTGGGCCATCCCACGGCTCCATCAATGCCGCGTGATACTCATAGAACGCACGACGGTCTTCATCCATCAACGGATTACCCGCCCACGCTTCGGGAATCAGCATCATCATAGCGTGCGGCAAGCTGTAACCGCCTGCCACCAGCAACTCCAGGCAGTTATCAAAGCACGCGGAGTCAGACTGGCCTTCTGCAATCAGCGGCCAGAGTTTATCCAAATCTTCACCCAGCAAGGCGGATTTCATAGTCTCGTGGCGCGCTGCCATCCAGTTCACATTGCCACGCACGGTGTTGATCTCACCGTTATGCGCAATCATGCGGAACGGGTGCGCCAAATCCCAT
>OEOF01000065.1_pt1 | contig 16788 bp, 21 predicted proteins | sample 1539701 | NCBI WGS metagenome assembly OEOF01 (sample SAMEA3611561, study PRJEB23397) | activated sludge metagenome | biome: Urban; feature: Wastewater Treatment Plant; material: Activated Sludge | place: Slovenia | collected 2012-09-24 | reverse complement strand
GTTGGCCTCTTGGCGCGCGCCGGTTGAAAAGTTGCTGGTGGTAATGATAATACCTTGCTCCTGTGCGGTCAGGGAGCCGCGTACTTCGCGAACGGTAGTAGCCTGAACGTTGTGTTTCCATTTTTTCGCCTGCACCGCGGCCCTGATTCGGGTAACCCCACCGGCATTTAATTCACCGCGTACATCAATACCACGATCACCGCTATAGCGCGTCACATGCACCGTCGATTCATCGAAACCGATGGCCCTCAACAGTTCACCGATCAATGCCTCAAATCGATCGGCCGGCATATCGGAAAGCGTCTGACGCAACTGCAGCCTGGTCTGACGGTTAATGTCTTCTACTCTATGGCCGATCTCATCGGTGAGCCCTGACTTTACAAGTTCGAAAAACCCCCGGCCGCTTCGGCGAAAGCGAGAATCCGGACGATTGGTATCGACGTAAAGACGCGAACCCATGGTTGCTTCCGGTGTTTGACCGGAAGTATCCAGGATACCGCGCATCAGCGCTTTTTTGGCAATTTCTGAGTAATGGAGTGGGGTCTGCGCTTCGGTTAATATTTCAAAAGCAGCATCGAGAAAATTCATAATAAGGCTATTCCATAGACAAGTTACTTTTATTTTAGTTATTAGTAACAAATCGGCCAATGGTGATTCCCGGCCCATCCCGAGGCCACATTTTATCAGGCAGATTGATAACTATGTTCATGCTATGTACAATGGGATCACATGCATGAAGGACGGAAATTATTGTGGAACTTGACCTAACCAGTTTATCCGAAGCGATTCGAGCGATGGGCGAGACGTTGGCCCGCGCCGAAGATGACAAGCTGATGGGGTCGCTTGATGAAGTCACCCAAAATGCCATTCGCGCCGGCGTAATCCAGCATTTTGAGTTCACTTACGAACTGAGTTGGAAGTTCATCCAACGTTGGTTACGACTCAATGCCTCGGCATCCGATGCCGAGCCGCTGACAAGGCGCGAGCTTTTCCGCACAGCCGCGCGTTATGGCCTCATCACCGATCCGCAACCCTGGTTTGGCTATAGTGAATCCCGCAACTTGACGTCGCACACCTACGACAGGGCAGTCGCTGAGCGCGTGTATGCGGTGGCGGGGCGCTTTCTGGCCGACAGCCGCTTTCTGCTTGAGCAATTGGAGTTGCGCAATGATTCAACTAGACCAGACACAACTGAAGCTGGTTAAGGGCATCCTCAGCACCTATGTCCCCGACCGGCGCGTGGTCGCGTTTGGGTCGCGCGTGCAAGGGACGGCCCGGCTATACTCTGACCTCGATCTCGTCATCCTGGGCGATGAGCCGCTTGAGCCGCATACCTTGAGCGAACTTAGAAACGACCTGGCCGAATCCGATCTTAGCATACAGGTCGATGTGCTGGAGTGGTATAGCCTCTTGCCGTCGTTTCGCCGCGCCATTGAGCAGACCCCCATCGCAATCGTTCAGGAAGCAGGTAGCCCCATGCCGGAGCCTGCCCGGTAATAGAGGAGATTCGGTATGCAATTCGGCCTTTTTGAAGAACGACCGCAATCCTACCCCACCCTCGACGCCCTCGTGGCGGCCATGATGAAGCTGGAGGACGACCCGCTCTTTCCGGCGGGCACGAATATGGTCATCTATCGCGGCAACCCCCAGGCCAGATTGATGATCGTGGGCGAAGCGCCGGGCACGGAGGAAGACCGCCAGGGCAAACCGTTCGTCGGCCGCTCCGGTCAGTTGCTCGATCAAATCCTGCGCTCGGCCGACTTCGACCCGGACAAGGACGTCTTCATCACCAACTCGGTCTTTCGCCTGCCGCCCGGCGATGACGGCAAGCCGCTGCGCAAGCCGACCTCGGACGAGATCGCCTATTACAAGCCGTATCTGCTGGAGATCGTCCGCCTGGTCGATCCGCTGCTCATGCTGCTGACGGGCAACGTCGCCACCGAATCGCTGCTGGGGCAGACGGGCATCACCCGGCTGCGCGGGCAGTGGTTCCGGGTGGACGGCCGCTGGGCCATGCCCATCTTCCACCCGGCCTACCTGCTGCGCAACCCCTCGCGCGAGCCGGGCAGCCCCAAGGCGCTGATGTGGCAGGATATAAAGGAAGCCAAGCGCAAGTATGACGAATTAGTCGGCAAACCCGCGCAGTGACAGGGCGCTCTCACCATGCTATACTAGTTGTACAGGACTGGCAGATTGTACAATCTTGAGCATGGCCTGGGCGAGGTGATCAAATGGTTCAACACATTTCGAGCGAGCAGGCGCGCGCGCGCTGGCGCGACATTCTGGACGCGACCGCCGCGGGCGAGCAAATCGTCATCGAGCGCTATGGCCGGCCGGTCGCTATCCTCATCCCCTATCAGTCGGAACCAACTGCCCAAGTCCGCGAACCCGGGCCGATATATGACCTGCCCACGTATGAACGGATGAAATCGGAGGTTGTCGCCGAGGTGCTGGCCGAGCTTGAAGCCGCGAACCTGGAGCCAATCTCCTGGCAGGAAGGATTGGCTGATCTCCAGCGCTCGATTGCCGAAAGCGGTAGTCCTTTCACCGGCAAGAGTACCGACGAGATCGTGGAAATGATGCGTGAGACACGTCGGGAAGTATTCGAAGAGATGTATGGTCATCTGTATCGATAGTTGTGTATTCATCCGTGGATTGATCCGAGAGGAGGCCGATACAAGGCAACTTCTTGGACTGATTGGGCCGGAAATTCAATTAGTGATTCCTCGTCTGGTGGCTGTAGAGGTCACACGCAACCTGACAACACGTCCCCAGCAAGTAGCCTTTTACAGCCTGTTACACAAAAACGAGAATGCAGCGATCATTGATGCACCGATCCCTCCTCGACTAATCGCTCGCTATTTAGCCCTGGGTCTGTCCGAAAAAGGAGATGCCATTATCGGAGCATTTGCCGAGTGGATGCAAGTGGACTACCTCATCTCCGACAACCGCCACTTCCTGCAAGAACTGCGCACCGACGCCTATCGCCTGCTGACGCCCGGCGACTTCCTGGAAATCCTGCAAGGCGAGCCGAAGCCATGACCGCCACCCACTCCGACAAGGCCGCCGAGCGCGGCGAACCGGGCTACGTCTGGCGCGCCGGCCAGGAGCGACGGCTGGCGATGATCCGCCAATGGTCTGATCTGGACGGCCGCATCCTCGACAACGGCGCGGGGCTGGGCACGTATCTGGAGGCATGCGGCCGGGTCAACCCCGATAGCCTGCGCGTGGGACTGGAGGTGGAGTTCGACCGGGCCGTGGCTGCCCTGGCGCGGGCCGACGGCATCGCCCTGGGCATGGGCGAGCAGTTGCCCTTTGCCGCCGATAGCTTCGACCTCATCCTGAGCAACGAGGTGCTGGAGCACGTGGCCGACGACCGGGCCTGCGCAGCCGAGATGGCGCGCGTGGCCCGGCCCGGCGGCCGCATCGTCATCTTCGCCCCCAACCGCTGGTATCCGGTGGAGCAGCATGGGGTCTACTGGCGCGGCCACTACCGTTTCGGCAACGCGCCGCTGGTCAACTATCTGCCCGACCCGCTGCGCAACCGGCTGGCTCCCCACGTGCGGACCTATACCGCCGGGGGGTTGCGCCGCCTGTTCGCCGGGCTGCCGCTGCGCGAATTGCACTACGGTCGCATCTTCGGCGGCTACGACAATATTGTCCGGCGCTATCCGCGGCTGGGTGGGGGCATTCGGCGCGCGCTGTATGCCGCGGAGGGGACGCCGCTGGCCGTGCTTGGTTTATCGCATTTTCTCGTGCTGGAAAAGCTCCGACCCCGCGATCCGGCGGCCATCACCGCCGCCTTCAACGCGGTCTACGCCACCGAACCGTCCGAGCTTGATCCGGTGTTGAGCGAGATGCAATATCGCACCCTGATGGAAAACAGCGCCGACGACGACTGGACAGCCGACAGTTGAGCCAATACCACCATAGAGGCCGGGTTGTCCGGCGTAGTTCCAGATGAGACGCTAACCCAATGGAACGCCAAATCTACCTCGAAGACATCCCCCTCGACGACGCCTGGGCCGCCTTCCGCGCCGCGCTGGACGCCGCCGGGCTGTGGCAGCCGCTGGCCGCCGAGACCGTGCCTCTCAGCGAGGCCAACGGCCGCGTCACGGCCGCCGCCGTCTGGGCCCGCCTCTCCTCGCCCCACTACCACGCCGCGGCCATGGACGGCTACGCCGTGCGGGCGGGGGAGACGGTGGGGGCGACGGACGGTGTACCGTTGGAATTCGCCCTGATTGAGGAGCAGGGGAGCGGGGGGGCAGGGGAGCAGGGGAGCACCCTTTCTCCCCTGCTCCCCCGCTCCCCTGCTCCCCTGCTCTCCGCCACCCCCGTCAACACCGGCCACCCTCTGCCCCCCTGGGCCAATGCCGTCATTATGATCGAGCACGTCCAGCCGGTCACATTGCCCGACGGCCGGGCGGGCATCGCCATCCGCGCCGCCGTGCCGCCCTGGCAGCACGTCCGGGCCATGGGCGAGGACATGGTGGCGACCGAGCTGGTGCTGCCCGCGAACCACCGCCTGCGGCCGGTCGATCTGGGGGCGCTGGCCGGTTCGGGCCACGCCACGGTCAGCGCCTATCGCCGGCCGCGCGTGGCGATCATCCCCACCGGCTCCGAACTGGTGGCCGTGGAAGCGGGCGCGCCGGAGCCGGGCCACATCATCGAGTACAACTCGCTCGTCCTGGCCGCGCAGGTCGAGAATTGGGGCGGCTTGCCCACCCGTTGGCCCATCGTGCCCGACGACCTGGCGGCCATTCGCGCCGCCGTCCTGGCCGCCGCGGCCGACCACGACCTGATCCTGCTCAACGCCGGTTCCTCGGCCGGCAGCGAAGATTACACCGCGCCGGTCGTCCAGTCGCTCGGCCGGCTGCTCGTCCACGGCGTGGCCGTGCGGCCCGGCCATCCGGTGGTATTGGGAATGGTGGAAGAAATGACGAATGACGAATTACGAATGACGAATGAAGAGAAGAAGCAGGGCGATGAGCCTTCTTCATTCGTCATTCGTCATTCGTCATTCGTCATTCCTCTGATTGGTGTTCCCGGTTACCCCGTCTCGGCCGCGCTGACGGGCGAAATTTTTGTCGAGCCGTTGCTGGCCCGCTGGCAGGGGCAGCCGCCGCACCGCCCGGCCACGCTGGAGGGGGCGCTGACACGCAAGATCGTCTCCCACACAGGGGATGATGATTACGTGCGCGTCGTTGTCGGCCGGGTGGGCGACCACGTGACGGTGACGCCCATCAGCCGCGGCGCGGGCATCATCACCTCGCTCGTGCGCGCCGACGGCATCGTCCGCGTGCCCCGCTTCAGCGAAGGCCACGACGCCGGGGCGAGCGTCACCGTCCACCTCTACCGCGACCCGCGCGCCATCGAGCAGGCCATCGTCGCCATCGGCAGCCACGACCTGACGCTCGACCTGTTGGCCCAATTCCTGGCCGAGCGCCACAACGGGCTGCGCCTCATCTCGGCCAACGTCGGCAGCCTGGGTGGGCTGATCGCCCTACGGCGTGGTGAGGCCCATCTGGGCGGCGCCCACCTGCTCGATCCGGCGACGGGCGAATATAACCTGAGCTACATCCGCCGCTACTTGCCGGGCGAAGAGGTGGCCGTGGTGTCGCTCGTCGGCCGCGAGCAGGGCTGGATCGTCGCGCCGGGCAACCCACTGGGGCTGCGCGACTGGGCCGACGCCGCCCGGCCCGACATACGCCTGGTCAACCGCCAGCGCGGCGCGGGCACGCGGGTGTTATTGGATTATGAGTTGGGCAAATTGGGGATCGATCCGGCGGCCGTGCGCGGCTATGAGCGGGAGGAGTATACCCATCTGGCCGTGGCCGCCGCTGTGGCCTCGGGCGCGGCCGATGCCGGGCTGGGCATTCGCGCCGCCGCCCGCGCCCTGAACCTCGACTTCGCGCCGCTGGCCCACGAGACGTACGAACTCGTCATCCCCCGCGCCCATTACGAAAGCGAACGGCTGCAACCGCTGTTGGCTCTCTTGCACGACTCGGCGTTTCGGGCCGCTGTGGCCGCGATGCCGGGCTATGACGTGGGCGGCATGGGGGATGTGCGTCTGCTAACCAATCATTAGACCTGACAGGTCGGCGGGCCTATACCTATGCCCGCCGACCTGTCAGGTCTGGGAAATCAGGCATGAACCGACTGCCCGACGATAACTTCCGAGCCGTCGTCGCGGGGGTCGGCCGCCGGGCCGCTATAGGGCATCATGCCCTGGGCCAGTTGTTGCAGCCGGTGATCGGTCAGTTCCTCTTCCTGTAGGTTCATCTCCAATAAGGCCGCCGCGTCGTTGAAACCCAGCTCGTGGGCCTTGGCGATGGCCGCGCGGTAGGCGGTGATCTCGTAATGCTCCACCTTGCGGGCGGCGTCGATGAGCGCGGAATCGAGCACCGGGCCAAAGGTCGTAGCGGTCATCAGGCCTTCGCCCTCGGCGATGAGGCCCTCAATACCCTTGCATACCGTACCATCCGGCTTCTCGCCGACCTCGTTGAGCGCCTGCTCGACGCGGCGCAAATGGTGGCGGGTTTGTTCCAGATGGCGGGCAAAGCCGGAGCGCAGTTCGGACGTATCGGCCGCGCTGGCCATCTTGGTGAGCGCCTGCACCAGTTGCTCCTCGGCGCTATACAGGTCTTGCAGTTCGTGGATGAAAAGTTCATCGACAGTGCTGATTTTCTCGGTCATGGGAATCGTCTCCTGAAATGGGATAGCGGCCGCTCAAAGCGACCGCTATTTATGCATTGCTTGCGCCTAAACAGGGTTGTAATTAGTGGGTCAACGCCTTTTCATTGGCCCCGGCGAAGGTCATGCGCCCCTCGGCCAATTGGGTCAGCAGCTTGTTGGCGTCGCCCTCTTCATCGAGGGTCGTCTGCAACAGATCGACGAGTTCCATGTGGCCGAGCGTCTCGGCATGGGCGCGGGCCGTGCCATAACCGGCGATCTCGTAATGCTCCACACGCTGGGCCGCGCCGATCAGACCGGCGTCCATCACCGCGGGATCGGTGGCGTTCTTGATGATTTCATCGCCTTCCTTAATAAGCCCCTGCATCCCCTTGCAGGTGTGGGCCTTCGGTTCCAGGCCCAACGCCTTGAACGCTTTCTCCAGGCGCGTGATATGGGCCTTGGTCTGCTTCAGGTGATTCCTGAACGCGGCCTTGAGTTCGGGGTCGTTGGCGGCCTGCTCCATCAGCGGCAGCGCTTCCAGCAATTGCTGCTCGGCGCTCAGCAAATCTTCCAGTTCATGCTCAAATAGCTTATCCAGCGAATTGATTTTCATCGTCAACCTCCATACAGTTGATTCGTATCTGACTGATACACAAGTCATTCACTCGGATTGAAATCTACTGTACAGTCTACGGAAATGGCCGCCCGTGGCTATATGTCCTGGTATGCAGTTGAGGTATAGGCCGGGATATATTTGGCAAGAATGCGGCCACCGGCCGGCACAAGTTGCGAGACGGGTTAGAAGGGGGCGCTTTGGGGGCGGCGTCTGTTAAACCGCCCCCAAAGCTCTGGAAGAAGAGAAGGTATGAATCCGACTAGCCGGGGACAGGCACGAATGAGGTGTAGGCCGTGCTCAGGGCGCACACGTTGCGGCCCATTTCCAGTTCCAGCGCCCGCCGCGAATTGACCTCGGCCAGGCCGCCGTTGATGCGCTTGATCTCCACGTATTCCGGCGGCGTCCAGGGCAGGCTGGTCAGCACGTGGCTAACAAACTCTTCCTGCTCGGCGAAGGCCAGGTCTTTATTTGTGGCCCACACGGTTTCGAACGTGCTCGTATACAGGCCGTGCTTGTCCACCTCGCCGGGGCCGGCGTAGTGGCCGGGCAGTACCGGCGCGTTACCCGGCGTGGCCGACTTGAGCGTGCCGAAAATCGTCTCGTGGGCCAGGCAGGCCCACAATTCGGCCTGCCCGCCCAGATCGGGCCGGCCGATGCCGCTGAGAAAGATGGTGTCGCCGCTGAACAGGTAGGACTGGCCGGCAACGGTCGTGGCTAAGAGCACCACGTGGCCCAGCGTGTGGCCCGGCGCGTGCAAGGCGCGCAGGACGACGCTGCCGAGACGGAAGCGATGGCCGTCGTAGAGCGCCTTGTAGTCTACCGATGCCGGGGTCACATCGAACGGGTTGATGGCATCGTAGGGATGCAGGTAGTAGGGCGCGCCCGTGGCCTGGGCCAGCGCCGGGCCGCCGCTGATGTGGTCGGCGTGGGCGTGCGTATCGACGATCAGGCGCAGCGACGCGCCGCACGACTTGAGCAGGGCCAGATATTCGTCGGTATAGCGCGACGGATCGACGACGACCGCCCAACCGTCGCTGACGATGACGTAGCTGAGGCAGCCGCGCGCCACGCGGTCGATCTGGAAGATCTCCACCCATTCGTCGTCCACAACCGGCCGCACCACGTGCAGCCCGGCCCACCCTTCCATGCCGCCGGCCAGGTTGGCGACCTCGTAACCGTAGCGTCGCAAGATGCCGGCCACGTATTCGCTGCTGCCGCCGTAGGCACAGACGGCCACGATCGGCCGTTCCCGGGGGATGCGATCGAGCGCCACCTCCAGCGTATCATCCTCGATGAACTCCACGTAGGGAATGTTCAGCGTCTCCGGGGTGTGGCGCGTTTCGATGCGCGAACGGCGGAACTCTTCGTTATTGCGCACGTCCAGAAGCAGGAGATCGCCACGCTGTTGCAGGCGCTGATAGAGAGCATTGGCCGACAGGAGTTTGGGGAGCATTATTTATTCTCCAACTTGTACCTCTACCTGGTGCCAGGCATTGTTCATGTAACCCTTGTAGTTCCACGTCTGCCGAACGTCGGCCGGCTGGGTGTGTCCCCGGCAGTCGGTGGCGCGGGCGATGATCGTCTGCGCGCCGGGTCGCAGGGTGATGGTGGCTTCCCACAGTTGCCAGGCCCAGACACGCTGCTCGCCCAGCAGCGTGGCCGCCGTCCAACTCTGGCCGCCGTCGCCCGACAGTTCGACCCGCGCCAACGGACTGCCGCCGTGACCGACGGCATAGCCGCGAATCGTGGCCGGCCCGCCGGGCAGGACTTCGCCGTCCGACGGCGCGCAAATGGTCGCGCTGACGAACAGTTCGTCCAGCATGACGCCCTCGTCTTCCACCGCGGTCGTCGCGTCCACCTCCGGCGGGAAGTGGCGGTAGGCCACGGCCTGGAAGTAGTTGTCGGACGGCCGAGCCTGCACGGCGATCTCGCCCAACCACTTGACGCTGCGCGCGCCGATATAGCCGGGCACCACCAGGCGCAACGGCGCGCCGTGCAACGCCGTCAGCGGTTCGCCATTCATCTCATAAGCCAGCAGGACTTCGGGGGCGAGGGCCTTAGCCAGAGGGATCGACGCGCCGAAGCCGAAGCGCCGGCCGCGCCGCTCCACCTCATCCAGGCCGGTGAAGGCGACATGGGCCGCGCCGGCGCCGATACCGGCATATTCCAGCACCTGACTCAGGCTGACACCGGCCCATTCGGCCTGACTGATGGCCTCCAGATCCCAGGGCAGTTCGTTGGGAATGTCGCGCACGGCCAGCATCTCTTGGCGGCGGTTGCCGGCGCATTGCAGCGCGGCGGTGACGCGGCGCTGGGGAAAGGTGTGGCGCAGATCGTCGAGTGACAGGGACAACGGCCGCTCAATCCGGCCGCGCACCGTCAGGCGATAGGCATCGGGATCGATGGCCGGCACCGTGCCGTGGTTGCGCACGAAGAACAGCTCTGTCGGCGTCTGCCACGACCGGCTCAACAGGCCCGGCGGCGGCCCGGCATTGAACGGTTCGGCCGACCGGACGATCAGCGCGGGATGTTTGTCAGCCTGGACGATGGTCGGGTGTTCCATAATACCGGACATAGCGCGCCTCCAAATCGATTGCGTACCAAATTAGCATAGCGGACGTGAGTAACAACGCGGTCGACAAAAGGTAACAGAAAAGTAACGAGCCGGCTATGGCGGCATCCTTAAGATTGATTGACACTTTGGGCGCATATGCTGAACAATTAGTGGAAATTAGGAATTACGAATTAGGAATTAGGAATTACGCACAACCTGCAACAATGAGTTCGGGGGTAAATAAAATGGAACGCACGTTTATTGCCGATTTACATAATCACACGACCGCCTCGGATGGCGAATATACGCCGACCGAATTGATTCATAAGGCCGCCGAATTGGGGCTGGAAGCCATCGGCGTGACCGACCACGATACGTTGAACGGGCTGGATGAGGCGCTGGCCGCCGGCGCGGCCGTCGGGCTGCGCGTCGTGCCCGGCGTCGAGGTGTCGCTGCGCTTCAAGCGCCCCTACTTCACCGGCACGCTCCACTACCTGCTCTACATCCCCGACGACCTGCTGGCCGACGCCGACTTCCGGCGCGCGGCCGAAGCCGTGTTGAGCCAGGGGCGCGGCGGTGGGCTGGTGCGCGCCCGCGTGGCGGCCATCAACGCCGAGTTCGGCCCGGCGGGGGCCACGCCGCTGCTGACCCGCGACCTGACGGCCGAGGAGATCGAAGCCCTGGCCGACAACGTGACCCGCCGCCACTTCGCCCTGGCCCTCAGCACCAACCACGGGCTGAACAAGGAGCAGGTCAATCAGCTGATCGGTAACGACAGCCGGGCCTACATCCCGTCGGGCATCGACCCGGCCACGCTGACGCCGCTGCTCCACGCCTACCCGCAACTGGTGCGCGTCTTCGCCCACCCGGCGGCCGGCTCCTACCCCGGCGAAAGCCTCTACAACGAAGTGCTGCCGCCCATCGATGTCGTCGAAATCCTCATGCCCGAATTCCTGGACGACAACCTGCTGGGGCTGGACGGGCTGGAAGTGCAATACCCCGGCCACGTGGCCGAGCACCGCGCCCTGATGGCCGAATGGGCCGAGCGCCATGACCTGATCCAGACCGGCGGCTCCGACTGCCACGACCGGGTGAATCGGCCGTTGGGCGTGGCCGGAGTCGACGCCGACGGGCTGAATGGCTTGCTGGCCCTGTTGGGCGAGCCGGTGTCGATCCTGACGCCCTAGTTGCCTTGCCGTTAGCTGAATCGAAAAAGACCCGCCCAGCGTGATCGCTGGGCAGGTCTTTCTGTTTTTTTGACCAGCTGTGTCTAGTCAAACGGAGCGACTGAGCACCGAAGTGATGTATTGGTTGAGACTGACGCCTTCGCGGTCGGCCTGACGCACAAGATCGCGGTGAAGTGATTTAGGCAGCCTGACCGAAAATTTCCCACTGAATTCATCTTCGCTGGTGGGTTCAGGAACAGGGTCGCCCGCTTCCAGCGCATCGGTGATCCACTCGCGCATGGCCTCCCGAATTTGCCCGGCGGCCTCATCGAAATCGTCCGCCTCGGTCATACAACCCTTGAGTTCGCGCACCGACGCAAACCAGACCGGGTGCTCGGGGTCAGATTTATCGGGTACGAACTCGATCGTATACGGCAAATTAAGATAATACTCGATTGGTGTTTCACTCATTTTCGATCTCATCCAGTAGTTTTACGACGCTTTTGACGTAGACCTCTCGCAGATGGGGGCGATTCATCGGTATCGTCAATCTCAGTTGGCCCCGTATGTAGATAAAGTGACTCGATCCACTACGAGGTTGGCGACGCTTAAATCCAAATTCTAGCAGGAGTTGATCCAATTCTTCGAAGCGCACATTTTTGGGATTGTTGCGTACCTTTTCCAGCCGCTTTTGCCGCTTAGTCACGAAGTTATAGTACCACATATGGTGTCATATGTCTACAGCAAGATGTGGCTATTGATTTGAAACACCTGTTCGGTTATCATCCCGCCCACTATGGCCCTGCTCACCTTAACCCCAACCGAAGCCCGCCGTCTGGCCGTGGCCGCCCAGCAACTGGAAGCGCCGCGGCCGAACCCCAGCCGCGCCGACCTGCTCGACACCATCCGCCGCATCACCTGCCTGCAAATCGACCCGATCAACGTCGTCGCCCGGACGCAACTATTGGTGCCGTTCAGTCGCCTGGGCAATTATGATCCGGCCGATCTGGAAGGGCTGCTGTGGGATGACAAAGCGTTGTTCGAATATTGGGCCCACGCGGCGTCGATTGTCCTAGCCGACGACTACCCCATCTTCCGGCCGCAGATGACCCACCGCGAGCTGGGCAATGGTATCTGGCAGCAGCGCGCCTACCAGTGGTGGGCGGCCAACGCCGGCTTCCGGCAAGGCATCCTCGACGAGATGGCCGCCCGCGGCCCGCTCTTCGCCGAGGAGATCGCCAGCCGGCCCGATGAGGCCTGGGCCTACGAAAACACCTGGGGCAGCAGCAAGGACGTGGGCCAGATGCTCGATATGATGTGGTACCGCGGCGACGTCACCGTGACGCGGCGGCAAGGCAACGGCTACGGGCTGAAGAAACAGTGGGGCCTCATGGAGCACCAGTTGGGCAGCCGCGTCCACGAGCCGCCCGTTGACCGGCCCAGTCTCGTCCGGCGGGCGGTGGAGCGGGCCATGCCGGCCCTCGGCCCAGCCCGGCTGCGCGACGTGCGCCGCTACTTCACCCGCCATACCTACCCCGGCCTGAACACGGCGCTGGCCGGCCTGGAAGCGGACGGCGTCATTCAAAAAATCGCCATCCGCGACGACGGCGGCGACTGGCCCGGCCCGTGGTACCTGCACCGCGACCTGCTGCCCGAATTGGAGCGCCTGCGCCGTGGCGAGTGGCGGCCGCAGACCGTGCTCCTGTCCCCCTTCGACAACCTCATCGCCGACCGCGACCGCGCCCACCTGTTATTCGACTTCTTCTACCGCATCGAGATCTACACCTCGCCGGCCAAGCGGCAGTACGGCTATTACGTGATGCCCATTCTGCACGGCGAGACGCTCATCGGCCGGGTCGATCCCAAGATGGATCGCCAGAATAGCCGGCTGGTAATCAATGCCATTCACCTGGAGCCGGGAAGCGAATGGGATAGTGCGACTCGCGCGGCGGTCACGGTGGCCATTGAATCGCTGGCTGGGTTTTTAGGCGCTGAATCCATTGAGTTTCCGAGCGGCTATCCATCTCCTTGACAACGCCGGACTCATGGATTACCGTCTTTTCCATGATGACGACAATTACCAGTAAGAACATGGTAACTATCCCAGTCGAAATTAGACGGGCATTCGGCATTAAGCCGGGCCGGCGGCTGGAGTGGGTGCCCAATGTGGAGCGAAACGAAATTACGGTGCGCGTCATTCCCGACCGGGGCGAACTGGCCCGCCGCTTGTTGGGTAGCGGCCGTCGCTACAGCCCCGACCGCGATAGCGTCGCCGATCTGGTCGCCGAGCGTGAGTCCGACGATTAATTCGATGCTTCACACAACTTCATTGGCCAACAGATGTTAGCCACGGCGGGGTAATAACGATTGACCCGGAGCGTAACCATGTCCGAGATCACATTTACACAGACCCTCGACGGCGTCGATTGGGCGCGACTGAAAACCGACTTGCAGGCCGACGACTTCGACAACGGCCGCACACCCGACGAACTGCGCCGCTCCTTCGAGAATAGCGCCGTCATCGCCTTCGCCTGGGATGGCGACCGCGTCATCGGCAAGGCCCGCGCCCTGTCCGACGGCGTCTGCAATGCCTACGTCGTGGACGTGTGGACCCACAGCGATTACCGGCGGCGGGGCGTCGCCTCGCGGCTGATGCGGCTGTTGGCAGAGCAGTTGGACGGGCAACATATCTATCTGTTCACCGATGACGCCGAGGCGTTTTATCACCAACTGGGCTATCGACCGCAGGGAACGGGGATGGGGTTCGTTGTGGGGAAGTGGTTGAAGCGACTATAGACCAGACGAATCTATTCAGAGAGGTCATCCCCATGAAAGCGACCCACATCTTTGAAACCGTCATCTATGCCGACGATCTGGCCGCGGCCGAACGCTTCTATACCGAGATACTGGGTCTGGAAAAGTACAGCGGCTTCGGCGTGGCGATCTCCTTTCGCACCGATCATGGTGTGCTGCTGATCTTCGACCCCGACAAGGCCATTCTGCCCAATCGCGGCGTGCCCAGCCACGGCCCCCATGGGCCGGGCCATCTGGCCTTCGCCGCCCGACCCGACGCACTCGACGCCTGGCGCGATCACCTGTGGGCGCACGGCGTCGCGATTGAGATGGAAGTGAACTGGGAGCAGGGCGGCACGTCGATCTACTTCCGCGACCCGGCGGGCAACAGCATCGAACTGGCCCCACCGACGTTGTGGGGTGGCGGGTGGGAATTCTAAAGAATGGCTACGGATTCCCCCGGAATCTACGGATTATCATCAAATCAATCCGTTAATTCCGCGAGAATCCGTAGCCAAATCATTCTTGCAGAAAAGCTAATAGCGCCTCAATCTCTTCGTCGCTCATATTCATATCGGGCATGTTCGTCTTAGGCCGGACGGCGGCCGGATCGCGCAGCCAGTCGCGCACGAACGCCGGGGCGGGTTCGTAGGCCGTCAGGTCCGGCGCGCCGATGGCGTTGATGAATGCCCGGTCATTGTCGGCCACACTGACGCGGGCCACGTTTAACCCGTCGTGCCGGTGGCATGAGGCGCAGCCCTTGATCTGGAATAGCGTCCGGCCGAGGGCGGCGGGCGATGTGGTTGCGGTAGGCGGCCCGACTGTCGGTGACGCGGCCGTGGGCACGAGGGCGACCCCGGCCACAACGGGCGCGCCGAGGCCGCTCCAATCGACCAACGACAGGGCCAGCAACCCCACGGCCAACAGCAACAGCCCGGCGATGCCCTTCGACATGCCTACGACTCCACCTGCGCTTGGGGCTGGGGCGCGCCGCGCCGCCGGTTCTGGACGACGAACAGCAGGGCGGCGATTGCCACGACGATCAGGGCCACCCAGCGCAACCCGGTCGCCACTGCGCCGCCGTTGCCGGCCGTTACGCCTGTCGATGGGGCCGGTTGCGGGTCGGCTACGACCGGCTGGACAGCCGGCGCGGCCTCGAGGTCGGCCGCCGGCACAGGTTGAGCCTTGACTTCAGGGGCGGCGAGCGCCGGCAACACATTCAACGGCTCGAACAGCGTCTCGCCCGCCAGCGGGTTGGGGAAGATCGTCCACGTCCAGGCCCCCTCGCTGGGAAAGGTGACTTCGGCCACGAACTGCCCCACCTTTTTCGTGGGGGTGGCGACGATCTCGACGCGCTGGCCGGTGGCCGGGTTCTCGGCCACCAGCAGCGGCTCGATGGGCGATTTGGCATCCAGCCGGTGGACGGGTGTCTGGCCGTGCTGCATCACCATGAAACTGACCGTCCACGGCTGCCCGGCGTGAATCTCGCCGGGCGCTTCGTCGAGGGTGACGACGGCCCAGCCGCCGGCTAATACGGCGGGGACGAGGGCCAACAACAGAACGATTACCAGAAAAGCTGCATACTTTCGCATTACCTTATCTCCTATTGGTGACAAATCTGACGCGCTTCAACTCTCTGGCCCTTATTACACCGGCGCTTCCGAACTGGTTCCATTCTGTTCTTTTGTCGCTTGCCGCCTGTCTGCTTGTAGCCTATTCTTAAGCCGATGAGCTGGTCAACAGTCCGATTCAGCAAATTTCTCAGTTTGATCTTGCGCCATAACCCGGAACGCATTGGCTTGACCCTCGATGAACAGGGGTGGGCCAACATCGAGGCGCTGCTGGACGCCGCCAACCGTCATGGCGTGCCGCTGACCCGCGAACGACTGGAAATTGTCGTCGCTGACAATAATAAGCAGCGCTTTGCTATTAGTGTGGAGGGGCAATGTATCCGGGCCAACCAGGGCCACTCGCTCCCGGTCGACCTGGGGCTATCGGCGATTGAGCCTCCGGAATGGCTCTACCACGGCACGGCCGATCGTTTCGTTGACCCGATTCGGCGCGATGGGTTATTACCTCGCCGGCGCACCCACGTTCATCTGTCGCCCGATGAGAAGACGGCTGAAGCGGTCGGTCGGCGGCACGGCCGGCCCGTCATTCTGAAAATTTTGGCGGGCCGGATGCACCGCGACGGCTATGACTTTTTCCTGTCAGACAACGGTGTATGGCTAACAGCCAGCGTGCCGCCGGAATATCTCCAAGTTACCAGTTGGCCCGACTAAGGCAAGCGGGAGTCCTTGTCTGGGCGAGGTTTATTCAACCGACGCCGCAATCTCGATCATCTCCGCTTCACTCAGCTCGCCCTCCAGCCGGTAGGTCGCCTCGTCGGTGGCCCAGATCAGCACGTTGGAGTCAATCAGCAGTTCGCTCTGCTGCCAGGCATCCAGCAGTTGCAGACGGTGCGGCCCGGTCAGCCAGATAGCCGGACGGCCGCCAACCCGCAACGACTTCACCCCGTCTTCATAGGCAAACTTCCGGGCAAATTCAGCCACGCCGATCGCGGTCAGCGACAGCGGCCGGCCCGCTTCATCGCGCCAGACCAGCGTCACCGCCGGCAAATCGACGCCGCGATGGACGTAGACCTCATCCGGCTCGCCCAATGCCTCCGGCACGGCCAGGGGAAAATCGGCCAGCCGCCGCGCCTCAGCCAGCGTCATCGGCTCGCCCAGTTCAAAAAGCTCTAACGAATGGGTGGCCGCCGTGCTCGTCGCTGTGGGCGGTGGGCCGCTCGCGCCGGCTTCATCGGTCGGCCCAGGCGTCGCCGCGGGCGTCGGCGCGGTCTCGTCAATGAACACGTCAATGGCCCCCACGCGCGCAAAGAAGGCCAGCAGCTGTCTCTTATACACATCTAGATGTGTATAAGAGACAGGGTATAGGCCGGGATATATTTGGCAAGAATGCGGCCACCGGCCGGCACAAGTTGC
>OEOF01000064.1_pt1 | contig 17026 bp, 13 predicted proteins | sample 1539701 | NCBI WGS metagenome assembly OEOF01 (sample SAMEA3611561, study PRJEB23397) | activated sludge metagenome | biome: Urban; feature: Wastewater Treatment Plant; material: Activated Sludge | place: Slovenia | collected 2012-09-24 | reverse complement strand
CCAGCGCCGTGGACACGTTGCCGTCGATGCCGCTCGCCCCGCGATTGCCATAGAGGGTGATCCGGCGCGGCGCGGGCCGGTCAAAGGTATCGACGTGGCGCACCGGCAGACTGTTGCCGACGAAGAGATCGGTGTCATCGGGCAGCGCCGCCAGCACATGGGCCACGGCCGCGCCGTCGAAGAACGGCTGTTGGGCCAGTGCGGCGTCCAGTTGCGACCACGTCCAGCGCTCGGCAGCGCAGATGGCGGCGGCCCATGCGGGCAGACTCATCCGCTTATCCAGGGCGTCGGTCAATGCCCGACAGAACGCGGCCGGGTCGGCTTGCAGGAAGGTGTGGGTCAGATGCAGGTCGTCGGCCCATTCGCCATCCTCGCGGACGTGATAGTGGTGGGCCGGCGCGGTGCGTTCCAGGAAGGTTGCCAGTGTGCCCGACGTGGGCACCGTGCCAAAACGCAGCAGGAGTTCCAGTGCGCCCAACTGCTCGGCCAGGGCGGGCAGCCAGAGGTGATAGCCGCCCAGCACCAAGCCGTTACCGGCCTCGGGCGCGTGGCGCAGATTAGCCAGCGGGTCGGCCAGGATGGGATAGCCGGTTCGTCGGGCCAGGGCGATGACGTCGGCCGGGAACGAGCCGCCGGGGCACTCGGGGCCGCAGATGATCAGCCCGCATGGGTTGGTCTGGACGATCTCGGCCACGTCGGCGATCTGTTCATCAGTCGCCACGAGTCGGGCGCGGTCGATGCGCGTGAATGGCGGCGCGGCGGGCGGCGCGGGGTGGGTTGGCGGCACTAAGGCGTCGTCGGTCGCGGCTTGCGGCTCCAACGGCTTGCGAAACGGGAAATTGAGGTGTACCGGCCCTTTCACCAGACCGTCGGCCGTGGCGTAGGCCCGCGCGGCCAGTGTACGCAAGTGGCGCAGCACCAGCGCCGAGCCGTCGGCCTGGGGCGTGGGGGCTTCCACGGCCCAGCGCACGTGATCGCCGAACATCTTGATCTGGTCGATGGTCTGGTTAGCGCCGCTGCCGCGCAACTCCGGCGGCCGGTCGGCGGTCAGCACCAACAGCGGGACGTGGGCATAGTACGCCTCAATGATCGCCGGGTGGAAATTGGCCGCGGCCGTGCCCGATGTGCACACCAGCGCCACCGGCCGGCCGGTAGCCTTGGCCAGCCCCAGGGCGAAGAAACCGGCGCTGCGCTCGTCCAGATGGCGATAGAGGCGCACCGCCGGTTGGGCGGCGAAGGCCAGCGTCAGCGGCGTCGAACGGGAGCCGGGGGCGATGCACACCGCCTCCAGCCCGTTGCGGGCCAGCTCGGCGACGAAGATCGCCATCCATTGGGTATTGGGGTTCGCGCTTAAATCCATGTCAGACAGCCTCCCCAGCGCCCAGCGCCCCCAGCATCGGACGGAACTTGAGCGCCGTCTCGGCCCACTCCTGGGCGGGCTGGGACTCGGCGACGATGCCCGCCCCGGCATAGAGCCAGGCGCGGGCGTGCTGGGTCACGGCCGAGCGAATAGCGACGGCAAAGACGCCGTCCTGTTGTCGATCCAGCCAGCCAATGGGCGCGGCATACCAGCCGCGCGGCACGGGTTCGTGGCGGCGCAGGAAAGCCAGCGCGCGCTCGGCCGGCGCGCCGCCCATGGCCGGGGTGGGATGCAGGCGGCGCAGCAACGGGACAACGCCCAGCTGTGGTTCCATCAGTTGGCCCTCGATGGGGGTCAGTAAATGTTGGATATTTTTTAGACGAAGGACAACCGGAGCATCAGGGATATTTAGGAAAGTCATATCGGCGGCCATATCCCGGCGAATGGTCTCGACTACCAGGTTGTGTTCCCGCCGCTCCTTGGGCGAGGCCAGCAGTTGGGCGGCCAGCCGGTCATCCTCGCCGGGCGATTGGCCGCGGGGGATGGAACCGGCCAGGGCCATCGTCTGGACGCGAGGGCCGGTCTTGCGGATGAGCAGTTCCGGCGTGGCCCCGAAGAAGGCGTGATGCGGCAGCGGCTCGAAGAGGAAGCGGTAGCAATCGCCGTATTGCTCGTTCAGGAAGTCGAGTGTGGCCGCGGCGTCAATCGGCTCGGCGGCGCGCAGTTCACAGACGCGCGACAGGACAACCTTTTCGATTTCTCCTGCCCCGATGGCCGTTGTTGCCTGGTCCACGAGTTCCGCCCACATCTCCGGCGACAGCGGGTAGCTCAGGTTAGGGCTTACAACGCGGCGGGTTGAAATAGCGTCGGCTGCCGGAAGGCGGGCCATCAGGGCTTCGCGCATCCCGTTCAGGGCGTCCAACAGGTCTTCGTCGGGAGCGATGAGCGCATTGATCGTTAGGAACGCTTCATGGCCGGTTTGCACCAACTGAAAATGGGGCAGGATAAAATGGGCCGGGCTGAAGACCGACCAGGTGTTATCGGGCACAAAATCATCCTGGAAGGCCAAGCCGCCGAACAGGCGCGGCCGGGCGGGATGGTTGTCCATTTCCACTTCGGCCACGCCCCAGTCGCCCGCGTCCGCCGCGTGGAACGATGCCCCCTCAAACAAGCGTGTCGTCTGCTCGATGACGTCATCGAAACGATAATCAGATTGATCGGAGAAAGGCGCGGCGTCATCCAGCACCGGCGGCACGCGCACTTCGGCGGCCACGGCCAGACCGGCCAATGTCATTGATGCGCCGCCGGACGGCTCAGCCCAATAGAAGCGCTCCACCCCGTAGCCGCCGCGCAGGAAAGAGAGCGGGTCCAGTTCGGCCGCCGGGACAAACAGGCTGACCAGACGACCGGGCCGCTCCGCGATGGGCGTGCTTTCCCATTGGGAAGCCACGGTCGGCGAATGGTATGGTAGGGCAGTAGGGTGTTGGCGAGATTGGTGTGACATGAATGGCTATGCCATGTGGCGTTGTTGGTGGTCGGAATAACCCGGCTTACTGGGCCTCGCTGCCCACGCTGCGGAGCAGGAGGGGCACCAGCGTGCTGATGATGCGCGGCGGTTCCGGCTCGCCGGTCGTCACCCAACGGATCACCAGTCCATAGATCGCCCCCATCCAGGCATGGGCCACGACTTCGGTATCGATGGGGGCTATATCGCCGATGGCAATCGCCTCGTTGAGATACGTTTCGATGAGCCGGGCGAAACGCTCATTGACCTCGGCCCGCTTGGTCTCGAAGACGCTGCCCAGACCGACGGCCTGCACAAGCAATATCTTGGCCGGGCGGCGATAGCGGCCGAAGGTTTCCAGCACGGTTTCCAGGGCCACCTGCACGCGGCCCATCCCCTGGGCCTGTCCGGCGATGGCCTCCAGCACGCGCCGCTCCAGCAGGTCGGCGAACTGATCGACCAGGGCCAGGAACAGCCGCTCCTTGTTGGCAAAGTGGAAGTAGATGGCCCCTTTGGACGTTGTCGATTCATCGACGATGTCGTCCAGACGCGTATCGTGATACCCCTTGCGCGAGAAGGCGGACAGCGCGGCGTCCAGTATCTTGGCCCGGGTTGAGCCGGGGTCGCGCGCCGGCGCTATTTTTTCACTATCGGCCATTTCCATCCTTTTGGCGGTCAATCCACAATGAACCGACCGGTCAGTCTATAACGATCTTACAAGAAAAGCCCCATCCGGCAAGAGCAGAAGTGGGACTAATGGAAAGCATTCACAACTTTCAATAATTATTGAAAGCTCATATCTATCTTACCATTTCCTGACCCAAAAATCAATGGCAGCAGTTGAATAAATCTCTCGCGACGGCTATACTATTTGGGTCAGCGAAGTTCCTGCGTCAGACAAAGGCTCAGGACGTGAGAAGGGAGCACACGATACGGCATCATCGGAGGCCGACCCAAACGTCCCTTTATGTTGTCCCCACCGGATAGATAACCACAATGCAAACACCACAAGCCAATCCCCCCGCGCCCAAGAAGCGCGGCGTCGGCCCCCTTTTCTGGGTTGGGCTGGCGCTGCTGATATTATTGGCCGCCCTGGCCGCGTATATCATCCTGAATGGCGGGCTGCCCTTTGGCCCCCAAAGTTTCAATGGTCAGGAGTTGCAATCGGCCGAGCCGCTTCCTGAAGTTACCTTGATGGCCTCGACCGGCGAGCCGCTGAGCCTCAGCGACCTGCGCGGCAAGGTCGTCCTCGTTTATTTCGGCTACACCTATTGCCCGGACGCTTGCCCGACGACGATGGCCCAACTGAAAAAAGTGCCCGCGGCCCTGGGCGACAAGGCCGACCAGGTGCAGGTCGCCATGATTTCCGTCGATCCACAGCGCGACACGCCGGAAGTATTGCGCGATTATCTGGCCGCCTTCCACCCCTCATTCATCGGTTTGACGGGCACGCTGGAAGAGATTACGGCCGCGGCCGCCCCCTTCGGCATCTACTTTGCCGCCCACGCCGGCACCGCGGCCACCGGCTATCTGGTTGACCACACCTCGGCGGTGACGGCGATCGATAAAGCCGGCCACATCCGGCTGGTTTATCCGCATGGCACATTGGCCGAGGATATTGTCGCCGACGTGCGTCAGTTAGTGCGCGAGTAATCGCTCGCCGCCAATGGGCTGCCGGGGAACGGCGGCCCATTGGCGGCGGGGAGAAGGGGTCATATAATTTGACCCAATGGCCGACATCGTTTTGACTGTTGCCGGCGTTCACACGACCCGGCGGTCATCGGATGTCCCTTTTGTGTACTTTGGAGGTACCTATAATGAAGAAGCACCTGTTACTCATATGTCTAAGCGTGGTGTTGTTGGCCCTGGTTGCCTGCGGTGGTGGCGGCGGTGGTGGCGGCGAAACCGCCCCCGAGCCGGAACCGGTGGGCGACGCGGCCAACGGCGAAGCGCTGTTCACCCAGCCGATCATCGGCGCCGCCCCCGGCTGCATCACCTGTCACTCGCTGGAACCGGACGTCGTCATCGTCGGCCCGTCGCAGGCGGGGTTGGCGACGCGCGCCGAAACCCGCGTGCCGGGCAAGTCGGCCGAGGAGTATATCCGCGAGTCCATTATGACTCCCGATGCTTACGTGGTCGAAGGCTTTACGGCAGGCCTGATGTACCAGAACTACGCCACCGATCTGACTCAGGAGCAGATCGACGATATCGTCGCCTATACCCTGTCTCTCCGTTAATGGCGGTTGACCGGCAGTCCGGCGCTCCTTTTCGAGTTGCCGGCTGAGCGGGCAAGCACAATAGAAAGGGGTGGCTGAATAAGCCATCCCTTTTTATTTAGCACTACATTTTGCAGACGACGGGGATTAGGGCGTGGTTCAATTACCCGCGCTCATCTCTGTATCTAAATCCAGCCCAGGGACTCCAGAAACTGCTGGGCCCGGTCGATCAGAATCTCCGGCTGATCGCGCTGGATGGCGTGGTCGCTGTCGGCGATGAACTCCAGCCGGCAATGGGGGATGCGGCCGGCCAGGTGGCGGGCATCGTGCGGCGGGTTGCCGATCTCGCCGTCGCCATTCATCATGAGGACGGGGCACTCGATGCGATCGGCCGTCGCCAGCGAGATATTGCCGCCGCGGTCGTGGATCGCGTGGGCAGCGGCGAACCAGCCGGCAATCATCGGCTCCAGTTGATCCGCGCCGTGGCGCTCAATGATTTCCTGCTTCCATTGCTGCCGTTTCGGCCCCCAGCCGGAAACGGGTAGCCATGAGGCAATCGATTGGATTTCTTCGTCGGAGATGACGCCGCACACGCCCCAGGCCACGACCCCGGCCACCAGATCGGGGCGCGCCGCGGCCAACAGCAGCGACACCTCCGCGCCATCGCTGAAGCCGAGCACGACCACCGGCCCGCAATTAAGCGCGTCGAGGAACGCGGCCACATCGGCCGCGTCGCGCTGATAGAAGTCGGGTGGGAAGTCGCGGTCGGGCGGCCGGCTGGCCCCATAGCCGCGCAGGTCGGGGGCGATGACGCGATGGGTGGGCCGAAAATGGGCGATTAGCCGGGCATGATCCCCCTCGGCCGTGCCGGTGAAACCGTGGATGAAAAGGAGCGGTCGCCCTTCCCCTTCATCAATGTAGGCCAGACGAATCTCTCCCCCGATGTCGCAATAGTTCTTGTTCATTGGCGCTCTGTCTACATGCGGAAGGTGCCATAGCCGCCGGCGGCTCGTGGCCCGTGGCCGGTCGTGGCGAAGGCCAGACCCAGCGCCGCGCGCGTTTTGACCGGATCGAGGATGCCATCATCCCACAGGCGGGCGGTGGCGAAGTAGGGATCGCTCTCGCGGCCGTACTGTTCCAGGATCGGCCGCTTGAACTTCTCCTCGGCCAACCGCATCTCGCTGTCGGTCGGGTCGTCCAGTTGGTGAAAGACCTGTTTTTTGCCGACCATCCACAGGGTGTCGGCCGCCGCATCGCCGCTCATCACGCTGATGCGGCTGTTGGGCCAGGAGAACAGAAAGCGCGGGTCATAGGCCCGGCCGCTCATGCCGTAGTTGCCTGCGCCATGACTCACGCCGTGGAGCAAGGTGATGCGCGGCACGTTGACGTTGCTGACGGCCATGACCATCTTGGCCCCATGCTTGGCGATGCCCTCATTCTCGTACTGCCGGCCGACCATGAAGCCGGCGATGTTTTGCATGAAGAGCAGCGGCGTGCCGCGCTGGCCGCAGAGCTGAATGAAGTGGGTGGCCTTGAGCGCCGCCTCGCTGAACAGCAGGCCGTTGTTGGCGACGATGCCGACGGGGATGCCCATGATGTGGGCAAAGCCGCAGACAACGGTGGGGCCAAAGCGGGCCTTGAACTCCGACAGGCGCGAGCCGTCGACCAGCCGGGCGATGACCTCGCGCACGTCGTAGACGTGGCGCGGGTCGGCGGGGATGACGCCGTACAGTTCATCGGCCGGGTAGAGCGGCTCTTCGGGCGTTTGCGCGGCCAGGGGGACGCTGCGCGGCCGGGCGGCCAGACCTGGTTGCAGATGGCTGACGATCTCGCGCACCTTGTCCAGCGCCTCGGCCTCGTTGTCGGCCAGATGATCGGCCACGCCGCTGATGCGGGTGTGCACGTCGCCGCCGCCCAGGTCTTCGGCCGAGACTTCCTCGCCGGTGGCCGCGCGCACCAGGGGCGGCCCGGCCAGAAAGATCGTGCCGTTGCCGCGCACGATGACCGTCTCGTCGGCCATGGCCGGGATGTAGGCCCCGCCGGCGGTGCACGAACCCACCACGGCGGCGATCTGGGTGATGCCGGCCGCCGACAGGCGGGCGATGTTGTAGAAGATGCGGCCGAAGTGTTCGCGGTCGGGGAAGACGTCGGCCTGCAAATGGAGAAAAGCGCCGCCGGAATCGACCAGATAGATGGTGGTCAGGCGGTTTTCCTCGGCAATTGTCTGGGCGCGCAGATGCTTTTTGACCGTCTCCGGGAAGTAGGTGCCGCCCTTTACGGTCGGGTCGTTGGCGATAATCAGGCAATCAACGCCCGACACGCGGCCGATGCCGGTGACAATGCCCGCGCCGGGCGCTTCGCCGTCGTACATATCCCAGGCGGCCAGCGGCGACAACTCCAGGAAGGGGCTGCCGTCGTCGAGCAACACCTCGATGCGCTCGCGCACCAGCAGCTTATCCCGTTGGCGCTGCAACTCGACCGAGCGCGGTGAGCGGTCGGTCGCCACGGCGCGCTGGCGGTCGGCCAACTGCTCGGCCAGCGCCTTATTGGCGGCGTAATTGGCCTTGAATTCTTCGCTGTTGGGGTTAATGTGGCTACTTAATTCCGTCAACGCCCCACCTCCCGGCCGTGCCGCGGCATCGTTGGCCGCTTATCACCCATCGAGCGATGCATCCAGATTATCTTTGTAATAGTCGAGCGCATCGGCATAGGCCAGGATGTCCTCATCTTTGGTCGTTTCGAGCAACAGAGCCAGCAGACCGCTGACGGCCAGCTCCGAATCGCCGTTGCTATAGTGGGCCAGGGCCAGAAAGACGCGGCCGCTGTTGCGCTCAGGGAACTCATCGACGGCTTGCTCCAAAATCGCCACGGCGTCGTCATTCTCGCCCACGACGCGCAAGGTGCTGCCCAGGCAGACCAGGCACTCCTGGAGGTCGTTGCCCTCCAGGCCGGCGGCAATGGCTCGGCGATAGTAGGGAATCGCCATCTCTTCTTCGCCCATGACGTCGTAGGAACCGCCAACCTCGAACAGGACGAGCGGGTGGTCGGGGAAATCTTCCATGAGCGCCAGTAGTTGCGCCTGGGACGTTTCCAACTCGTCGGCGCGTCGCAAGGCCCGCGCCTCTTCAATCGCGCCCATCAGGTCAATCTCATCATCCGGGGAATCGTTTGCTTCGGAATCGTAGTTCATCGTGCCTCGTTAGTGGGTGGCCGCGGAAAGGGGCTATTATGACAAGGTATAATAGACTTGGCGCGGCCAACCGGCAAGCGATAGGCGTATCCTGGACCTGTCAGGTTTTGATCACAAGGTTTGTAATTGCCCCGGTGCGTAGATACACTTGGCCGCAATATGCCAGTGCGCGCCCGGACAGACGCCGCCGGCAGGAGAAGTAATCGACACATGATCGCCAAAGAATCGGTGCAGGGATCACTTTTAATCGATGGTGGCAAGGCCGCGCTACGGCTCGATGCCGGGGAAAACGTTTCGCCCCTCTATCTGTCCTACGCGCTGGTGACGCAGGGGCCGGGCCACCACGTTTTGCCGTCGGCGCTCCTGGATGATTGGGGCAAGGAGATCAGCCGGCTCCAAATCTATCCCTGGCTGCGCGACAATGGCTTGCGATTTCCCCGCGCCGAAGTGTTTGGCCGCAGCCCCAACGGCCAATCGCTGCAATATTTTGTGCGCGATCTGGAACTATTCGGCGCGCATCCGGTCTATGCGTTTGCCACCGAGGACGCGCCCGACGCATCGGGCGTCTTGGTGCAGGCCGTTTTGATTGACGATGAGACGGCCGCTGCGCCTCGTCCCGCCACGCCACCAGATGGCGTGAGCGGCCTGTTGCGCGAGGGGCAAGTCACCTGGTGGGCCGTGAATCCACGGCAGGCAGATCTGGACTTTCTTGACTGATTTCCGTTGCGGCCGGGTCGGACAAACAATGAGCGTGCGGATGCTTGGGCCAGGAAGAGGCGCGGCGGGGCGGCTTGTTGATCGCTCATCCCGCCGTCTGGGCTATCGGCCGTGCTGGTTGCTGGCTGCCGTGCTGCTTGCCTTTCTCCCCACCGTTGTCGTTCCGCGCCCGGCCAATGCGGCGTACCGGGAAAGTATTGCCGCCCGGCAGGTTAGTCCCGAACCGGCGCACACCACCACCCCGCCCGTTCTTTCGCCCTATTGGGAGCCGGACATCCAACGGTTGCAGGGCGCAATCGGCGGGCTGGCGGCGGTCTATGGCTTTCACCCTGATTTCATCGCCGCCGTCATCAGGCACGAGGCCGACCGGGAATCCGGCGCGACAGGGCATGGCGGCCTGGTTGGTTTGATGGGCCTTCTGTCGCCGGGGCGGGCGTTGGCCTGGCGGTCATCGAGCGAACAGTTGCTGATCCCGACCACCAATCTGCGCTGGGGGCTGGCGATTTTGTCCCACGTCGTGCAGCAGTCGGGCGGGGATTTGTTCACCGCCCTGGCCGCTTATAACGGTGGCTGGGCAGAGGTGAATAGCCGCACGCCGCGCGAATATGCCGCCCGGGTGCTGGACAGCTATGGGCGGGCGCTCATCGCTCGCCACGGTCTGTCGCCGGAGATGGCCAACCGCTGGACGATTGCCGTACAGATGAGAGCCGGCAACGTGCCGGCCGAATCATTGCTTATCCTGGGAACCAAACCCATCGCCGGGTTGCGCACGTATGCCGGGCACACCGTCTACGCCTTCGCCGGGCAGGGCGGCCAGACCTACTACGTGCGCGCCTACGTCGTGCCGCTGGGGCTGTCGGAGTTTGTCACCGCCACCTCCTCGACCGGGTTCGACGGGTTGGAGGCCCCATTGCGCGCGCGCCTGGGCGAAAAAGCGGCGCGCGGCCGGCCCGACGCGCGCGTGCTGTTGGCCTGCCTGTCGGGTCTGGAGCGGCTGCGCGGCCAGGTAACGACGCGCTGGTTCGCGCCGTCCAATTGCCCGGCCGCCGGCCGCTGAGCCGCGCCTAAAAGATGCCGCATTGGGGTTCTGGGGGATAATCCCTTGTGGATGACCGCTGAAATGATGAACGAACCGATTGTCTACCCGACCGAGTTGCGCCCCACCGTCCAGGCGCGCTTCCCCGACGGCCGCGTGCTGGAAGGGCGGCGCGGGACGCCGTTGGAGGCGTTCATCATGGCCGCGCAGTTACCGGCCGAGCCGCGGGTGGTGGCCTCGCTGATGAACGGGCGGTTGCGCGAGTTGTGCTACCCGCTGCCGGAAGATGCCGACCTGGCGCCGGTGACGACGGCCACTAACGATGGCGCGCGCATCTATCGCCGCTCGCTCAGCTTTCTGATGATCGTCGCCGCGGCCGAGGTCTTGCCCAATCAGGTCATCACCATCCTGCATTCGATGCCCTTTGGCGGCTACTACTGCGAACGGGACGACGGCCGCCGCCTGACCGACGCGGAACTGTCGGCCCTGCACCAACGGATGACCGAACTGGTGGAGGCCGACCTGCCCATCGATAACGTGCGCCTGCCCCTGGAAGAAGCGCTGGCTTTCTTCCGCGGGCAAAGTGACCTGGAAAAGGCCGACCTCTTCGCCCGCCGGCGCAAGGCTTATCTGACCCTCTACGAACTGAAGGGCCTGCGCGATTATTTCCACGGCTTCATGGTGCCGCGCACGGGGTATCTCGATCTGTTCAGCCTGTGCCATTACAACGACGGCTTCATTTTGCAGTTCCCGCGCCGCAGTTGGCCGGGCGTCCTGCAACCCTTCGAGGACGAGCCGCGGCTGGCCCAAATCTTCCAGAACTACAAAGATTGGTTGACGATCATGGGCGTGGGCAACGTGACCTCGCTGAACGAGGCGCTGGCGAACGGCCGCAGCCGGGAAGTCATCCTGGTGGCCGAGGCGCTGCACCAACGGCAACTAGCCAGCATCGCCCGCGACATCGCCAACCGCCAGCCCGCCGCCCGCCTGGTGGCCGTCTCCGGCCCCACTTCGGCCGGCAAGACGACGTTCGCCAAGCGGCTGGCCTTGCAACTGTTGGCCCAGGGCATTTACCCGGTCATCATCAGTCTGGATGACTACTTCGTGGATCGCGAGAACACCCCGCGCGACCTAACCGGCAACTTCGACTTCGAGGCCCTCGAGGCGGTCGATGTCAACCTGTTTCAGGCCGACATGCGCCGCCTGATGGATGGGGCCGAAGTCGTCATGCCGCGCTATAACTTCAAGACCGGCCGCCGCGAGCTTGGCCCGCCGCTGCAAATCGGTAAAGACCACGTGATCATCGTCGAGGGCATCCACGGGCTGAATCCCCGCCTGACGGCCAACCTGCCGCCCTCGGCCACCTATCGGGTGTTTATCTCGGCCTTCACGCAGTTGAATCTGGACAAGCACAACCGGGTGCCGACGACCGACACGCGCCTCTTGCGCCGCATCGTGCGCGACGCGGCCCATCGGGGCTACACGGCCACCCAGACGATCGGCCGCTGGAGCAGCGTTCGGCGCGGCGAGAAGAACCATATCTTCCCGTTCCAGAACAGCGCCGACGTCTTTTTTAATTCGGCGCTGGTGTACGAGCTGTCGGCGCTGAAGCTGCTGGCCGAGCCGCTGCTGCTTCAGGTGGAGGCGGGCACGCGGGAACGGCTGGAGTCCAACCGGCTGATGGCCTTCCTGCAATGGTTCGAGCCGATGTCACCGGTTGACCTGCAATACATCGCCGGCGATTCCATCTTGCGCGAATTTATCGGCGGCTCGATCTTAGAAACCTTTCACCCCACCCACTGGTATGCAACCGGGAGCGCCGGCGGGCGTATATCCTGAAGAAGGAGTATTGATCATCATGCGGATTATTCTGTATTTGGGAAAGGGCGGCGTCGGCAAAACGACAGTGGCGGCGGCGACGGCCCTACGCAGTGCCGAATTGGGCTATAAGACCCTCGTCGCCAGCACCGACATCGCCCATAGTCTGGCCGACTCATTCGATATCCCCCTGTCGGCCACGCCGAAGCAACTGTCCGAAAACCTGTGGGCGCAGGAGATCAGCGTCGTTGCCGACATTCAAAACTATTGGGGCACGTTGCAATCGTTCGTGTCCAATATGATCAGCGGGCCAGGCATCAACAACGTCGTCGCCGATGAACTGTCGTCCTTTCCGGGCATGGACGAGATCGTCAGCCTGCTCCACATCAACAAGCAGGCCAAGGAGAAATCGTTCGACCGGGTCATCATCGACGCCGCGCCGACGGGCGAGACCATCCGCCTGCTCACGATGCCCGACACGTTCCGCTGGTACGCCGGCCACGTCAGCAAGCTGGAATCGGCCCTCGTCGTGCGCGCCCTGCGGCCGTTTGCCGGCAAGCTGCTCCAGGGGCCGTCGGAAGTGCTGGAAGCGATTAACAATCTGGACGCGGCCACGGCCGACCTGCGGGTCACGCTGAGCGATCCGTCCGTCAGCAGCTACCGCGTCGTCTTGCAGCCGGAAAAGATGGTCATGCGCGAGGCGGAGCGGGCCATCAGCTATCTGGGCCTGTTCAATTACCCCGTCGATAGCGTCATCATCAATCGCATCCTGCCCGAATCGGCGGCCGAGACCGGCGAATTCTACCGTGAGCGGCGGGCGATTCAGGCCAAGTACCTGGAGATGATCGAGAACAACTTCCGGCCGTTGCCGCTATGGTACGCGCCGTACTATTCGCATGAGGTCGTCGGGCTGGAGGCGCTGGAGCAGTTGGCGCTCGATTGTTTCGGCGAGGCCGACCCCGGCGAGATTTTCTATCGCGGCATCGTCCAGGAGGTCATCGACTCCGGCAACGGCAGCTATCTGTTGCGGCTGCCCATTCCCTTCATCGGCCGCGACGACGTGCGCCTGCGCAAGCGCGGCGATGAACTGTTCATCACCATCGGCAATTTCAAACGGGAGATGATCCTGCCCGCCGTGCTGGCTAAGCGCCGCGCCGGGGGCGGCCGGCTGCGCGATGGGATGCTGGAAATCTCATTTCTGCCGGGCGAGGGCGAGGCAGAGGCCGAATCGGGCTAAGATGGGCGCGGTCTCAGGCGTGATGGAGCGGTTCGTCCGCCTCGCGCCTTTGGCCGCGCCGAAAGCTGCCCAACAGGTAGACCGGCGCGCCGAGCAGGCTGGCGACCCGCTCCAGACCGAAGACCAACAGGGTCAGGGCGACCGCCTGCTCGGCGCTGATCCCTGTGCCGCTGAACAGCAGCGGGGCCACGTTTTCGCGCACCCCCAGGCCGCCAATCGACGGGACTAACAGAGCGATAGCCATGACCGGCACGACCAGCAGGTAGTAGCCGAAAGAGATGTTCAGTCCCAGTGCGCGGCCGGTGATGGCCCACCACGCCACCTGCATCAGATTGAAGAGAACGGAGACGAGCAGCGCCCCGGCCAGCGTTCGCCAGCCGCAGCGACCGATGGCTGCCGCCAGCCGGTCGAGGAAGTTATCGCCCAGGGCGCGGACGCGCGGCGGTAGCAGACGCACGGCGGCGTGGACGAAGCGGCCGTCGATCAGGATCACCCCCGCCACCAACCCCACACCGCACAGGACGCCGATGCTTAACGCCAGCCGCGATGGAAATTCGGCCGGGCGAAAGGGCAACACGGCCAGAGCCATGATAAACAAAGCCATCAGCCCCGACAGGCGGTCGATGAACACGGTGCTGACGGCGATCTCCGCCTCCACGTCCTGCGCGGCCTCGGCGGCGCGCACCACGTCGCCGCCCAGCCCCGACGGCAGGAAGGCGTTGAAGAAGCTGCCGATGAGATATAGTTCCACCAAACGGCCGAAGCGAATGGCCGAGCCGACGCCGTGCAGGATAAGATGCCAGCGATAGGCGCGCACGATGAGGCTGAGGATCATCAACGCCGCGCCGGCAGCCATCCAGCCCACTTGTACCTGACCGATCACTTCCAGGATAGCGGCCACGTCGAGGTTACGCCACACCAGGCCGAGACCCAGCACCGTGACGCCGACTTTCAATAGCGACATCAACCGGCGGCGTGTCGGGTTGGCGGGGGGCTGGGGATCGGGCGAAGTCACTGCCGGGGACATAGCGAGGCCGATTGTAGTCGATCCGCCGGGAAGGGGCACACACATTATAGGGCGCGCGCCGGATGCGTCCGCCGCAGGATGGATTATAATCAATAGTATGAGGTTTGATGGAGCCGTCCGGGATGGGCCGGTTCGGGCAAACACGCATCGGCGCTTGTGGCCGGCGGTGGCCGCGCTGCTGCTCTTTTTCTTTCTGGCGATCCAGAGTTTGGTTGACGATAGCCCGACGATGGACGAGCAGAACCACATTGCCCGTGGCTTGGCCTTTCTGCGCACGGGCGATCCGCGGCTGAGCCTGGAGCATCCGCCGTTGGTCAACAGCCTTAGCGCCCTGCCGCTGCTGACCATGCCCGCCCTGCGCCTGCCGACCGATCACCCCAGTTGGCAGCGCCGTGAGGGGTGGTATGAGTTCGCCGACCTGTTCATGTGGCAATACAACCACGAGGCCACGCGGATCATCTTCCTGGCCCGCCTGCCCATCGTCTTGCTCGCGCTGGTGCTGGGTCTGGTCGGCTACCGCTTGGCCGGGCAACTGTGGGGCGGGGCGGCGGCGCTGCCGGCGCTCGTCCTGCTGCTCTTCGAGCCGAACCTGCTGGCCCACGGCCGTTACGCGACGACCGACATGGGCGCGACGCTCTTCACCTTTCTGACCACATTTTTGCTCTGGCGGCTCTGGCAACGGCCGAATCAGTGGCCGTGGCCGGCCTGGGCAGCCGCGGCGGGGGCGATGGGGCTGGCCTTCGGCAGCAAACTTTCGACGCTCGGCTTCGCGCCGGTCTGGCTGGCGCTGGCCGTGCTGCCGCTCTACCCGCCCAGCAACTCCGGCCACGGCCGGGCGGTGCTGAACAGGGTTCTGCAACTGATCGCGGCGGCCGGCGTGGCCCTGCTCATCGTCTGGCTCATCTTTGGCCTGGAGTGGGGTCGGTTCGGCTTCGTCAGCGCGGCGCTGGAGCCGTACAACCGATTCACCGGGCCGATGCCCACGTTCTGGGCCGGGCTGGAGCAGGCCGCGTTACTGGGCGGCGGGGGGCGCAGTCCGGCTTTTCTGTTCGGCCGCTTTGCCGAGAGTGGCTTTGTCGGCTATTTCCCGGCGGCCTTCCTGGTGAAGACGCCGTTGATCGTCATCGTTCTGGTGGCGATAGCGGCCATCATGCTGCTACGACGGCCCGACACGCGCCGGCGGGCCGTCTTCCTGATGGTTGCCGCCGTGGTTTATTATCTATTTCTCATGCAAAGCGCGTTGAACATCGGCTACCGCCATGCCCTGCCGGCGTTGCCTTACCTGCTCGTTCTGGTGGCGGGGCTGGCCGCGCCGGAGCTTCAACGGTCGGCGCGCCGGCGGCCATTGCCGCGCATCCTCGTGGGTTTGGGGGCGATTGGCCTGCTGGCCGTCGCCTTGTGGATTCACCCCCACTACCTCAGCTACTTCAACCCGGCGGTGGGCGGCCCGGCCAACGGCTATCGCGTGCTGACCGACAGCAACGTCGATTGGGGGCAGGACTTGTTGCGCCTGCAAGGCTGGATGGAAGAAAATGGCGTGGCCAGCGTCAAGTTGGGCTGGTTCGGCACGGCCGATCCCGCCTACTACGAATTGGCCCACGAACCATTACCGGGCCTGGGGCGCGATGCCTTCTTCCGCTTGTGGTGGGCGCCGCCTTTTGATCCGGCCGCGCCGCAGCCGGGCATCTATGCCATCAGCGCCTCCAGCCTGTGGGAGCCGCCGTTACGGGAGGACGAGAAGCTGGTCTACGCCTGGTTTCGCGCCCGCCCGCCCGATGATCGTGTGGGTTACTCGATCCTGATCTATGATGTTGACTAAGCAGATCGATCAAACGTATCGTGGGTGGCGGCCTTCGCCCGGGCGTTGGCTGGTGGCGGCGACATTGGTGCTGCTGCTGGCGTCGGCCATGCGCCTGATCGCGCTCCAGACTGTCCCGCCGGGCCTCGCCCAGGATGAAGTGCTCGACGCCGACATCGCCCAGTTCATCCGCGGCGGCGAACACGCGCTGTTTTTCAGCCACGGTTACGGCCATGAGCCGCTCTATCACTACCTGGCCGCGCCCTTCGCGCCGCTGCTGGGCGATAATTTGCTGGCGATGCGGCTGCCGTCGGTCTATCTGGGGCTGGCGCTGGTGGCCCTGACCATGCGCTGGGCCAGACGCGATTTCGGCGCGACGGCGGCCCTGGTGGCCGGGCTGGGCCTGGCCGCCGGCTGGTGGCCGGTCATCTTCAGCCGCATCGGCATCCGGCCCATCCTGGAGCCGGTGCTGCTGGTATTAGCCATGTGGCATTGGCCGTTGCGGGCCACGCGCATTACCCGCCGGGGGATGGGTTCGGCGGCGCTGGCCGGTCTATGGCTGGGCTTGTCGATCTACGCCTACACCGCGGCCCGTGTCGTCTTGTTGATCCCGCTCCTGCTGCTGATAATCTTCGCCATGCAAGCCCTGTGGTTGCGGCGCGGCGACCGGCAGAGCGAACAACAGGCGGCGCGGGTGCGAATAGCTTATGCGGCCATCGTTCTGAGCGTGGGCATCTTCGTCGCCTTGCCGCTATTCTTCACCCTGCGGGCCAACCCTGACCTGCAACAGCGGTTGGAGCAACTGGAGGGGCCGCTGACGGCGCTGCAAGCGGGCGACGCGGGGCCGGTGCTGCGGATGACGGCGGCCACCCTGGGCGTATTCAGCTTCACCGGCGACCCGCGCTGGACCTATGGCCTGCCCAACCGGCCGCTGTTCGATCCGCTGACGGCCCTGTTGTTCTATGGCGGCCTGCTCGTGGCGCTGTGGCGTTGGCGGCAGCCCCACTATCTGCTCCTGCCGATCTGGCTGGCCGTCGCTCTGTTGCCCAGCGCCCTCTCCCCCGATGCGCCCAGCACTGTCCGGCTGATCGGCGCGCTGCCGGTGGTCTATCTGCTGCCCGGC